>Ga0209801_1000160_pt1 | contig 46642 bp, 51 predicted proteins | sample GraSoiAngelo_127_FD_185884 | JGI IMG/M metagenome (GOLD analysis project Ga0209801, IMG submission 185884) | Grasslands soil microbial communities from the Angelo Coastal Reserve, California, USA - 14_0927_09_40cm (SPAdes) (version 2) | ecosystem: Environmental > Terrestrial > Soil > Grasslands ... | reverse complement strand
CTTCGGCTCGACCGCTTTGGACCCCATCAAGTGCGCTACCTCCTGCTGTGACGTGAGCGAGAACTGAGGTCGTCGATATTGTCGCCGCTCCCTTCGAGTTCGGCAACAGGCCCCAGAGCAGGACCAGGTTGTCGAGGTCGGTCGGCCCGCCATTTATCCAGTGGACCAGGTGATGTCCATCGCACATCGAGGCTGACCGCTCGCAACCTGGCCAACGGCAGTGACCGTCGCGAGCCTTTAGCGCCCGACTCAGTCCGCTGGAGATCACGCGCTTGGAACGACCGACATCGATGGTCACCGACTCCTGGCTCAGGAGGACGCGGGTGACGCTGCATTCGCAAGCCATCCGCTGGATTGAGGTGGCGCATATGGGAAGCGAGAACTCCATCTCTCCCCCCGCCGCTCCGGCCAGACCCTTCAAGGTCTCGATGGTGGCCGTGACCTGGATGTTGGCCGGCTTCCCACCCGTAACTTGCTCGACCAACGCGTCCGCCATGCGCTGCTCCCGGTTCCGGTCGTCATGGGCGCCCGAAGGCTGAGCCAGCGGCTCCAATGCGGCGCGAACCACAGCCCCACCTACGGGGTCGAGCACTCCACTGATGAGCAGGCAGCCGTCCTCGGCAGTGCTGAGGCGAAGGCTGCGTTCTTCGGCGAGGCGCTCCTGGTCGTCGGTGTAGGCCTTCGCGTCGAGGGAGTGCCGGTAGTGCAGGCACTTGTAGTGGAACATGCCCGGCGAATTTTCTTTGGCCAGCGGCAGCAGCGCGGTCTCGTCGAATGACTTGACCGTGTTGGCCGTGCGAGCTATCACGGTGACGTGGGCGAAGCCGATATCACCCGTCCCCATCGCCTCGGCAGACTCAACGAGCTTCGGTAGATGCCGGCCGACGGAGATGCGGTCGGCCGCCGCGGTGGAAGTCATGCGGCAGTTGAAGCGAATCCAATCCATCGCGCTGTTCGAGCAGTCGTAGTCCCAGTACCGCGACGCATCGAACGACGCCGCAAGCTGCGAGAACCTCAGTTCGAGCGCGTCGATCTGGCGGCGCAACGCGACCAGCTCGAGCGCTGTCGCCGCCCCTTCCGGAGCCGTTTCAAACTCCGTCTGGAGCATGCAATAATTATACGAAATTCTGTTCGCTATTTCGAGCAAACGGCCTGTTAATTTCCACCGTTTACCCTGGGATTTCGACGGTTAATCGAGCATCAATCGAGGCCTCGATCCCGCAGAATCCACGGGCGATGTCAAGCCCGCAGCCCGGGAGCCCTCTGATCTCGCCTGATGGGCATTACTGGTGGGACGGGCAGGCATGGCAGCCGATGCCCGCCGCCGCTCCGGCTCCCGCGGTAGCCGTTGAGACCCCGCCATCATGGCTCGCCGCGGCTCCGCCTCAGGCTGCCGCGCCCTCCGCAGCCGCGGTGGTGGCGTATGAACCCACGCCCGCGCCCGCCGCATGGGCCACACCGCAACCACCGGCCTCGCGCACCTGGATCTACTTGTCCGGTTTGCTGATGATCGCTGTCATCGTGATCGGAGCTTTCGTCGTCTACCCGATGTTCAGGCCGGCGGCCAACGTCGCGTCGGTGCAGGCCACGCCGTCGCCATTGATCTCCGACTATGAGCGCGCCGACCGGTTCCTCAACGTCGATCTGGGGCCGTCGCTGGTCGAGACGAATCAAGCCCTGCCCGGGGTCACCTCGAAGTGCACCTCGAGCCTGCCGCCCCCCTGCAAGGACGCTCTGATCGTGCTCAACAAGGCGATGATCGACGTGGACAGTGCGATCCAGAACAACCAGCGCGACATTCCAGTGTGCATCGGACGTCCCGTCCAGCAGTTCAAGGACGACTGGACCGGGATGGAGCAAGGCGTCTCGCAGGCGATCAGCGGCTTCAACGAGAGCAACAGGACGCTGATCATCGAGGGGCTGCAGCATTTCGTGGCGATTGCCAAGTACATGAAGCCAGACGTCGATCGCATCAACAAGGCCCAGCAGACCTGCGCCAAAACGGTCTGAACCACAAGCGCTAGATCCGGCCAGGGGCCAACACACAAAATCTAGCCCCGCAACGCGACGAGAGCCGATATAATCCCGGCAACCCGCCCTAACATCCCCACGTTCCAGGAGGCGTTTCAGCACAGTTTTGTCGCGGCGGAAGAAAACCGTCGGTCTCGACCTTGGCACCAGCCGGGTCGCGGTGGTCATCGCGGAATCTGACGAGCCGGGGGCTCCCGTAAGCATCCTCGGCGTGGGCGAGAGTCCGTCCGACGGCCTGCGCAAAGGCGTGGTCGTCAACCTCGAGAAAACCATTGCCTCGATCCTGGCTGCGACCGTGGCCGCGGAGCGCATGGCCGGGCAGCGGATCGAGTCGGTCGTCGTGAACGTCGGCGGCACCAACCTCTGGAGCCAGAACTCGACGGGCGTTGTCGCCGTCGCGCATCCCGACCACGAGATCGGCGAAGACGACGTCCACCGCGTGGTCGAGGCGAGTCGCGCCGTCAGCATCGCGTCGGACCGCCAGGTCATCCACGTCATCCCCCGCGCCTACACCGTTGACGGGCAGGACGGCGTGAGGGACGCGGTCGGCATGACTGGTCACCGGCTCGAGGTCGAGACCAACATCATCACCGGCGCCCAGACGGCGATCCAGAACGTCATCAAATGCGTCCATGGCGCCGGGTTCGACGTCGAAGACGTGGTGTGCGCGGGCCTCGCTGCCGGCGAGGGTGTGCTGACTCCGCAGGAGATCGAGCTCGGCGTATGTCTCGTCGAGATCGGTGCGGGGACCACCAACGTGGTCGTCTACAACGAAGGATCGGCCCGTCACGTCGCGGTGCTGCCGGTCGGCGGCAACCACGTGACAAGCGACATCGCGATCGGTCTGCGGACGACGCTCGACGAGGCGGAGAACCTCAAGCTCAACTACGGTCACGCCCTGCCGGAGGTGATCGACCATGCAGAGAAGGTCGAGGTTCGCCAGGTCGGCGGCGATCGCATCCAGGCGCTGCCCCGCCGATTCCTGGCGGAGATCATCGGACCCCGGATGGTGGAGATCTTCCAGATGGCGCGCGAGGAAGTGCGCAAGACCGGGTTCGACCAGCTCCTGCCGGCGGGCGTCGTTGTCGCGGGAGGCGGCTCGAGATTGATGGGCACCATGGACGCGGCGCAGATGGTCTTCAACACCTCGGCGCGTCTCGGACAGCCAATCGGTCTCGCCGGGCTCGCCGACAAAGCACATGGACCGTCGTTCGCCGTCTCGGGTGGGCTGGTCAAGTGGGGAGCGCACGCGCGCGCCCCCTACGGCACCGCGCGCCAGCCGGCCACTTTCGGCAACACGTATCAAAAAACAGTGAGGTGGCTGCGCGATTTTTTCTAGAGAACACACCAAAAACCAGCTTGAGCTCGCCATGGCAAAAGCAAATTCGAAGGAGGATCACCTGATCGTCATGACGAAAGAAAGCGAGTTGCACGAGGGGCGAGCGCGGATCAAAGTCGTCGGCTGCGGTGGCGGCGGCGGCAATGCCGTCAATCGCATGATCTCAAAGGCGCTGAAGGTCCAGTTCATCGCGGTCAACACGGACAAGCAGGCGCTCGAGCGCTGCCAGGCCGATGTCAAAGTTCAGATCGGCAACAAGGTCACACGCGGCCTCGGCGCCGGCGGTGACTGGACGCGCGGCCGCGACGCCGCGGACGAGAGCCGAACGGAACTGGGTGCGGTCGTCCAGGACTCCGATATGGTGTTCATCACCGCGGGCATGGGCGGTGGCACGGGCACCGGGTCGGCTTCCATCGTGGCCGAGATGGCCAAGGAAGCGGGCGCGCTGACCATCGGCGTGGTCACGCGGCCGTTCGGATTCGAGGGCCGCATCCGCAACGACACCGCCGAGGAGGGCATCAAGGCCCTGCGCGGCCAGGTCGATGCGCTGATCGTCATCCCCAACGACAGGCTGGCGCAGGTCGCCAGCTCGAAGACCACGCTCGAGGAAGCCTTCCGGATGGCCGACGATGTGCTGCGCCAGGGCGTGCAGGGCATCTCCGACCTGGTCACCCAGCCCGGCGTGATCAACCTCGACTTCGCCGACGTGAAGGCGATCATGGAGAACGCGGGTGAGGCGCTGATGGGCATCGGCCACGGGGCCGGCGACTCGCGCGCCGAGGACGCCGCGAAGCAGGCGGTTTCCAGCCCGTTGCTCGAGACGTCCATCGACGGCGCCAAGGGCATCCTGTTCAACATCACAGCCGGCAAAGACATCACGCTGCAGGAAGTCCAGAAGGCGGCGGAGATCGTTCGCGCGGCGGCCGACCCCGGCGCCAACATCATCTTCGGCGTCGTCCGCGACGACACCATGGCGGGCGAGATCAAGATCACAGTCATCGCCACCGGCTTCGGCGGCAAGACCCAGCAGGAAGCAAGGCAGGAGACGGCGCGTCGTACGATCGATCGGCCCGAGCTTGGTCTCGAAGAGCTCGGCGACATCAACATCCCCGCGTTTTTGCGGAACCGGATGTAGTCACCCAAGGAGATTTGGTTGCGCTGTCCGTACTGCGGTCACCACGACCTGAAGGTGGTCGACTCCCGCGACTCGGAGGTCGGGGAGGCGATTCGCCGGAGGCGCGAGTGCCTGCAGTGTGGGCAGCGCTTCACCACTTACGAGCGGATTGAGACCGTCCCGTTCTTCGTCACGAAGAAGGACGGGCGGCGGGAGGACTTCGACCCCCAGAAGCTTTTCACGGGCCTGAAGAAGGCGACAGAGAAGCGAGACATCTCGCCGGAGCGTCTGCGCGCCATCGTCGACGACATCGAAGCGGAATTGCGACGCTCGGGCCGGGTCGAGATCCCGAGCGGCGAGATCGGCGAGATGGTGATGGTGCGGCTTCGCGACCTGGACGAGGTCGCCTATATCCGCTTCGCCTCTGTTTACCGTGAATTCATGGACCTCCAGCAGGTCAAACGAGAGATCGAACAGGTACTCAGCTCCAGACGTTCGTAACCTTCACAGCGTGAAGACGATCCCGGCGGCCCTTCATGTGCCCGAGCTTGCCGACGAACCGGGCCTCATCCACGGCTTCTCGACCACGCTCCTGGGATCGGTTGGCCTGACACATGCGGCTGACAAGGAGCCGGTGCTGGCAGCGCGCCGGACCTTCATGCAGGTCATGCAGGTCGAAGATCGAGCCCTGACCACCGCCGGCGCCGTCCATGGCAAGGCGGTCGCGCGGATCGAGGACCCCCGATCAATCGTCAACGGCGTCGATGCGATGGTCACCGACCGCCGCAACGTCGTGCTGTTCACCACGCACGCTGATTGCTACCCGATCGTGCTCTGGGACCTCGACAAGAAGGCGGCGGGACTGGTCCACGCCGGTTGGCGCGGAACACAGGCCGGCGTCGCGACCGCGGCGGTCGAATGCATGCGCGACGCGTACGGCTGCGAGCACATAGTCGCTGGGATCGGACCCGGTATCTGCGCCCGCTGCTATGAGGTCGGTCCGGAGTTCGAGTCGAGGTTCGAGTCGCGATTCTTGCGGCAGGGCGCAGGCGACAGGCTGCTCCTGGACCTCGTGGCGGCGAACCGTGCTCAGCTCGAAGACGCCGGCGTCGGGGCGGTTTACCACATCGGTATCTGCACGAAAGAGAGCTACCTGTTTCCCTCGCACCGCCGCCACCCCGACGGCAAGCGATTCGGTGCGATCGTCGCTTTGCGGTGACGATCGAAGAGAATCTCCGGACGGTCCGCCAGCGTATCGAGCGCGCGGGCGGTAACCCCAGCGAGATCAAGATCGTCGCCGTGACCAAGGGCTTTGGTCCCGAGGTTTGCCGTCAGGCCATCGCAACCGGCCTGAAGACCCTTGGTGAGAACCGCGTTCAAGAGGCGCTTCAGAAGATGGATGCCGTTGACGGCGCGGAGTGGCATCTCCTCGGCCACCTCCAGACCAACAAAGTGCGCCACGCCGCGGGCCGGTTCACATTGATCCAGTCGGTCGACTCGAGCCGCATCGCCGAGGCGATCGCGGCCATCGACGCGGCGCAGCCCGTGCTGGTCGAGGTCAACGTCGCGCACGAGACCCAGAAGACAGGGGTGGATCCCACCAGGGCGGCTTCCATGATCGACGAGGTGGCGGAGATGCTCGACCTGAGGGGGCTCATGGCGATGGGCCCGACCAGCGGAGATCCAACGACGGCGTTTACGGAGCTGCGCACCTTGCGTGACGACGCTGAGCAGCGCCTGGGAAAGGCGCTCCCTATCCTTTCTATGGGTATGAGCGGAGACTTCGAGGCAGCGGTGAAGGCGGGCAGCACGATGTTGCGGCTTGGTGAAGCCCTTTTCGGTCCGCGGCCGGCCTGATGGGCATTGTCGCGGCGCTCCTGATCAACCTGCTCTACGCGTTCATCATCGTGATGTTCGTGCGGATCATCTTTTCGTGGATCAGCCCTTACCCGACCAACGCCGTCACACGCCTTGCGTATCGGCTTACCGAGCCGGTCCTGGCTCCCATCCGGCGGTGGCTGCCGCCGATGTCGGGCTTCGACTTCTCGCCCATGGTCGTCATGCTCGGCGCCTACCTTCTGATCTCGATCCTGAGAAACATCGCCTGACCTGATGTTCGAAAAGGTCGAGCAAAGGGTCAGCTTCCCTGACCTGGAAAAAAAGCTAATGGCGCGCTGGAAGGAGGAAGAGACCTTCCAGAGATCGCTCGACATGAGGCAGGGCCAAAAGCGGTTCGTCTTCTACGAGGGCCCGCCGACGGCCAACGGAAAACCGGCCACCCACCACATCCTCGCGCGTGCGTTCAAAGACCTCTTCGGCCGCTACAAGACGATGAAGGGCTTCTACGTGGAACGCAAGGCGGGATGGGACACACACGGCCTACCCGTCGAGATCGAGGTCGAGAAGAAGCTGAATATCTCGGGCAAGTTCGAGATCGAGAACGAAATCGGAGTCGAGAAGTTCAACGAGCTCTGCCGGCAGAGCGTCTACGAGTACGTCGAGGACTGGAGGGTCTTCAGCGAGCGGATGGCGTTCTGGCAGGACTACGACAACGCCTACTGGACGCTCACGTCCGACTACATCCAGTCGGTCTGGTGGGCGCTCAGCGAGATGTGGAAGCAGGAGCTGATCTACAAGGGCTTTCGGGTGGCGCCCTACTGCACGCGCTGCGCCACGCCGCTTTCGAGCCACGAGCTTGCGCAGGGCTACCGCGACAACGTGCCCGATCCGAGCGTCTACATCCGGTTCCGCTTGAAAAAGGATCCCAGCACCTCGATCCTTGCCTGGACGACGACCCCGTGGACGCTCCCCGGCAACGTCGCGCTCGCGGTCGACAACGACATCGACTACATCAAGGTCAAAGAAGGCGACGAGTACCTGATCGTGGCCGAGGCTCTGTTGACCTTGCTCAAGGAGTCGCCCGAGGTCGTCGAGCGGATGAAGGGTCGGGACCTGGTCGGCCTCGAGTACGAGCCTCTCTACCCATACTCAGTACCCGAAGAAGGACGCGCCCACTACGTGGTCGACGCGGACTTCGTCTCGACGGACGAAGGAACCGGGGTCGTGCACACATCGGCCCTCTATGGCGTCGACGACTTGCGCCTCTGCCAGGAAACGGGCATCCCGTTCAAGCACACCGTCGGCCTCGATGGGAAGTTCCTGCCTTACGTCGAGAAGTTCGCCGGTCTTCACGTCAAGGAAGCCGACCCGCTCATCACCGACGACCTCAAGGAGCGAGGGCTCCTCTACAAGGCGGAGACCATCCTGCACACCTATCCGTTCTGCTGGCGCTGTGGCACTCCACTGATCTACTACGCGCTGGATGCTTGGTACATCCGGACTACCGCGCGGCGCGAGGAACTGATCGCCAACAACAACGCGACCAACTGGGTGCCCGAGCACATCAAGACGGGTCGCATGGGTGACTGGCTCAAGAACAACATCGACTGGCAGTTCTCCCGCAGCCGCTTCTGGGGCACGCCGGTGCCGATCTGGATTTGCGAAGGCTGCGATGCCCAGCGCATCGTCAGCTCCGCCGCGGAGCTTGGCCTGAAGGAAGACGCCGACCTCCACCGACCGTACATCGACGCGGTCACCCTTCCTTGCGACAAATGCGGCGGCGTGATGCGCCGTGTGCCGGAAGTCGTGGATACCTGGTTCGACTCGGGCTCGATGCCGTTCGCCCAGCGCGGCTATCCACGCGATGGCAAGGAGCTCTTCGAGGAAACGTTCCCGGCCGACTTCATCTCCGAGGCAGTCGACCAGACGCGCGGGTGGTTCTACACGTTGCTGGCGATCTCTACGCTGCTGTTCAAGCAGAACTCCTACCGCAACGTGATCTGTCTTGGCCACGTCGTCGACCCGAAGGGCAAGAAGGCTTCGAAATCGCGCGGCAACGTGCTCGACCCGAACTACCTCTTCGACACCTTTGGCTCGGACGCGGTGCGCTGGTACTTCTACACGTCGACGCAGGTGGGCGAGAACTACCGCACCGGCGACGCAGCGCTGCGCGAAACGGTGCAGCAGTTCTTCATCCCGCTGTGGAACTGCTACTCGTTCTTCGTCACCTACGCGCGGCTGGATGACTTCGACCCGGGAAAGCAACCGGTTCCGATCGGGGAGCGCCACGTGCTCGACCGCTGGCTGCTGTCGAAGCTCAGCGGTCTCGTGGCGGACGTCAACGTGGGCCTCGATGCATACGACGCCGTCGAGCCCGCGCGCCGCATCCAGCGCTTCGTCGACGACCTCTCGAACTGGTACATCCGACGGTCGCGGCGGCGGTTCTGGAAGTCGCAATCCGACCGCGACAAGCTCTCCGCGTACCAGACGCTCTACGAAGCGCTGCGCACGGTGTCCGCGTTGATGGCGCCGTTCGCGCCGTTCGTGGCGGACGCGATCTACCGCAACCTGTCGTCGGACAGGTCGGTGCACCTGGTGGATTTTCCTCAGCTGGCCACGGCGCCCGACGCCCAGGTCGAGGCGGATATGTTGCGGGCTAGGCAGGCAGTCGAGGCCGGCCTTGCGGCGCGGGACGCCACGCGATTAAAGGTTCGGCAACCGCTCGCAGGGATCGCCCTGCCGGGCGACGATCTGCCGGAGGACATCGCTGGCATCGTCCGCGACGAGCTGAACGTGAAGCGCGTGACGTTTGGCGCGCCGCAGGTCGAGTTGGACACCGTGGTCACTGAGGAACTCAAGCTAGAGGGCCTTGCTCGTGAAGTGGTGCGGGTCATCCAGGATCGGCGGAAGAAGCTCGGTCTCAACGTCGAGGATCGCATCGAAACGCGCTACGACGCCGATGGAATGCTCGCTCGCGCGCTGCAGCGCCACGCCGACTACGTCAAGACAGAGACGCTGTCCGTCACACTCTCGCAAGGGCGCGACGACGGATTCGACGGCCAGCAGATGATGATCGAGGGAGAACAGATCTGGATCGGACTCAAACGAAGCTGACCACCGCGCGGATCGTCTTCGTGCTCGTGACGGCCGCTGTCTTCATCGTGGATCGGGTGACCAAGAACCTGGTCGCGTCGCAGATCGAATACGGCAGCGAGGTCGCGATAGTCGACCATCTCGTCGGCATCACCAACCTTCGCAACTCAGGCGCGGCGTTCGGTTTCGCGCCGGCAGGCGCGGGCCTGTTTCTCATCGCATCGGTTCTCGTCGCCATCGGCCTTGCGGTCTACGTCCTACGCAATCCGGGCGACCAGTGGAGCTTCGGCGTGCTCGGGCTCATCATGGGCGGCACCGTCGGCAACGGGTTCGACCGCATCGTGCACGGCACGGTGACCGACTTCATCAACTTCCACTTCTGGCCTGTCTTCAATCTCGCGGACTCGGCGATCACGGTCGGCGTCGTGCTGCTGATCGCCAGCTATCTGATACGAAGACCCACCAGCTGATCGCTGCCAGCGCGGCGCCAAGGCTCGATCGATTCCTTGCCGAGCACGCTCCCGAGCTGAGCCGTTCGGCGGCGGCGCGGTTGATCAAGGGTCACCTCGCCTTGTTGAACGGCCATCCCGCCGACCCGGCGGACCGCGTGGCTGTGGGAGACGTCGTCGATTTCGAGATACCTGAGGCGTACGCGGCGGAGCCAGGGGCGGAGGAGATCCCGCTCGTCATCATCTATGAGGACGAAGACATGGCCGTCATTGACAAGCCCGCGGGGATGGTCGTCCACCCGGCGCCTGGGCACTACAGCGGGACCCTGGTCCATGCACTTCTGGGCAGGGGCGGCGCGTGGTCGGCGGTCGGCGGCGCCGCACGGCCCGGCGTCGTGCATCGTCTCGACAAGGGAACCTCCGGGCTAATCGTTGTCGCCCGAAATGACAGCAGTCACCGGGCGCTGTCGGCGCAGCTGAGCGATCGCACTCTAAGCCGGGCCTATCTCGCGATCGTGCGCGGCCGCGTGCGAGACGAGGCCGGAGAGCTCGAGGGGCCGATCGGCCGTCATCCTCGCGAGCGCAAGCGCATGGCCGTGGTCGCGGGCGGTAGGTTTGCTCGCACCCGCTACCAGGTCGTCGACAGGAAGCGAAGCCATACGCTGTTGCGCTGTGACCTCGACACCGGTCGCACGCACCAGATCCGCGTCCATCTCGCCACGCTCGGCTATCCCGTCGCGGGCGATGCCGAGTACGGTGGCAGCGAGCGGGGCGCGGGGCGTCCGATGCTTCACGCCTGGCGTCTGCATCTCCGCCACCCGCGCACAGGCCGCGAGATGACATTCGAAGCTCCTCCGCCGGTCGACTTCGCCGCCTTCTGGTCCTCCATTCCGTGAAGCGCGGCCAGCTGATCGTGATCTCCGGACCTTCGGGCGTGGGCAAGGACACCTTGATCCGGCGGCTGCTCGAGCTGGATCGCAGTCTTGTCTATTCCGTGTCGGGGACGACGCGGCAGCCCAGACCGGGCGAGAAGCCAGACCAGAACTACACCTTCCTCACCCGTGGGCAGTTCGAAGACCTCGTCGCGAAGGGCGCATTCCTCGAGCACGCCACCTACAACGGCAATCTTTACGGCACCTTCCGCGATCGTGTCGAGCGTGCGCTGACAGGCGGCCGCGACCTCGTGCTCAAGATCGACGTGCAAGGCGCTGAACAGGTCCGCGGGCTGCTGCCCGACGCGATCTTCATCTTCGTGGTCGCGCCGTCCGAGCAAGAGCTGGAACGCCGCCAGGTCGAACGTGGAAGCGAGTCGGACCAGGAGCTTGCGTCGCGCCGCCAGATCGCGCATCGCGAGATGACATACGCCGCCGAGTACCAGCACGTGGTGACGAACGACGACGTCGAGACCGCGGTCAAGGAGATCCTCGAAATCATCCAGCGCGCGCGAGAGCGGCAAACTTAGCCCGTGCCTCTAGATCCGACCCCCGTCCCCGATGAGCTGCGCGGTCTTCGCATCGCACTGCTGATCTCGGGCGGGATCGCGGCGTACAAGGTGGTCGACCTCGCGTCAGCCCTCGTCCAGGCGGGCAGCGAGGTGCGCGTGGCGATGACGTCCTCGGCGACACGCTTTGTCGGACCTCCGACATTTGAGGGGGTCACAGGCAGCCGGGTCCAGACGGGACTGTGGAGTGGAGGGACTTCGCCGGAACCGCATGTGTTTCTCGGCGACTGGGCGCAGCTGATCCTCGTCGCGCCGGCGACTGCCAATGTCGTCGGACGGATAGCGGGTGGCCGCTCCGACGACATCGTCACGGCGACCTTGCTCGCCGCGCGATGCCCGGTCGTGATCGCTCCCGCGATGAACGACGCGATGTGGGCGAAGGAGGCTGTGCAGGAAAACGTGACGACGCTGCGCCGTCGCGGGGTCACCATCGTCGAGCCGGAATCTGGACACCTGGCCAGCGGGCACGTCGGAACGGGGCGACTGGCGAGCTCGCAGACGATCTTCAATGCGATGGCGCACGCCGTGCGCTCCCGGTACGACTTCGCGGGGCGACGTGTCGTGGTGACCGCAGGAGGCACCCGCGAGCCGATCGATCCGGTGCGATTCATCAGCAACTACTCGAGCGGCAAGATGGGTTTCGCGCTCGCGGCGGCCGCCGCTGACCGTGGTGCGAAAGTCACGCTCGTCAGCGCGGCGGCGCATGTGGCGCATCACGGCGTCGAGATCCAGCATGTCGACACCGCCGAGGAGATGCTCGCCGAGCTGCGCTCGCAGCTGCGTGGCGCGGATCTTCTCTTGATGGCCGCGGCGGTGGGCGATTTCCGACCCTCGAGGGCCGCGAAGCGCAAGATCCGGCGAGAGGAGACGCCAAGCCTGAACCTGGAGCTCGAGCCCATCCCGGACCTGGTCGCGTCTCTTGCCGGCGACGAAGCGCTCGCGGGCGTGTTTCGGGTTGGCTTCGCCGCGGAAGACTCGGACCTCGACGCGAAAGGCGTCGAAAAGATGAAACGAAAGGGTTTGCAAGCGATCATCGCGAACGACATCTCGCGTCGGGACATAGGTTTCGGCAGCGAATACAACGCGGGCGTCCTCCTCTTCTCGGACGGCACGCGCCACGACCTGGAGAAGTCGACCAAGCGCGAGATGTCGGATCGCATCCTGGACCTGGTCCTACCGAAGCTGAAGAGGTAGGTTGGCCCTCTACGCGGAAGTGGCGGTGGAAGCCGCCCGCGGGATATCCCGCGAGACCTATACATACGGGGTACCGGAGGGAATCGACCTCGTTCCCGGCCATCGGGTGACGGTGCCATTTGGGCGTCGCAGCACGTACGGCTTCGTCGTTTCGCTGAGCACCGAGGAGCCCGACGTCGACACCAAACCGATCGAAGCCGCCGGGGCCGATCCGCTGCTCCTGCCTCACCAGGTGGCCCTGGCGCGCCTGGTCGCGGACCACTACTGGGTACCGCTGATCGAGTGCATCCGCGCCATGCTTCCGCCGCGGGTCCGCGGTACCGGCTCCACCGGATCGGAGGCTTCAACCCGGCAGCGCCGTCATACGCGGCTGCTCGAGCTGGCGACGGGCCCAGCCCCCGCGGCGCACCACGTCGAGCTCACAGCGGAGCAGCAAGGCGCGCTCGAGGTCATCGCGTCCAACCCTGTGACCCTCCTTCACGGCGTGATCGCCAGCGGCAAGACGGAGATCTACCTGGCGGCCGCTGAGCGCGCCCTGGCCGATGGGCTGCGCGTCCTGCTGCTCGTGCCCGAGATCTCGCTCACGCCCCAGCTCGTGCAGCGCGTGCGGGCTCGCCTGAACGCCCCGATCGCCGTCTTGCAAACGCAGCTGACCGAGCTCGAGCGCGCGCAGCAGTGGTGGCGAACGCGCCGAGGCGAGGCACAGGTGGTGCTCGGCAGCCGGTCGGCCGTGTTCGCACCGATCCCGCGCCTGGGTCTCATCTGCCTGGACGAGGAAGGCTCCGCCGCGTACAAGCAGGATCGGACTCCGCGCTACGAAACCGGCTGGGTCGCCCGGCGCCTCGCGTCGATCACCGGGGCGCGCCTGGTAGCCGGGTCGGCGACTCCAAGCGTCGCCACCTACTTCGAGGCGGTGAACGGCGGGATTGCCCTGGCTCGACTGACCGAGCGAGTGCGCGGCCGTGACGCCCACGTTGAGCTCGTCGACATGCGTGACGAGGCTGCCGAAGGCAACCGCCAGCCGCTTTCGCGGCGCCTGGTCGAGGTCGTCTCCCGCACGCTCGAGCGCGAGGAGCAGACCATCATCTATCTGAACCGGCGGGGCATGGCAACCTTTGTCATGTGCCGCGACTGCGGACGGTCGGTCCAGTGCCTCGGGTGCTCGGTGGCGCTCGTGCAACACGCCGAAATCGAGGGACTGGTGTGTCACTACTGCGGCTATTCACGCGCCATGCCGTCGGTCTGCGACTTCTGCGGCAGCCGCAACATACGCGGGCTGGGGGTGGGTACCCAGCGACTCGAAGGGATGGTCAAGAAGCTATGGCCATCGGCGCGCGTGCTGCGCCTCGACAGCGACGTGGCGCGTGGGCCCGACTCGTACTTCAACGTCTGGGAGACGTTCAGCGAGCAGCGAGCTGACATCCTGGTGGGCACTCAGCTGGTGACCCGCGGGCTCGACCTGCCGGCTGTCACCTGCGTCGGTGTCGTCGATGCCGACCTGCCGCTGCACTTTCCCGACTACCGCTCGGCCGAATCGACTTTCTCCCTGGTCGCCCAGGTCGCGGGACGGGCGGGCCGGGACGGGCGGTCATCGCGCGTGGTCGTTCAGACGAGCAACCCCGAGCATTACGCGCTCCAATGCGCGGCCGAAGGTGACTACCAGGGCTTCTACGAAGCGGAGCGGCCTGCGCGGAAAGCCTTCGTGTTTCCCCCATTCGCGGACCTCGCGGTGCTGACGCGAACAGACCGCGACGACACGAAGGCGGCTTCCTCAGCACGGGAGGCGGCGGAAGCGATTGCCACAGGGCTGCTCCGGGAAGGGATCGAGGGCATTCGGGTGATGGGTCCTTCGCCGGCCTTCATTCACAAGCTGCGCGGCGAGTACCGTTGGCAGGTCACGCTCAAAGGCGATGGGCTCGAGCGCGCCCGCCACCTCGCGCCTCGCGGCAAGGATTGGAGCTTTGATGTCGACCCGGTCACCTAAGTGAGGGACACCCCAACCCGCAAAGCCGACGTTCTGGCCGCTTTGGAGAAGCAAGGCCAGGTCTGGCTGGCCACCGCCGAAGTCGGCGGCCGGCCGCACGTGATCGCGGTCTCCGCCTGGTGGGACGGCGCGGATCTCGTGGTCACGACCTCCGGTTCGAGCAAGACGGCTCGGAACATAGCCATGAATCCGCTGGTCACGCTCGCCGGTGGCGATCCGGCGGACGCGATCGTGATCCAGGCCCAGATGCTCGACAGCAGCCCGGCCGAGGACTCGCCCGAGCTCGCCACCGGATTTTCCAACGCGATGGGATGGGATCCTCGCGAGATGGACGGATGGATGTTCTTTCGACTTCGGCCGACGCGAATCCAGGCGTTCCGCGGCTATGAAGAGATCGAAGGACGCGACGTGATGATCAGGTCGCGCTGGCTGGCTTAGTGCCCGTCTAGGCGGGTTGGGTTTTCACACCCCGCGGGTAGAATCGAGTTCGTGGTCCGGCCGATCCTCAGCTTCGAACAGCCAGTCCTGCGCGAAAAGGCGAAGAAAGTCACGCGTATCGACGCGTCCATCCAGCGCCTCCTCGACGATTTGACCGAGACCATGCTCGATGCCCCCGGGGCCGGGCTCGCGGCCAACCAGATCGGCGTGCCTCTGCGCGTGTGCGTCGTCAAGGGTGACGACAAGCAGATCTGGGGCCTGGTCAATCCCGAGGTTGTCAAGAAGGAAGGAGTCCAGGTCGGTTACGAGGGCTGCCTGAGCTACCCAGGCTGGGTGGGCGAGGTGGAGCGCGCCGAGACGGTGGTCGTCAAGGGCCGCAACCGCCACGGCAAGGAGATCCGCATCAAGTCGAACGGCTTCACGGCTCGTGCGTTCCAGCACGAGCTCGACCACCTCGACGGCGTCCTTTTCACTGACCGGCTGACCAGCCTCGACACGCTGCGTCGCGTGGAAGAGCTCGCCGGCGAGGAAAAGGAAGAGGCCGTCGCCGCGGCTTCGGGGTAAGGCGACCTTCAAGATCGTCTTTGCCGGCACGGCCCCGTTTGCCGTGCCTTCGCTGCGAGCACTGCGCCGCGCGGGGCACGAGATCTTGCTCGTGATCACTCAGCCGGACCGGCCGGGTAACCGTATGCGGGTAAAACCATCGGCGATCAAGCTCGCCGCGATCGAGCTCGGCCTGCCCGTCTACCAGCCCGAGCGGATCCGTGACCCGGAGTCGGTCGAACGGTTGCGGGAGCTGGCTCCAGATTTCCTGGTCGTGGTGGCGTACGGGCAGATCCTTCCTCGTTCTGTGCTCGCCATACCGAGGCTCGGCGCGATCAACGTGCATGCCTCATTGCTGCCGAGACACCGCGGCGCCGCGCCAGTCGCGCGTGCGATCCTCGCGGGAGACCATGAAACTGGCGTGACGATCATGAAGATGGACGAGCAGCTGGACCACGGGCCGATCCTCGGCGTCAGGGCGACACCGATCGGCGAGCGGGAGGACGCCGCGGCCCTGACCGCGCGCCTCGCTGAGATGGGCGCCGAGCTGCTGGTCGAGACTCTTGAGCATTTCGAGGATCTCCGTGTGGTGGGCCAGGATCACCCGCGGGCGACGGTCGCGGCAAAGCTGCGCAAAGAAGAAGGAGAGCTGGAGTGGGCGATGGGGGCGCCGGAGATCGATAGGCGCGTGCGCGCCCTGCAACCGTGGCCTGGCGCGACACTCCCCACCAACCGCGGCCGCGTGAAAGTGCTGAGCGGCCACGTCGAGGGCGACCGCTACGTGCCAGACGTTGTCCAGCTCCCTGGCAAGAAGCCGGCGCCCGCCAAGCAGGTGCTGGGCGATGCCTGACGACAAGGAGCGGGACGTCGCGGTCAACCGGCGCGCGTACCACGACTACTTCATCGACGACAAGTACGAGGCGGGAGTGATGCTCACCGGGACCGAGGTGAAGTCGATCCGCAACGGACGGGCCAATCTTCGGGATGGCTTCGTGAGGATCGACAACGGTGAGGCGTGGCTCGAGAACGTCCACATCTCGCCGTACGCGCAGGCGAATCTCATGAACCACGAACCCATGCGCCCCCGCAAGCTGCTGCTGCATCGCAAGGAGATCTCGAGCCTGATCGGCAAGGTGAAGCAAAAGGGATACACGCTGATCCCCCTGCGCCTCTATTTCACGCGCAACCACGCCAAGGTCGAGGTGGGCCTCGCCCGTGGCAAGCGGCAGTACGACAAGCGCGAGGCGATCGCGGAGCGGGAGGCGAAACGAGAGATCGCCCGCGCGACAAGGAGGGGATAGGAAGCCCGAGTAGCATCCGGGGTTTTTATCAGGGCACCCGTGCCTTTCACGCCGCCAGGTTGATGCCGATGGCCCGCAGCCTCTTGTTGAGGGAGTCGAAGGCGAATTGCACGATCTCGCTTTCGGTGTGTCCGTATTCGGTGATGAACCGAGGGTCGGGTGGGTCGAGCGTCCCCGTGATCAGCGGAAGGCACTCCACGAGCGTCTTCTGGATCAGCGGCGCGTAGCGCTTGGGGTCCTCGCGCACCGCTTCCTGCAGGACCTTGATGCCGAAGCTCACGTGGCGCGATTCGTCGCGCGCGATCGCCGTGAACCCGCGGTAGAAACCTCGGTCGGTTAGCTGCTGCTCGCGCATCGCCTCCAGCTCGAAGCGCTGGCCTGTGAGGGCGATCGTGGCCTCAATGACGATGTGGTAGAGCGTGACGCCCTCGACGAAAGCGTCGAAATCGCGCGGGTTGCTGGCCAGGCGCTGCGCGGTCGCCGGCAGGCGCTCGTAAAACAGGGTGTTGTAGCCCTCGTTGGCCTCGGGACGAATCTCGGCCAGCAGCTCTGTCATGTCTTTGGCATCAGTGCCACACACCTCTCGCCACCACCTCTCAAAAAAGACGGTGTGGCGAGCCTCGTCCACCATCTGGGTGGAGAGGAAGACCTCGATCTCTGGCGTCGGTGCCGCCCAGACGAATGGCGCCAGGGTTGCTGTCACGCGCTCCTCACCGTTGAAGAAGAGGCGATGCGACCACAGGGTCGCCTTCCTGTCGAGGTCGGTCGCCTCCAGCCAGTCCTGCCGGTCGAGGCTGAAGTCGATGTCGGCGACCGCCCACTGTTGCGCCTCCCACCTGCGGTAGAGGTCCATGTGGCTGGGCATGTTTTCGATGCCACGATCGATGAAGGAGAGGACGTCATCGATCCGGATGTCGCCGAGCTCCTTGAGGCTTGCGCGGCCGATGCGGTCGAGGTCGACGGCCATTTCGGGATCCAGTGTAGGCGCGGGGTCTGATGGGTAGAATCAGAGCGCAACCAGGTTCGGCTTCGTGGGGGCGTCCGGTCTCGACGGGGCAGTTGAGCTTCGGGATTGCGAGCCGAGAGCCGCGAGCGTTACAGCGCAGCGTTTACAAACGCCAACAAGAACACCGCTTTCGCCCTCGCTGCGTAAGCAGTAGAGACTAAAGCCCCGGGACATTGATCCCGGGCGCCGCCCACGGTCAATCCGGCGGACCGAGGAACGGTGTCACATAGACCGGATCGCTACCGCGGGGGCGCCACGGCCCTGAGGTAGGACAGTCACCGCGGCTGGCAGAAGCGGATCCCGTCGAGAGGAGCCGCCAAGCGAGGACCAAAATCTCGGACACGCTCGTAGAGATCCCGGGGGAAGCTGCTTCGGACGCGGGTTCAACTCCCGCCGCCTCCACCAGGCCGAACCTGGTTTAGCGGCCCGAGTTTCGCCCAAAGGTGGCACGTTCAACCAAGAGGCTCACCCGTCGACTCAGCCGAGGCCAAGTCCCCCCCTACCCGGTCGCCGAGTTCGAGTTTGGCGCGAGCAGCGCTGCGACTGCGAGAGATTCGCGAGTAGACCGTGCCACCCGGTATGCGAAGGCGGAGGCTGATCTCCCGCCCGCTCAGGCCGAGGACAGATAACACGAGGGCAGGGTCGAGGGCTGGCAACAGGCGCAGCTGGTGGCGAGCGAGGGCTTGGCTCTCGACATCTAGGGCAGCTCGGTGCACTCGATCCTTCAACTGATCGGTCGGCCGTCGAGCTTTCCCGTCAAGGTAGAGGCGGCGCGCGATCATGTGCAGCCACGCTGCCATCCGCTGACCCTTGAACTGAGTGCGCCTGGATAGGGCACGGCAGTTGGTCTCCTGAACCAGATCATCGGCGTCGGCCGGCTGGCTGGTCAGGCCCGAGGCGTAGCGACGAAGGCCAGGCTGCTCGGCGAGCAGCGCTGCCGCGAAGGGGATGGCATGCAAGCTTTCAACTCCTCACGAGGGATCGCTTCTCAACCCGGCCACGCAAGCTGCGGACCATGGCACTCAGCGCCCCCCTCTCGTCGAGGTAGTGGGCGTCGGTGGCCGGTGATGATACCCCACCGACCGGACGTGCGCCGTACAGGGGCTACCCGGTCGCGCCACTCGATTTCCTCCTCTCGGTCGGCGTCGCGTGGACGCCGCCTCGAACCTGGGCCGTGCCAGCGCCGGCGGTCGCGGGTTTCAGAGGCGATTCAAGCCCGTGAGTGCCGGCAGTCGCGGCAAATTTCGCCTGAGCTGGCACCATGGGGTTAGCTGTTCGCCGTTCCCGCCCTTGCCGGCGGCTTGATGGGTTATCTCTGGAGGCGACCCACCCGACGGAGGTAGAACAGGCAGGGTGGCTGGGCTAGGGTGCGGGTTGTCCAGAGAGCCGAAGCTCCGAGGCAGTCTGAGCCAGCGGTCGTGGAGGTGCGTCGCTGCCCAGGTTGGCGCCGTCTTGCCCATGACGAAGAGCTGCCTTGCGGCAACTCTCGCAGCACCACGCGGTTTTGCCTGCGCGCGCAGTTAAGGCAAATCGATTCAGTATCCCCACCGACTTTGTCCAACGTCGGCAAGGCCCAAAACCGTCGAGTTCTGGATGGGACATTTGCCCATGGGCACGGGACATCTGCCCATACCCGTTCCGTGGCCGGATCGTCCCCATCGCTTCCACGACAAACTGTGCCGAAACGCGCTCCAAAACGCCGTCGGCAAGCCACCTTTCGGCACAGTTTTGTGCCCGGCTTAGCGGCGGTCGGTCCTCGAGTGGACGAACCAGGGGTCCTTGCGGTCGGTCCGGCCGTGCGAAAATCCTGGGCGCGAGTCGGCCCCGAAAAGGCCCATCAGGACGCACGCCAGAATCAGAATCGCGAAAGCCAGCGGCTGTGCCCAGGCGCCCATGTCTCGAGCCTAGACCTCTCCACTCATTAAGTCGAGCTTGTTGGCTCCGCGGGCGCCTGCTTCAGGCGCTCCGTCACGACGGCCGTCAATGCCCAGAAGCTGACTTCAACATCCAGGTCAACAGCGGCTACCACGGCCCGGGTGAATACCCGGTCTCGGAAGCATCCTCGACGCCGGCAGCAACTTGGGCTCTAGGTGGGGTCGTTCGTGGCTTCCTCGACAACCGGCGGCGGCACGCTGGCCGTGAACAAGGACCGGAAATCGGGGACTCTTGACTCCGACCTCAGTGGCGGCGAGCACGTGAAATGAACATTCAGCTGCGACCAGGTCAAAGACCGAATAGATCGTTGCGAGCGCGGGTATGAACTCGGGTATGAGCAGCAGCTTTCTCGATTTCAACCGCAACCTGATCAAGGATCTGCGCGCCCACGGCGGCAAGGCCACCGACGGCCCGTTCCAGGGCCGCGACGTGCTGATCCTGACGACCAAAGGCGCTAGGTCCGGCGAGGATCGCGAGAACCCGCTGGTTTACACGCGCGACAACGAGCATCACGTGATCGTCGCGTCGAAGGGCGGCGGGCCCACGAACCCCTCCTGGTACCACAACCTCAAGACCCACCCGATCGTGACGGTCGAGGCGCGCGGCGAGAAGTTCAACGCCCGCGCCAAGGTCATCGAGGGCGAGGACTACGAGCGTCTTTACAAGCAGCACGCCGACATCAATCCGGGCTTCTGGGACTACCGCAAGAAGACCAGCCGGAAGATCCCAGTGATCGTTCTGGAGCGGCTGGACTCCTAGTCGCGGTTAAGGTTCGCCACCCGGCGATCAAGGGAGTAACCTTCGCCGGGTGCCCGATCTGAGCCACCTCTGGCAGCGTTTTGTGCTCGCGTGCGCCCTCCTTTTTGGGCTCGTGCTCGGCGTTGGAGCGACCGTCTTCGGCTACAGCAACACCGCCACGGTCAGCGTCGGCTGGTCGGTCTTCCACCTCAACGGCGTACCGCTGTGGACCGTGGCGCTCATCCCCCTGGCTGTGGTCCTGGTCGCGGGCACCGCCTACCACTGGCTCAACAGCCTTCACCACTTCAGCGAACACATGCGGCACCGCCACCGGGTCCGTGAGCTGGAGGTCGAGGTCGCCTCGCTCAAGGCTCACCTCGACGAGCTGCTCGGCATGCCCGACCACTCGACCGCTAAGGTCGTTCCTGATGCGACTGAAATCGAGCCGGAGTCTCCGGTCGCGACCGATGCCGAGCCGGCCTCTTCCAATGGCGACCTCAGCTCCGCCAAGGAGCCTGAAACTGCGGTCGTGGTGACCAACGGCGCCTCGGAGGTCAGGACTCCGAAACCGAAGACCACACGGGCCTGATGCACGAGTCGGGTCGCCGGGACAGCGCTGACCGCCGCCGCGCCGGTCGGCTGGTCGTCCCCAGCCAGCAGGCCCCCGCCGACCGTTCGCTGCTCGAGCGCAGCGCGATCGAGGAGCTCAGTCACCACGCCGACCCTTGGCGCGTGCTGCGCATCCTGTCGGAGTTCGTGGAGGGCTTTGACGCGCTCAACGAGGTCGGTCCAGCGGTGACCGTGTTCGGCTCCGCCCGGGCCAAGCACGACGACCCTTACTACAAGGCCGGTCGTTCCCTAGGTGCCGCGCTCGCGAATCGCGGGTTCGCCGTCATCACCGGTGGCGGGCCCGGAATCATGGAGGCCGTCAACCGCGGCTGCCATGAGGTCGGTGGGTTGTCGGTCGGCTGCAACATCGAGCTGCCCCACGAACAGTCCCTCAACCGCTACGTCGATCTAGGCGTCGAGTTCCGCTACTTCTTCGTCCGCAAGAACATGTTCGTCAAGTACGCACGCGGCTTTGTCATCTTCCCGGGCGGCTTTGGCACGCTCGATGAGCTGTTCGAGTCGCTCACCCTCGCGCAGACGGGCAAGATCGAACATTTCCCGATCGTGCTTTTCGGCTCGCCCTACTGGCGCGGTCTGCTCGAGTGGCTTCAAGACCACGTCCTGGCGTCAGGCGCGATCGCACCCGACGACCTGAAGCTGATGACGATCACCGACGACCCTGATGAAGCAGCCGAGATGGCCACCCGACCCCTACCCGTTCGGGTCGAGGAGCCTCGCGAGCAGACAGGCGAACCCAAGGCGGACGCGCAATAGGTCCGCTCGACTTCTATTTCCTGAACGACGGCGGCCAGACCGCCGCCGTCGTCGCCCAGCGCGTCGGGTCTTTTCTCGACGGCGCGACAAAGACGCTCGACCTCGCCATGTACGACCTTCGTCTGGAGCAATCGCCGTCAGCAACGCTGCTCCACTCTTTCGAAGCGGCGGTCAAGCGAGGCGTCGCCGTGCGGCTGATCTTCAACGAAGATCACGCCCAGACGATTCCTGTGCCCCCTCCGCCCGAGATTGACTGGGCGTTCGTCGACCAGCTGAAATCAATCGGCGTTCAGGTGCGACCGGTTCCCGGTGTGCCGGATCTGATGCACCACAAGTACGTCGTCCGCGACGCAGCCTCGGTTTTGACGGGTTCGACCAACTGGACTAACGACTCCTGGAATCGCGAAGAGAACGTGTTGTTCACCGTCGACTCCGGCGAGGTGGCGGCCGCCTACGCGCAGAATTTCAACGGGCTGTGGGACAAGCCAGTCGTGGCGGCTTCAGGCCGTTACTCGGTGCCGTGGCTGTTGCTGTCCGACGCGACGCGTGTGCGGCCCTACTTCTGCCCCGGCCGCAGCCTGAAGCTTGTGCATGCCATGTCGCGGTCGATCGCTTCGGCTGAGAAGCGCGTCCGCGTGTGCTCTCCCGTGATCACGTCGGGCCCGATCCTCGGCACTCTCGCCGAGGCGTGCGAGCAGAGGAAGGTCGACATCGCCGGTGTGTACGATGCGACGCAGATGGACGACGTGCAGCGTCAGTGGTCGAGCCAGGGCGGCGCGGCCTGGAAGATAGGCGCGTTCCATACAGTCGTCTCTTCTGCCCGCTTTGGCGCGAAGCGCTCGACACCGTATGCGAAGGGAAGTGTGCACGACTTCATGCACGCGAAGATCCTGGTGGCGGACGACTACGTGTACGCGGGCAGCTTCAACCTCTCGCACAGCGGCGAAAGCAACGCTGAGAACGTGATCCAGATCGAGAGCGCGGCGATCGCGCAGATGTGCGTCGCCTACATCGACCGGGTGGCGGCCAGGTACGGCAGCCCACCCGCGCACGTGATGCCCTGACCGGACGAAGGATCTTGTGGATCGCGGTCGCTCTCACGGCGATCGTTTCCGTCGTGGTCCTGTGGGTCGCGCCTCGCCTGCAACCGACCACGGGGACGCTCGTCGTCGTTGCCGCGGGCCGCACGGCCACGACATTGCCTTCATCGACGCTCATGCTCCGTCAGGGGGACGGTTCATGGGTCACCGTCGGGAGCGTCGCCGGCAGCGTGCCCGCCGCACCCGACCAGACGCAGCTGATCGCGAGCGCGCTGCCGGTCGGCGTGTACGACCATGTGCGGCTTGGCGATGACACATACGCCGTCACGGTCGACATCACCTCCGGCCGCGTGGCGCCGCTGTTGCTGGGCATCGATGGGGGAAGGCTCGTCGCCGGCGCCGTCTACGCCGGCAACGACGACGTGAACCTCGGCCTCGGCGAGCTCTCCGGCAAGTTCGTTGCGATGCCGGCCTTCACCCTCGTCGACCAGGCGGGAGGCCCCTTCAGCCTGAAGGCGATCGCAGGAAAGGACGTCGTGATCGCCGCCTTCCACACGACCTGCCACGAGACGTGCCCGCTGTACACCGCGTTATACCTCCAGCTCGCCAAGCGTGTGCCCGCGACCGTGCAGCTGGTCGAAGTCACCACCGATCCAGCGACCGATACACCAGCGGTGCTATCGCAATACGCCAAGGGCGTCGGAGCCAGCTGGACCTTTGCGACCGGCACGGCCGCCCAGGTGGCGAGCTTTTGGAAGCCATTTGGCGTGGACCTCGCGACCGGCGACACACATACCTCGACGCTGGCCCTCGTGGATCGTCACGGCTACATCAGGCTCGTCTACCGCGGCGTCCCGAAAGTTGGCAACGATATCCCGCCGTCGCTTGTGACGTTGCTCAGCGCCCAGGGCCTGGCGCAGCTCGCGTCGGGAGGGGATGGTTGGGGCGCGCCCGATGTGCTCCAGGCGCTTACCACGATCGTCGGAGCAGACCAATCTCCGCCGACCGGCGGCGGCAAGGCGCCGGCCTTCACGCTGACCTCCACGGTCGGCGCGAACATGAGCCTGGCCGACTTCGCTGGCAAGCCGCTCGTGATCAACTTCTGGGCGACCTACTGCCCGCCGTGTAAGGCCGAGATGCCGCTGCTCAAGACGGCCGTGCCGCGCGCGGGGGCACGACTGCTGCTCATCAACGAGGGCGAAAGCAGCGCAGTGGCGAGCGGTTTTCTCGCCCAGATTGGCGTCGATCAGCCTTCGCTGCTGGACCCGAACCTCTCGGTTGGCCGTCAGTACGGCCTCTCCGCGCTGCCCATGACGATCTTCATCAAGCCGGACGGCACCATCGACAGAAGGCAGATCGGCCAGCTCGGCGATCGCGTGCTGGAGGCGGAGTTGTCGATTCTGGTCACTCAGTAGACTGGCCAGCGGATGCTCTCGGCCGCCACTTTCCGACGCCTTGCTTTCCTGACCGCATCTTTCGCCTACCTCCAGATCGCGCTTGGCGGCGTGGTACGCGTGACGGACTCAGGTCTCGGTTGCCCCGACTGGCCGCTGTGCCACGGGAGGCCCTATCCGGCGGCTGACATCCACTCGATCATCGAGTACTCGCATCGCACCGTGGGCACGATCACGGGCGTGCTCCTCATCGTGACCGTCGTCACGGCATGGCTGGTCTTCCGGCGCACCCGGCCACTCGTCGCCTGGCTCGCGACCGCGTCTGTGCTCGCCATCGCTGCAGAGGGTGCGCTCGGAGGAGTGGTCGTCGTGAACGAGCTCGCGTCGTGGCTCGTCGTCGTGCACCTGGCACTGGCCATGATCATCCTCGGCTTTCTGATCGCGACCGCGGTGGTGTCGTTGCCTTCAACGTCCGCGGTCGCCGACGCGTCGTTCCGGCGCCTCGCGGCGCTCGCCGCGGCCGCAACCTACGTCTTGCTGTTGACCGGCTCGACCGTGGTGGCCAGCTCGGCGGATGAAAGCTGTCGCGCGTGGCCGTTGTGTGGCAACGGCTTTGCGTTCGACTTCGCGGGCGCCAACGCACTCACGATGCTGCACCGCGGGGCGGTGCTGCTAATCGGAATCCTCCTCGTTTACGTGTTGCGGGCGGCCATTCGCCACCAGGCGACTCGGCGTGTCGCGGTGGCGACTGCGATCGTGTTCGCCCTCCAGGTCGCGGTGGGCGTGGGCAGCGCGTTGACCGACGCGGCGTTCTTCAACGGCCTGCACGTCGCGATCGCCACGCTGGTCTGGTCGGGGATGCTGTCGATCGCGCTCCTGGCTCTTTCGCGAGGCGACCGCAGTCCCGCCCTGTCACGGCTCGCGGTGGACAAACACCCGGCATGAGTATGGTGCGCGACTACCTGAGCCTTCTGAAGCTGCGGGTTGTCTTGCTGCTCGACGCCACCGCGGTAGGAGTGATGTTCCCCGCGGCCCATGGCAATCCGAAAGTCACCAGCGTGGTGGCGGTCCTCCTGGGCGGCACGTTGGCAGCCGGCGGAGCCCACGCGATCAACTGCTGGTTCGACCGCGACATCGACGGCGAGATGTATCGCACCCGCCGCCGTCCTCTGCCGAACGGCCGCATCCCCGCCTGGCACGCCCTCGCGATCGGCATCGCGCTGAACATCCTCGCCTTCGGTGTCCTGTGGGTCGGGGCCAACCTGCTTGCGGCGTCGCTGGCGCTGGCGGGCTCGCTGATCTACGTCTTTGTGTACACCATGTGGCTCAAGCGCTCCACGCCGCACAACATCGTCATCGGCGGTGCCGCAGGCGCCGTTCCGCCGCTTGTCGGCTGGGCGGCGGCGACCGGTCGCGTCGACCTCACGGCGCTGGCCCTGTTTGGAGTGATCTTTTTCTGGACCCCGCCGCACTTCTGGGCGCTGGCCCAAATGATCAAGACCGATTACGCGCGCGCCCACGTGCCGATGCTGCCCGTAGTCGCGGGAGAGCAATCGGCCAAGCGGCAGAGCATGGTCTACGCAGTCCTGACGGCAGCGGTCAGCGTGGTGCCGTTCTTCACCGGCTCAGCCGGTCCGGTCTACCTCGCGGGCGCGATCGTGCTGGGTATCGGCCTGGTCGGCATCTCGATCCTCGACCTGGAAGGTCGCCGATGGACGAGGCGGCTGTGGACTTATTCGATGGTCTACGTCGCTCTGCTGTTCGCTGTCTTCGCCGTGTCTCCCTTCATTCCCTGATGGAGATCGTCCGGCTCCACCTCGCGCGCATCGGGGCGTTGAACGACATCCCGGTCCACGGATTCGTGATCAAGCACCCTCGGGCCGGGGCCATCCTCGTCGACACCGGTATCGGATCCTCCGCGGAGCTGATCAAGGAGTGGAGGATCGTCAACCGAGAGGCGGCCGAGGCGCTGGCGGAGCACGATCTCAGCCCGGCGGACGTCAAGATCGTGATCAACAGCCACCTACATTTCGACCACTGCGGACAGAACGCCGTGTTCAAGCACGCGCCGTTCTACGTGCAACGCTCGGAAGTGGACCGGGCTCGGGCGGAAGAGCCGACGGTGACGCAGTGGTTCGACTTTGCGGACGCGCGCTACGAGCTCCTGGACGGCGACGCGGAGATCGCCGATGGCGTCCGTGTGGTGCGTACGCCGGGCCACACCGTCGGCCACCAGAGCGTATTCGTTGACACGGCCAACGGGGTTGCGGTGATGATCGGTGACGCGGCGTACACGTCCGACATCTATCGCGACGTGGAGAAGGCTGATCTCACCAAGTGGCCGGGACAGCACGCCAACCGCGGTGACTGGGAGCGCTCGCTCGTTAAGGTCCAGGCGATGCGGCCCCACTCGGTGCATTTCTGTCACGACACGCGGGTGATCCATGCCTAAATGAAGCGTTTCGGTCCGCTGGTCGACGCGGGCTGGCTGCACGAGCACGTCGACGACCACGACGTAAAGGTGATCGACTTTCGCTGGTACCTGAAGGGTCGGAACGGTCGCGACGAGTACGTTCGCGGCCATATCCCGGGCGCGGTGTTCGTGAACCTCGAGGACGTCACGGGAAAAGAGGGAGGAGGAGGTCGCCATCCGTTGCCCTCGGCCGTCCAGTTCCAGGAACCTATGCGCGACGTCGGCTTGGGCCCCGAGACAAAGGTTGTCGTCTACGACGACTGCGGCGGCGCGGTGGCGGCGCGGCTGTGGTTTCTGCTCGGCTACTTTGGCCACGGCGCGCGGGCGGTACTCGACGGTGGGCTCCAGGCCTGGAGCGGACCGCTGACGACAGACGCGCCACGCGCAGAGCGCGGTTCGTTTCGCGCTCAACCACCGTCCCGTGGTGCCGTGCTCGACTTCGACGACGTGCGGCTGCTGAGCGGCGTGCCGCTCATCGATGCACGCGCCGGCGAGCGATACCGCGGTGAAACGGAGCCGGTCGATCCGAAAGCCGGCCATATCCCGGGCGCGCTGAGCGCGCCGTTTACAGAAAACCTCGATGCCAATGGTCATTTCAAGTCGCCGGGTGAGCTGTGCGCGCGATACAAGCGCCTCGGGGCCTCGAACGGCGCGGTCTTTTATTGCGGATCAGGCGTCAATGCGACGCATCACCTGCTCGCCATGGAAATCGCGGGCATTCCCAACGCGCGAATTTACGCCGGGTCCTGGAGCGATTGGTCGCGCCGGGACGCTCCCGTCACCACCGGCGAACAACCTTAGTATTCGGGCATGATCCTCAAAGGAAAACGAATCCTGATCGCGGGGATGTCGGACCGGCGCAGCATCGGTTTCTCGATCGCCCAGGAAGCCCAACGTGAAGGCGCCGAGATCCTGCTCACCAGCTTCGGCCGGATGATGAGCATCACACAGATGACTGCGAAAAAGCTCGACCCCGTGCCGGACATCCTCGAGATGGACGTGACCAAAGCGTCGGACATCGACGACGCAGCCAAAGCGACCGGGAAACGCTGGGACCGCCTCGACGGAATGGTGCACTCGGTCGCGTTCGCGCCGGCGGACGCGCTCGGCGGCCAGTTTCTCAACACGCCGTGGGAAAGCGTTGCCACAGCCTTGCAGGTGAGCGCGTTCTCGTTCAAGGAAATGGCCCGCGGATTTCTGCCGCTGATGAAGGAGCATGGCGGGTCGATGGTCACGCTCGACTTCGACAACTCGACGTACGCCTGGCCGAAGTACGACTGGATGGGTGTCTCCAAGGCCGCGCTCGAATCGGTGACGCGATATTTGGCCCGCGACCTCGGGCGCTACAAGATTCGCGTCAACGCGGTGTGCGCGGGACCTCTTGCAACACTCGCGGCGAGCGGGATTCCCGGCTTCAAGGACTTCGAGGAAGTGTGGGAGAAGCGGGCGCCGCTGGGCTGGAGCCTGCAGGACAAATCCCCGGTCGGCAGGGCCGTGTGCGTTCTCTTATCGGAGTTCCTGGACATGACCACGGGCGAGCTCGTGCATGTCGATGGCGGCTACCACGCAATGGGGACTGAACTGCCTCCCGCTGAGTGACCCAACATCTTGTATTGACCTGCGGACAAGCGCGCAACATCGTGTTAGGCTCTTCCGAAATCCGGGCCTGGCGGCCCCCCGCCGCGCCCGCCAAACGGGAGGGAATGCAGTTTGCGGGAGTGCCTGGTGATCTACGTAGATGCCGCGCTGGACAAGCATGGCCGGGCCGGGTGTGGCCTGGCCGTTTTTGTTAGAGGCCGGGCCGTCTACACCGAGTCGTTCGGCTTTTCGCATATGGGTGGCTCCGCCCAGCTGGAAGCGCACGTGTGCGCGGGCGCGCTCGATCTTGCCGCCGCGCGCTGGCCTTATCACCGTGTGATCGTGCGCACGGATTGCGCTCCAGTGGTGCGCAGTCGGATGCCGTCGAGCGACAGTTTTCGCGTCGCTGTGCACGAAGTTAGGGAACGATGCCGTCGCGGCTGGCGAGTCGTTCGTTACGTGAGCCGGAAGGCAAATCCCGCGCACGAGCTCGCGCGAGAGGGATTGAAGAGTCTTTCCAAACAGCAACTTCTAGTCGCGGCGTAAGTCTCCTCATATCGTATTTATTGGGCGCAGTTAGAATTGCTGCGCCCAATTTCCTTTTATTGCAGGAGACAAAATGGCACCCGAGGAAGCACAGCAAAATGCACCACGGAGACGGGGACGTCCGCCGGGATCGAAAAATCGCACGCGTCGCAAGCGCGCTGAAGGTGGGGAGCTTGTCACGCGACTCAACACGATGGTCGCCAAGCTGATCAGCGAGAACCGAACGCTTCGCCGCCAGGTCGCGAAATTGGCCACCAAGGGCACGGGCACCGCGTCCAAAACAGTGGAGCGAGGCCTACGCACGATCTCGAAGCGGGTCGAGCGAGCCCTCGGCGGCAAGACAACCCGCCGCCGTCGCACCACCGCGGCTCCGGCCAACGGACGCCGTCGCAAGGCGACCACCCGGAGACGGCGAGCTTCGTCCTAGCGGACTAAAACCCGCGCTGTTCCATCTGCTTGGCGGTGCGATACGCGTCCACGATGCTGAAGACCCACAGCGTTCCGCCGCCAAGCTCCATCGGCACACCAACCGCGGCACCGATGACCGTCAGGTCGAGGTCGAACCCGAAGAACTGAAGGCCGCCGATACCCAGCAGGTACGCGAAGCCTTTCATATTGTGCCCGAGATAGAAGTGCCCCAGCCCGGGGATGATGGCCAGGGCCGCCGCGAGCGCGGGATTCTTGCGCGGCCGGACAGCGGCCGCGTAGTAACCGCCGCCTGACGCCGGAGAACCGCATCGCGGACATGGAGCGGACGGATTCGTGAGGAGCGCCCCGCAGCGCCCGCACAGGACCTCAGATGCCATCCCTACTCTCAGTTTGCCCGTTTTTGCTACGTTCCGAACCATGGATCTCGGATTCACGGCCGAGGAGGAAGCCTTCAGGCACGAGGTCCGAAGCTGGCTCGAAGCGAACCTTCCGAGCGAGTGGCGCCAGGGCGGCAAAGGGGGCTACCGGGACGAGGAGGACGCTGACCTTCAGCGGCAGTGGCAGCGGCGGCTCTACGAGGGCGGCTGGCTCAAGCTCGGGTGGCCCCGGGAAGCCGGAGGCAGCGGTGCGACGCCGGTCATGCAGGCGATCTACCAGGAGGAGCTTGCCCAGGCCGGCGCGCCAGGAATCCTGGGACGGCTCGGTGTCACGCTTCTCGCCCCGACCCTGGTCGCGCACGGCACTCCATGGCAGAAGGAGACCTACGTCGAGAAGATCCTGAGCGGCGAGCTGATCTTCTGCCAGGGCTTCAGCGAGCCGGACGCCGGCAGCGATCTCGCGGGCCTGCGCACGCGCGCGGAGCGGCGCGACGGGCAGTGGGTTCTGAACGGTCAGAAGACATGGTCGAGCGGGGCTCATTACTCGGACCGCAGCTTCCTGCTCGCTCGCACCGACACCGCGGCGGAGCCACACCGCGGCATCGGCTTCTTTCTGGTCGATATGAAGCAGCCCGCCGTCGAGGTGCGGCGGATCACGCAGATGACGGGTGGCGGCGAGTTCGGCGAGATCTTCCTTTCGGGAGCGCAGGTCGAAGACCGCGACCTGGTCGGCGAGCCTGGGGATGGCTGGAAGATCGCGATGACGGTGTTCGGGTTCGAACGCGGCGGACTGGCCCAGGCGGCGCGGTTCGAGCGCGCGGTGGCCGAGCTCGCCTCGCTCGCCCGTGACCGCGGCGCCGGCGCCGACGCCACCACGCGACAGAAGGTCGCCCAGGCGCAGATCGAGGCGCACGTATTCCGCCTGATCGGCATGCGCAATCTCACCCAGGCGCAGCACGGCCACGCGCCGGGCCCGGAGGCGAGCGTGGTCAAGCTCTACTGGAGCGAGATGGACAAAAGGCTCCAGGAAACCGCGATTGGCATCGAAGGCATGTACGGTGCGCTGGCGCCGGAATCCGCGCTCGCGATCGAAGGCGGCCGCTGGCAGTACGCATGGATGTGGGCGCAGGCGGAGACGATCTACGCCGGTTCCTCGGAGATCCAGCGCAACATCATCGCCGAGCGCGTGCTGGGTCTGCCGCGCGGCCGTTGAGCACGACCACACCGGTGATCGACCGACTGCGAGCCCGAATCGGCGTCGACGGAGCACCCGTCACGGCGGCGGTCGAGGCCGGACACGTGAACCGATTCGCGGCTGCGATCGGCGATCCCAATCCGCTCTGGACGAAAGAGGCGCCGCCGACCTTTCTTGTTGCGTTGGCGCCAGTCGCTCTGCACCTCGCCGAGGCAGAGGAGTACGGCAAAGGCTGGCTGAACGGAGGCAACCGCTTCGAATATTTCACGCCCGTGTTGATCGGGGACCACATCACCGCGACCGGCCAGGTCGCCGACGTCTATGAGAAGAGTGGATCGACCGGGAACCTGCTGTTCATCATCTTCGAGACTCGTTACGTCAACCAGGACGGGGTCGTGGTCGCGAAGCTGCGCGGGACGATGATCCGCCGATGAAGGTTGAGGTCGGCCACGAGATTCCGGCGCTGGTCAAGCACCCCACAACGCGACAGCTGGTCCAGTACGCGGGTGCGCAGGGCGACTTCTACGAGATCCACTACGACCAGGCGTACGCGCAGAGCGTCGGCTTACCAGGCGTGATCCTGCACGGGCTGCTCAAGGCGGCGTTTCTCGGCCAGCTCGTGACCGACTGGCTCGGCGATCGCGGCACGCTGAAGACTTTCGAGGTCAGTTATCGCGGCATCGACGTGCCAGCTCAACCGTACCGGTGCCGAGGTCGGGTCAAGCGGGTTGACGGTCCGGAGGTGGAGCTCGAGATCTGGGGCGAGAACGACGAGGGTCAGCGCACCACAGTCGGAACGGCTACTGTCGAGATCCGCTGATGTTCTCGCTGTATCTCGTGCTGAAGTTCATCCACATTCTGTCGGCGATCGTTGCCGTAGGCGCGAACATCACCTACGGCGTCTGGAACGTCCGCGGCGCCGGCGATCCCGCGCACCTGGGGTTTGCGCTCAAAGGCATCAAGTTCCTGGACGATCGCATCGCCAACCCGGCTTACGGGGTGCTCCTTCTGACCGGCTTGATCATGGTCTTCATGCAGTGGAGGATCACCGACCTCTGGATCATCCTCGCGCTGGTTCTCTTTGCTGCCGTGGTGGTGCTTGGCGTGGCGTTTTACTCGCCTCTGCTCAAGAATCAGATCAAGCTGGTCGAGGAAGGGGCGACCGCATCACCCGAGTACGCGAGGCTGTCCGCGATCGGCCGGCGCTTCGGTCCTGGCCTGGGCGTGATCGTGGTCGTGATCCTCGTCCTGATGGTGTTCAAGCCCCACCTGTAGATCGAGAACAGCAAAAGCACCGTCCCGTCGATGATGCAGTAGCCGGCCGCGATCACCGAGGGCGGGTTGCCTGACGGGATGCCGGTCCAGGGGGCTGTGGGCAGCCAGTACCAGTTGCCGAGAGACGTACCGACGATCTCGAGCTCGCTCACGATGATGAAGATCGCGGCGAACAGCGGCCACCGCGGTGAGCGCAGCAGGAAGTAGGCGAACACGGGAAAGCACATCGCTCCCTGAACGTCAATGCGACCGGTCACGACGGGCAGGACGGTGAGTCCGAGCACCGCCCATGCGCCGGCGACCGCGAGGATGGCGTACGCGAGCCGGCGACCGTATCGGGTCACGATCGGCGTCTGCGCAGCCAGCAAGCCGAAGAGATACACAAGTCCGTGGCCGGGCGGGACGAACAGCGGCACGTTGTGCAGCCGGTACGCGTAGATGCCCCAGATGAGGGAGCTGAAGATTTCAAAGCCTGTCGCGACCGCAACGCAGACCCATACCTGCATCCGCTGCTCTTTAGGCGCCTTCAGCGCCGCGAGGTAAAGAGCGAGGAAGGTGAGCGCGCCAAGCAGGTACTGCTGCCACACCGCCGTGATGCAGCTGTCGGCGAAGAGGCCGACCGGGATGTAGAGGAGAAGGTAGGCCTGCAACCAGTAGGGTTGCAGGCCTTTAGCCATGACCCTGACTACTTGATGGTGCCTCTCTCGTCGATGAGGGTGCCCTGGAGCTTCCAGCCGGTGCCGGTCCAGGTGATGACCTGCTCCTGCATGATCGGGAAGTGGTCACTCGAGGTGGTGGTGAGCTTGACCCCGGGCAGTAGGAAGGGGTTCGTTTCGTTCAGCTGGCTGCTGGCGATCTTCATGACGTTTGCTCGCGTCAGAGTGGAGCCGGCCTGCTTGAGGACGTCCACCATCGTGTAGGCGACGGCGACACCATAGATGTTGAAGCCGTCATTCGGATCGCACTTCGAACAATTCGCGATCACGGTCTTGTACAGCTTCATACCGTCGTCGCCGGCCCACTGAGAGTCCGTCGGGTCTTTGAGGTAGCTGACGCTGGTCACATTCTGGTTCGCGGCACCGGCCTTGGCCGCCAGGCCCATGTAGACCTGGGGGTTGGACACTGAGTTGAGATAGATGGTCGGCTGCCAGTGCAGGAGCGTCACGATGACGAGCGATTTGATCGTGAAACCAGGGGTCGAGAACAGGAAAAGCGTGTCCACACCCGCCGCCTTGAGCTTCGTGAGCTGAGCCGCAGTATTGGCGGCCGTGACGTCATAGCTCTCCTTGGCGACAATCATCGAAGCCTTAGCGCCAAGGCCGTCGGTCAGGCCCTTCAGATAGTCCTGGCCGTAGTCGTCGTTCTGGTAGAGGACGCCGATCTTCGCGCTCGAGTGCTTGGCCAGCACGTCCTTGGCGTAGATGTGGGATTCCCCCTGGTAGGGCGGCTGCCAGCTCATCGTCCACTGGTTGGAGGCGAAGTCCTTGCCCCACGTGGTCGCGCCGGTGGCGACGAAGAGCTGTGGCACTTTCTTCGAGTTGAGATAGTCGCGGACCGAGGTTTGAGCTTGGGTACCCAGGCCGCTGAACATCGCGAATACCTGGTCCTGCTCGACCAGCTGCTTGGTCAGCGGCACGGTCTGAGCCGGGTTGTACGCGTCGTCGAGGATCTTGAAATTGATCTTCCGCCCGTTCACGCCGCCCTGGCTGTTGATGTACGTGAAGTAGGCGAGCTCGGCGTTCGCGATGGTGCCGTAGGCCGCGGCGGGCCCGGACTGGGCGATCGTGTTGCCGAGCAGGATCGAGTTGCTGGTGATGCCGACGTCGGTTTGTGACGTCGTGCCTGTGCCGCCGCCACAGGCGGCAAGGGTGACCATGAATACCGCGACCGCGGCCAATCGTGGTGCGATTCGTCCCATAGAAACTCCCTCCGCTTTGATGAACATGTATTAAACAGTCTGGGGGTCGGGAGGCAATTGTCCAGTCTCCCGATCCGGTGCGCCGCGCAAACGCCGGTAGAGCCAGTCATAGCCGGCCCGGATCAGGCCGACGATGCCGTTCGGGGCGAAGATCATGATCAGGATCAGCAGCACGCCGTAGGAAACCGCAGGCCCGGCGTTCTTGACGGTCGAAGCCACCTGGTCGGGGATCCAGCTCTGGCTCGGCACCCACTGGTTGGCCTCGATCGGGAGAAAGTAGGCAAAGATCGCCCCGAGCAATGGGCCGGGGATCGAAGCCAGACCTCCGACGACCGCACCCACCAGGAGCTGGATCGAAAGCGATACCGGAAACGTGTCCGGGCTGACGAAACCGGTGGCCAGACCAAAAAGCGATCCGGCGATGCCCGCGTAGAAGGCCGAGATCCCAAACGCGAGCGTCTTGAAGCCTGCGATGTTCACGCCGTACGCAGCGGCCGCGACTTCGCCGTCGCGCAGCGCGCGCATCGCCCGCCCAGGCCGGTGCCGGACAAGGTTCCAGGCCACCCAGAAGAGGAGCAAGGCGCAGAAGAGGGAGACGTAGTAGATCCATTGGTCGCTGGTCATCGCGGTCCCGGTGACCGCCGCAAACAGGTCGCTTGCGAAAGGGGGTGGGTCGGGCTGGATGAGGATGATCCCCTGCACGCCGCCGGTCAGCCCCTGCGGTCGTTTGATGAGGCTTGGGGTGACCACGGCCAGCGCGAACGTGGCCAGGGCGAGGTAAAGAGGCGAGAGACGCAGGGCGGGAAAGCCGAAAAGAAATCCAACCAGTCCCGTGAACAACGCGGCGATGGGGATCGTGAGGAGGTAGTCCATCTTGTAGCGGTGGGCCAGGATGGCAGACGTATAAGCGCCGAGTGCCATGAACGCGCCGTGGCCGAGTGAGAGCTGGCCGCTGTAGCCGACCAGGATGTTGAGGCCCATGACCGCGATTGCCAGGATCAAGGCCTGCGCCCACAGGCTGGACTGAAAGCTCGAGATCACGGTCGGAAAGCCGAGAAAGAAGACGACCGCGATCAGGACCAGCCAGTAGCGCGGCGGGGCATTGCGCAGACGCGGCATCATTAAACGCGACGGATCGCGGCGCGCCCGAACAATCCATTGGGCCTGGCGATGAGCACGGCGATGATGATCGCGAGTCCGACCGCCAGCTGAAGGTCACCACCGACGCCAGGTAGGTATGCCCCCGCGAGGTTGACCGTGACGCCGACGATCAATCCGCCGATGACCGCGCCGAGCGGGCTCTCGATGCCGCCGAGGACCGCCGCGGCGAAGGCGTAGATGATGATCGACTGCATCATGTTCGGCTCCAGCAAGAGGATCGGCGCGACCATGATTCCCGACACGGCGCCGACCGCCGAAGCCAGGCCCCAACCAAGGGCGAGCATCCAGCTGACCTGCACGCCGAGCAGCCGGCTGGCTTCCGGATGGTGGGCCGCCGCGCGCATCGTCAGTCCGACCGTCGTCCGCTGCAGCAGCAAATAGACGCCGAGCAGCACGAGGCCTGAGACCGCGATCACACCCATGTCTCGATAGCTGATGAAGACGCCGAACAGGTCTGCGCTGTCCGCCGAGAAAGGACTCGGAAAAGACCGCGGCACGTAGCCGAAGATGAAACCGGCGAAACCGTTGACCAGCGTCGCCAGGCCGAGCGTGATGATGACCAGGGTCAGGACGGGAGCTCGCTCGACGGGCTTGATGACCAGGCGCTGGATGAGGATGCCCCCGCCGAACGCGAGGACGAGCGTGATGGGAAAAGCGATCCAGTAGCTCATCCCTCGGTTGATCAGCGCGTACGCGACGAACGTGGCGAACATGGCCATCTCGCCCTGCGCGAAGTTGACGAGGCCCATCGCGTTGTAGATCAGGACGAGGGCGAGGGCGAGGCTCGCGAAGATGCCGCCGATCGCGATCCCGCTCACGACCTGCTGGAAAAACTCTTGCATCACTAGTAACCCAGGTAGGAGCGACGCACCGACTCGTTGTCCTTGAGGTCCGCGCTCGCCCCGGAAACAGCGACTCGACCCACCTCGAGGACGTAAGCGCTGCTGGAAAGTTCGAGCGCGATGCGCGCGTTCTGCTCGACAAGCAGCACCGCCACCCGACTCGCCTGGTTGATCGACTTGACGATCTGGAAGATCGCCCGCACGACCAGCGGTGCCAGCCCGAGGGAGGGTTCATCGAGCAGCATGAGCTTCGGCTTCATGAGCAGCGCGCGCGCGAGCGCGAGCATCTGCTGCTCGCCCCCCGACAGCGTGCTGGCGGAAAGCTTGCGTCGTTCCTTGAGCACGGGGAAGTATTCGAAGACGCGGTCGTAGTCCTTGCGCACCTCTGCGCCGTCGCGCCTTAGGTGCGAGCCGAGCTTCAGGTTCTCGTCGACGGTGAGCTCGGTGCAGATGCCGCGGCCTTCGGGGACGTGCGCGATTCCGGCGCGGACGATTTCCTCGGTCGCCAGTCGCCGCAGGGACCGGCCGCCGAATATGATGTCGCCGCTCCAGCGCACGCCGGCCGTGATCGCTCGCAAGGTCGTCGTCTTGCCCGCGCCATTGGCGCCGAGCAGGGAGACGATGCCTCCCTCGGGGACGGAAAGCGAGACCCCGTGCAGGACGGATCGCGGGCCGTAGCCCGCGTGAACTTCCTTCAGCTCGAGGAGGTTGGGCACCTACGCGGCGCCGAGGTAGGCTTCGATCACGGCTGGGTTGCGCTGGACCTCGGCCGGCGTGCCTTCGCCGATCTTCCTGCCGAAGTCGAGCACCACGACGTGGTCCGAGATCCCCATCACGAAGGCCATGTGGTGCTCCACGAGCAACATCGTCACGCCGAGGTCGGTGTGCACGCGGCGAAGCAGGCGCGCCATGGCGTCCACCTCTTCATGGCTGATTCCGCCCGCGGGCTCATCCAGCAGGAGGAGGCGCGGGCGCGACACGAGCGCGCGGGCGAGTTCGACTCGCTTCTGCAGGCCGAAAGGCAGAGCCGCGACTGGATGGTCGGCCCGTGCGACGAGGCCGACGAAGTCGAGCATCTCGAGTGCCCGTTTCCGCGACTCCGATTCCGCCGCGAGCGCACCAGGCAAGGGCACGGAGGCTTGCAGCCAACCGCTCTTTGTCCGCGTGTGATCACCGACGATCACGTTGTCGAGGACGGTCATCGAGCGGAACAGAGCGACGTTCTGAAAGGTGCGGGCCAGTCCGTTACGGATGACGTGATGGGCGCGGATCGAAAGCACCGAACGCCCGTCGATGAGGACCGTCCCCGTGCTTGGTCGGTACACCCGTGTGATGACGTTGAACAGCGTTGTCTTGCCGGCGCCGTTGGGGCCGATGAGGCCGACGACCTGCCCGGCGTCGACACCGAACGACACGCGATCCAGCGCGACGACTCCCCCGAAGCGCACGCTGAGGTCTCTGACCTCGAGTAGTGCAGCCACTCCGCCGAAGTCTAAGTTCGGCTGGCGCGCCTTTCTACTAATCCCCTGGCTGGGGCATCTCCGGCCAGTCGTCGTCCGGCCGCTTGGCGGTGGGTGGCGTCGGGTAGCCGCTGTCCGGCGTGCCCAGCCCCCACTCGACGACCGGCGGCTCGGGCTGCTGAACCGCGGGCGGTGGCGTTTGAGGAGCCGCAGGCGGTGGTGCCTGCGCTCCGGGTGGCGGCATCGTCTCCGTCCACGCCGAGGACGGTGCCAAGTCCGCCGGACGGACAGGAGCGGTGCCGAAGGCGGCAGAGTAGTCCGGTCGCGTCGCCCGGTGGACCACCGCGGCGGACGGGAGCGGCGCCAGCCGGCGAGGTCGCCTGAGGACGCTGAACGCCCAGTACGCCAACGCCAGGAGGAGCGCGCCGACGCCGAAGATCGGCAGGAACACGAAGGGCGGCTTCGAGATCACGTCGAACCCACTGAGCGTCGTGTTGACGCGCGCTGGTGTGGCGGCCTGTGGGGTCGGAGTCGGCTGATCTGTCGGCGATGGAGACGGCAATTCACTGGGCGTCGGCGAGGGTGGCGGCGACGCGACAGCCGCCTGGACGGTGAAGTTGGCGCACGGGTTCGGCTGGACGTTGTCTCATATCTTGTGGACTCCCGGAGCGTCGTTCGCGCCCGGCTTCACGCGCGTGTTGAAGTTGCCGTTGGCGTCGGCCGTCGCCGTGCCCGCGACTTTGCTCGGCTGATCCCAGAAGAGCGTCATCTGCTCATTCGGCAGGAACTGGCCACCGATCACATTGATCACGGTCGTCACGCTGCCTGCTGTCACATCAAGCGACAGGAAGGCGTTGACCGGGATTGGGCTAGGGCTGGGGGAAGGCGAGGGTGAAGGAGAGCCGGCCGCCGACGGGGTGCTGGCGGCGCTGGGATTCGTGGTTGGACTCGGACTGGTATCGCTTTGGGCCGCTACCACCAACAGCCAGACAGGGAGAAACACCAGGAGCCGGAGAAACCGCATGAAGGCGGGCAACGATACCAGACGCTGGTTGGTTACACCGGGGGCCAAGGGATCGACCAGGCAGAGGTGGGCTCGGGAAAGCGCCATTTCGGATCGAGGACGCCGCGCAGGCGCCGTTTCAAGACACGGTTCTCGCCCGGGCTGAGCAATGTTCCAAGCCACCGAGCGAGCGTTCCGCGCTCCGCCTCGATCAACGTTCGTTCGACGTCGCCGCAGACCTCCTGGGGCAGTTCGCGACCGGCAAAGTCCCAGATCACTGTCCGCAGCTTCTGATCCACGTGAAACGTGAGGCCATGGTCGATCACCCACACGTTGTCGTCCTTGTCGAACAGACAGTGCCCCGACTTGCGGTCGGCGTTGTTGGTGATCACGTCGAAGAGCGCGACCTGCATCCAGGTTTCCATCGGGGCCTGATTCGCGCCCAGGAAGTGGCGTCCGTCAGCTTCGATGAACAGCTGGACCGCGCCGACCCCGTGGGGAGCTTTGCGGCGGGCCACCGTGGGCGGGATCCGCGGCCAGCCCAGGACCTTGCTCAGCTCGTACGCCGCGACTTCACGCTGGTACAGGGTCCCAGCGTCGAAGTCCCACAGCGGCGACTCCCCCTTGGCCGGTTTGTAGACGACGCGCAGCCCTGAAGGCCGATGAGGCCCGAGCTGGGCGAGAAAGGTGTAGTTCGAGGCGCCGTGAAGCAGGCCCAGGATCTTGAAGTCGGGAAGATCCCGGAGGAGCTGCTCGGTCTCCTCAGAAGATGGGCCTGGCACCATTCATGACCGGGCACGGGTGACCGGCAGCGTCCATGGGCAGCCCACAACGAGGGCAGAGTGGCCGCCCCGCGGAGAGCACCGACTCCGCCTGTTTCGAGAAAGCGATCACCTGGTCGTGGCTAAGCCAGAAGCGAATGCTCGGCGCGTCGTCGGCCGGCGGGGCTTCGGTCGCCTCGCCTGCTGCGACCTGGCTCGCGACCAGGACGAACATCCTGCGGGCGTCGTGGTAGCCGAGCCCCATCTCGCCGATCTGCCACTCGGGCTCGCCGGGCGCCGGCCCGGTCGGTACCTCTTCCGAGGCGGCCTCTGCGGGGCTTTCGATCTGCTGAGCTTCCAGCATCTGGTGGAGGCGCACCACGAGAGCCTGGATCTGCCCTTTCTCGCAGCCGAGCGTCAAGGTGCGCCCGGAACCGGTGGCCTGGAGAAAGAAGCGGCGCTGGCCGGGCTCGCCCACGGCCGCGATGGCGATGCGGTCGACAGGGTCGAGCTCGTAGATCGCCATCGGTACAAGACTAAGGGGCGGCTTGGTTTTGCCTCGGCGGATGCGGGGAAGAAGATCAAGGTATTCAATTTGGAATCAAATCCACCCCATCTGGAGGACAGCTGACAAATGCCAAAAACCGTAGGAATCGACCTGGGGACGACCAACTCGGTCATCGCCGTCATGGAAGGCGGTGAGCCTGTCGTCATCCCCAACTCCGAAGGTTCGCGCACCACGCCCTCCGTCGTCGCCTTCACCAAGTCCGGTGAGCGGCTGGTGGGCACGTTGGCTCGCCGCCAGGCGGCCGTCAACCCCGAGAACACCGTCTATTCGATCAAGCGGTTCATGGGCCGCAAGTTCGCCGAAGTGGATTCGGAGCGGAAGATCGTGCCCTATCAGGTCAAGCCGGGCAAGGACGATCGGGCCGTCGTGGTCGTGCCGAACGCCAACAAAGAGTTCACGCCGGAAGAGATTTCGGCTTTGATCCTGCAGAAGCTGAAGGCCGACGCCGAGGCGTACCTGGGCGAGAAGGTGACCGACGCCGTCATCACCGTGCCCGCCTACTTCAACGACTCGCAGCGCCAGGCGACCAAGAACGCCGGCCAGATCGCAGGCCTCAACGTGCTGCGCATCATCAACGAGCCGACCGCCGCCTCCCTGGCCTACGGTCTGGAGAAGAAGGCCAACGAGACCATCCTGGTCTTCGACCTTGGCGGTGGCACCTTCGACGTGTCAGTGCTCGACGTGGGCGACGGAGTCTTCGAGGTCAAGTCGACCAACGGCGACACCCACCTGGGCGGCGACGACTACGACCGCCGCATCGTGGACTGGCTCGCCGACGAGTTCAAGAAGCAGAACGGCATCGACCTGAAGACCGACCGCCAGGCCTTGCAGCGTCTGACCGAGGCTTCGGAGCGCGCCAAGATCGAGCTCTCGAGCCGGCTCGAAACGACGATCAACCTGCCGTTCATCACGGCTGACCAGACCGGTCCGAAGCATCTCGAGATGACCCTTACCCGGGCGAAGTTCGAGTCGTTGACGGCCGACCTGACCGAGCGGACGCGCGGGCCGTTCCTGGCCGCGTTGAAGGACGCCAACCTGACCCCGCCGCAGATCGATGAGGTCGTGCTGGTCGGCGGCTCGACGCGCATGCCGATCATCCAGCAGCTCGTCAAGGACCTGCTTGGCGGCAAGGAGCCTCACAAGGGAGTCAACCCGGACGAGGTGGTCGCCGTCGGTGCGGCGATCCAGGCCGGAGTGCTCAAGGGTGAGGTCAAGGACATCCTCCTCCTGGACGTGACGCCGCTCTCCCTGGGCGTCGAAACGCTCGGCGGGGTCATGACCAAGCTGATCGACCGCAACACCACCATCCCCACGTCTCGCTCCCAGGTCTTCTCCACCGCTGCGGACAACCAGACCTCGGTCGAGGTCCACGTCCTGCAGGGCGAGCGAGAGATGGCGCGCGACAACCGCACGCTGGGCCGCTTCCACCTGGACGGGATTCCGCCCTCGCCGCGTGGCATGCCGCAGATCGAGGTCACCTTCGACCTCGACGCCAACGGCATCCTCAACGTCAAGGCACAGGACAAGGGCACCGGTCGTGAGCAGTCGGTCACGATCACCGCGTCCTCGACCCTGAACAAGGACGAGGTAGACCGGATGGTCAAGGAGGCGGAGGCGCACTCGGCCGAGGACCGCGCCAAGCGCGAAGAGGTCGAGCTCCGCAACCAGGCGGACCACATGATCCACCAGGCCGAGAAGGTGATCAAGGACAACGAGGCCAAGATCCCCGAGGACGTCAAGACCGAGGTCAACACCAAGCTCGAGGCGCTGAAGACCGCGGCCAAGGGTTCGGACGCCAAGGCGCTGCAGCGACAGATGGATGAGTTCAACGAGGCGCTGCAGAAGATCGGCCAGCACATCTACCAGCAGGCCGGCGCGTCGGCTCCGACGGGCGCTCCTTCCGACGGCGCGCCCGCCGACGAACAGAAGAAGGAAGAGGATGTCGTCGACGCGGACTACCGCGAAGTCAACTAACTAAAAACCACCTGAGGGCTGCGCTTCGTGGCGCAGCCCTTATTTTTTGCCTGCGTGATTGGTTTCTTTCGTGCGCGGACCCGGCTGTGGGCGGTCGCGGGCCTGTGGACCGGCCTCCTGCTGACCGGGTTCAACGTCTATGCCGCGGCTGTCACGTATGTCCCGCAGTTTCGCGTCCGCAACGATTTCAGGCTGATCTACGGTGCGGCGCTGACCGCGTGGAGGCAGGGCTACAACCACCTCTACGACCTCGACGCGCAGAAGCGTGCGGTAGAAGAGCTAGGCGCCGGCACCTACTGGTCGCCATTCTTGAACCCACCTCCGCTGGCCTGGCTGGCCACTCCGTTCATCGCCTTGCCGTTTGAGGCTGCCATCTTCGTCTGGACACTGCTCGTGGTTGGCGCCGCGCTCTTCGCGTGGTGGCTGGTGGCTCCTGGCGGCCGGCTGGCCCGCTTGAGTCACCTCGCCCTGTTCCTCGGGCTGTTTCCAACCGCCTTCGGACTCATGGTCGGCCAGCCCGTGGCCCTCGTCGCGGCCGCCGTCGCGGGGTCATGGTGGCTGGCCGAGCGAAACAAGCCGGTGCTTGCGGGACTGGTCATGAGCCTGACCGCGATCAAACCGCAGGTCGCGCTGCTCATCCCGATCTGCCTCCTGGTTTCCGGCCATCGCCGGATGTTCGCCGCGTGGCTGGCGGCGACCGCGTTCATGGTGGCGGTGGCGCTGGTCCTCCTCGGCGGCGACGGGTTGCAGCGTTACCGCGACGTCCTGGCGCTCGCGTCGCAGTGGGAGCCGACAAGGCGGTACGCGATCTCCGGGCCGCTCGGCCTCGGCCCGCAGGTCTACGTCGTCGAGACCCTCGTGATCGCCGTCGCGCTCGTCGCCGCGTGGCGGCAGCGCGGTGAAGATGTTGCCCGGCCGATCGCCACCGGGGTTGTGGCCTCGCTTCTCTTCACGCCGTACGTCGGATTCCAGGACTTCGCGTTGCTGGTCGTCGCCGGCTGGCTGGTTGTGCGCTCGGGGGCCACCGTCGCCCAGACCGCGCTTCTGGTCGTGGGCTATGCATTGTTGGAGCTGGCTCTGGTCGTGCTTGCGATTCCGATCCTGGTCGCCGAGGCCGCGCTTCTGGTTTCGCTAGCCTGGCCGGCCGCTCAGGCGCCGGGCGATCTGCGCCGTGTGCGTGGCGTCATGCGCAGACATGTGGCGGATGATGCCGGCGATCGTGACCTTGCCGATCGGGCTCAGCGTGCCTGACCGCCTCCATTCGCCCGGCTTCAGCGAGCGCAGAAGCCGGATGTGGCGCTGCCTGAGCTTGTAGAAGAGCTTCCAGGCCTGCAGTGCGGTCAGCCTGGTGACGTCGGCGTCAGGCATGACCTTCATCTGCGGCTGACTCTCTGTGCGCAGCCGCCTCACGCGGGCGAAATATCTGCGCTCTGTATCGAGGAGGTGGTTGAGGATGTGGGCGATGCTCCAGGCGCCGGGGGTGTCGCCGACCTCCTCGCTTATGTCGCCGAGCAGGAGCGCGATGGTGTCGATGGTGGCCTCGGCGCTGGCGATCAGGTCGGCGGGCTCGTCATATGGCATATATCACGCGAGTGTGGCGAAAACGGGCATTTGACGCGGGCCGATAGCCCGCGGCTGGCCGGCTCGGCGAAGGGCCAAACCCCAGTTAGTCCGGACGAACCGCATGCGAGCGCTTGGGACTCCCGGATAGTCCGGACTATCCGAGTTGGGAGGCGGCGACGCTGGAGCCGACGGTGGGATTCGAACCCACGACCTGCCACTTACGAGGCGGCTGCTCTGCCAGCTGAGCTACGTCGGCGATTTTCGGAAGCACGTCGCCATTTTTGACGACGAAATTTAGCGATGTCGCGAGGGCCTAGGCTAACATCGGGCCGGGGATGCGAACTCTCGACGTGGAACGACTCGCGGCCGGCGATTATGCCTTGATCAAGCCCCTTCTTGTCGAGCTCCACCTTAGCGAACAGGTCCACTACATCGACCATCCGCAGCTGCCGCGCGAGGAGATCGAAAGGCACCTTGCCCAGATCCCCACCGCGTTCCGCGGCGAGAACCTCATCTTTGTGGTCCGCGACGAGGTCGGTCAGGTCGTTGGTTTCTGCTGGATCGTCCTTTACGACCCGGGTACAGGACTGGAAGGCGAAGTCGCGGAGCTTTTCGTCGCCGAAGGCCACCGCGGCCGGGGCATCGGGGAGATGCTCGTTCGACAGGCGACCAGGCTGTTTGCAGAACGCCGGGTCACCCTCGCCTATGTCTGGACGCGAGGTGACAACGAGGCCGCCGTGAGGCTTTACCGGGCGGCCGGTTTCGAGCCTAACCGCCAGCTCGTGATGACCTGGTATCCGGCCGACCCGTCGAACCCCCAGTAGGGCTACCTACCTAACATCACCTCATGCGCCCGGTCTTGGGTCGAATTGTGGCCATCACGGCCGGGCTCCTGGTGACTGCACTGGTCGCCGCCGGTGTCACCCTGGCGATCCTTCGCTTTGAGTCCCGGACGAACACCCAGCAGGTCAACCTGCGCACCGGGGTCACCATCCTCGAGGACTCGGCCATCGTCCAGGCCGCCGCCAAGGCGCGGCCCGCGGTGGTCAGCGTGGTCACCCAGCAGCTGCCGGGCGTCGTCCGCGGCTCTGGTTACCTGGCGACCACGGACGGCTACATCGTGACCAACATCAACGTGATCGCCGGCGCGAGCGGCATGACGGTCCTCATCCCGGGCGACGCGACGGCACACGAAGCACGCCTGGTCGACTACGACTGCCAGACCGCCGTCGCCGTGATCAAGATCGACAAGGTCAACGGTCTGCCCACGTTGGCGTTCGCGGACCCGACCGCCCTGGTGCAGGGCCAGGTGGTCGTCGCGGTGGGCGGGCCAGTCGACGGCAACGCCATCAGCCCCGGCTACGTCAGCGCGATGCACCGGGTGACATCGGTCAGAGACCCCGTCAACTTGGGGCGCACCCTGCAGCTGAGTGACACGATCGTGACCGACGCCGTGATCGACGGCGGCACCTCCGGCGGACCCCTGTTGAATGTGGGCAGTCAGGTCGTCGGAATCGCCATCGAGTCGCCTTCGACCGTCTCGGGTTTTGGCCTCAATGTCGCCGACATCCAGGACGATGTGCAACAGATCCTTACGACCGGCCAGGTGGTCGTCGCCTCGCTGGGCGCGACCACGAGCGACATGACACCGGAAAGCGCCGCCCTGAACGGCCTGCCTGAAGGTAGCCAGGTCGTCTCCGTCGACAGGGTCGGCGCCGCGGCGGCTGCCGGGCTGCGAGCCGGCGACGTGATCACCCAGATCGACGACGTCCGGATCGACCCCGCCCACCCGCTGTCCTTGCTGTTGCGGTCGCGGTTCCACCCGAACCAGCGGGTCACCGTCTCCTACACGCGCGCGGCGACCTCGACCCAGGCGGAGCTCACCCTGACCGGCCAGCACCCCAGCTGCTCTTGACGTCAGTGATGTCGGGCGGGGTGCGCGATCAGATCCAGCAGGCGCTGGTCGATGCGGTCCGAGGGCTCGGCGTCGAGGGCGATATCCCGGACCTCGAGCTGGGGCGGGCGAAGGTCGCCGGCCGTGGCGACTACGCGAGCTCGGCCGGTCTGAAGCTGGCCAGGCAGCTTCGCCAGGACCCCAAGGCGATCGCAGTCCGCGTTGCCGAGACGGTCACTGTTCCGGAGGGCGCTGCCAGCGCCCAGGCCGACAACGGTTACGTGAACTTCCGGCTCACCGACGGCTGGCTCCGCCGGCTCGTCGCCCACGTGGCGTCGGGTGCCGGCCGCTACGGCGCGCGCGACCTTGGTCGGACCGAGCGGCTGCAGGTGGAGTTCGGCAGCGTCAATCCGACCGGGCCCCTTCATATCGGCCATGGCCGGGGCGTGACGCTAGGCGATTCGATCTGCCGGCTCCTCACATACACCGGCCACCAGGTGCAGCGCGAGTACTACGTCAACTCGGACAACACCCAGACCAGGCGCTTCGGGGCTTCGGTCTACGCCCGGCTCCATGGCGTCGAGCCGCCCGAGGGCGGTTACACCGGCGATTACGTCAAGGAGCTCGCCGAGATGGCGCGCCACGACCTGCCGGGGATCGGGGACCTTCCCGAGGAGGAGGCGGAGCCGAAGCTCCGCATGTACGCCATCGACAGGATGGTCGACCGCATCAAGGCCACTGTCGCACGAGTCAACGTCCGTTATGACGAGTGGTACTACGAGAACAGGCTGTGGGAGTCAGGCCTCCCGCAGGCGGCCATCGACAGGCTCCGGGAGTCGGGCAATATCAAGGAACGCGAGGGGGCGCTCTGGTTCGGGGAACCTGACGATGAAGAAGAAGATCGCGTCGTGATCCGGGCCAACGGCCAGCCGACCTACTTTGCGTCCGACCTCGGTTATCTGCTGAACCGCTTCGAGCAGCGCGGCTTCAACCGCGTGGTCGAGGTCTGGGCCGCGGATCACCACGGCTATGTGCCGCGCATGAAATCCGCGGTCGCTGCGCTCGGCTTCGACGAGCAGAAGCTGGTGGTCATCCTCCACCAGATGGTCAACCTCAAAGAGGGCAAGATGAGCAAGCGCGCAGGGCGCTTCGTCACTCTCGACGAGCTGATCGACCGCGTGGGATCAGACGCCGTTCGCTACTTCTATCTGTTGCGATCGCCTGACACCACGATCGAGTTCGACCTGGAGCTGGCTGTCACGCAGGGCAACGAGAACCCCGTCTATTACGCGCAGTACGCCCA
>Ga0209801_1000151_pt1 | contig 47967 bp, 41 predicted proteins | sample GraSoiAngelo_127_FD_185884 | JGI IMG/M metagenome (GOLD analysis project Ga0209801, IMG submission 185884) | Grasslands soil microbial communities from the Angelo Coastal Reserve, California, USA - 14_0927_09_40cm (SPAdes) (version 2) | ecosystem: Environmental > Terrestrial > Soil > Grasslands ... | reverse complement strand
CGACGGTCGGTGAGGCGCTGAACAGCTACCTCGCCAAATCTGGGCTCGCGCAGCGGCTGGCGCAGGCGCAGGTAATCCCGGACTGGCCGCGGCTCGTGGGCCCGCAGATCGCCCGCGTCACCGTCCCGGAGAGCGTGTCTCCGGACGGCACGTTGTTCGTGCGCGTGGCGACGAGCCCGTGGATGAACGAGCTCCAACTGATGGCGCCGCAGATCATGGCGGCGATCAACGCCGGGCGCGGACCCGGGCGCATCAAGACCGTACGCTGGCTTCTTTCACACTAGGGCGCGAATGCCGAAGGCAAAACCACGGGCGTCGAAGGACAAGGGGAACGGCGGCTATCAGGCGGACTCGATCCAGGTCCTGAAGGGCCTCGAGGCGGTGCGCCGCCGGCCCGCGATGTACATCGGATCGGTGTCGGGCCGGGGATTGCACCACCTCGTGTACGAGGTGGTCGACAATTCGGTGGACGAGGCCCTCGCGGGCTACTCCACGAAAATCGACGTCACGATTCACGCGGACAACGCGATTACGGTCGTGGACAATGGCCGCGGCATTCCCGTCGACATCCACAAGACGGAGAAGAAACCCGGCGTCGAGGTGGCGCTGACGGTCCTGCACGCCGGCGGCAAGTTCGACAAGAGCACGTACAAGGTGTCGGGTGGCCTCCACGGCGTCGGCGTGTCGGTGGTGAACGCGCTGTCGGAGAAGCTCGAGGTATGGGTGGATCGCGACGGCAAGCGGCACCACATGGCGTTCGAGCGTGGCGAGACCAAAAAGAAGCTGGAGGTCATCGGGAAGGCGAAGGGGACCGGCACCACGGTGTGGTTCAAGCCCGACACGGAAATCTTCACCGAGACGCGGTTCGACTACGCCACCGTTGCCACTCGGCTGCGCGAGCTCGCGTTCCTGAACAAGGCGCTCACGATCACGCTCAAGGACGAGCGCAAGGGGCAGCAGAAGGAGGAGACGTTCTTCTACAAGGGTGGCCTCGCCGAGTTCGTGAAGCACCTGCTCGGCAACCGCAAGTCGCTGCACCCCAAGCCGATCGTGTTCGAGACCACGCGAGAAGGTGTCGTCGTCGAAGGCGCGATCCAGTACGATGACGGCTACAACGACAACACGCTTTCCTTCGTGAACAACATCAACACGCACGAAGGCGGCACGCACCTCACCGGTTTCCGCGCGGCACTCACGCGGACGATCAACGAGTGGGCCAAGAAGGACGGAGCCCTCAAGAAGGAAGAGTTCACGCTCACCGGCGACGACATCCGCGAGGGTCTGACCGCGGTGCTGCACATCAAGGTGAAGGACCCGCAGTTCGAAGGACAGACCAAGACCAAGCTCGGCAACTCAGAAGTCGAAGGCATCGTGAAGAGCGTTGTGAACGACGCGCTCGGCGAGTTCTTCGACAAGAGTCCGAGCGTGGCGCGCACGATCATCGCGAAAGCGGTGAGCGCGGCGCGGGCGCGCGAGGCGGCGCGCAAGGCCCGGGAGCTGGTCCGCAAGAAAAGCGGGCTCGAAGGCGGGTTGCTCCCCGGCAAACTGGCCGACTGCAGTGTCAGCGACCCCAGGCTCACCGAGCTCTACCTGGTCGAGGGCGACTCGGCGGGCGGCTCGGCCAAGCAGGGCCGCGACCGCAGCTTCCAGGCGATCCTCCCGCTGCGAGGCAAGATCCTGAACGTCCAGAAAGCGCGCATCGACAAGATCCTCTCCAACGAGGAGATCCGGACCATCATCACGGCGATCGGCACCGGCGTGGGCGAGGGCTTCAAGGTCGACGACGCCCGCTACCACAAGATCATCATCATGACCGACGCCGACGTGGACGGCGCCCACATCCGGACCCTGCTGCTCACGTTCTTCTACAAGGAAATGAAGTTCCTGATCGACGCGGGATACATCTACATCGCGCAGCCGCCGCTGTACCGCGTGGCCAAGGGCAAGGAAGAGTTCTACGCCTACGAGGAGAAGGAGCGGGACGCCTACGCCAAGCGGCTCTCGAACGGCGAGGGTGGGCACGGCACGGTGGTCATCCAGCGCTACAAGGGGTTGGGGGAGATGAACCCCGATCAGCTGCGGAACACCACCATGGATCCGGAGCGCCGCACGCTCCTGAAGGTGACCATGGAGGACGCGTTCGAGGCCTCGCAGCTCTTCGAGACGCTGATGGGCGACGAGGTCGAGCCTCGGCGGAAGTTCATCGAGGAGAACGCGAAGTTCGTGCGGAACTTGGACGTGTAGCGAGGTCTTCGACGCCGGCTTTGGTCACGCGATGTGAGACGAGCGGCAAGGGCTTCTCGTCGAGCTTGTCGCCGATCACGATCGCCTGCGCGAGCGCCTCGAATGCCAGGGTCATCCCGGTCGGGTCCTTCGCGAAGACCGAGGCGATCGGCTCCCCCGCCAGCACCTTGCCTCCCGGCTTTGCGGTGATCACGAATCCGACGGTGGGATCCACCGGGTCCTCGACCTTCAGACGACCGCCGCCGATGGCGACGACGGCGCGCCCGATGATCCTCGGCTCCACCCGGCGTACGACACCGGTACGGGGCGCGTTGTACACCTCGACCTCCTGCGCCTGCGGCAGCACGGACGCGTCTTCCACCACTTTCGGGTTGCCACCCTGCGCTTCGATGACCTGCTCGAACTTCTCAGCCGCGAGACCGGACCCGATGGCATTCTCGAGCCGCTGGCGCGCCTTCTTCGACGTCTTCTCCACGCCCGCTGCGAGGAGCATCTCCACACCGAGCGCGTAGGTCACTTCCATCAGATCCTCGGGGCCTTCGCCGCGCAGCGCGAGGATCGCTTCCTCGGTCTCGAGGGCGTTGCCGCAGGCCCGCCCGAGCGGACGATCCATCGCGGTGAGCAGCGCCACCGTGGGGCAGCCGCGGTCCTCGCCGAGGGCGATCATGGTCTTGGCGAGCTCGAGGCTCTGCTCGAGCTTGGGCAGGAATGCCCCGCTGCCGCGCTTCACGTCCAGGACCAGCGCGTTCAATCCTTCCGCCAGCTTCTTCGACATGATGCTCGCGGCGATCAGGGGGATGGCCTCGACGGTCCCCGTGACGTCGCGCAGCGCATAGAGCCGGCGGTCGGCGGGCGCGATCTCGGGTGTCTGACCGATCATCGCGCAGCCGAGCCGCGTCACCTGGGCTTTCGTTTCGGCGAGCGACAGCGCGGTGCGGAAGCCGGGGATCGCTTCCAGCTTGTCGAGTGTCCCCCCGGTGTGGCCCAGGCCGCGCCCCGACATCATCGGGACCGCGACGCCGCAACTGGCGACGAGCGGGGCGAGCACGAGCGACACTTTATCGCCGACGCCGCCCGTCGAATGCTTGTCGACGCGCGGCGTGGCCCAGGAATCGAACGACAACCGCTGACCCGAGGCGAGCATCGCGTCGGTGAGGGCGGCGAGCTCCTGGCGCTCGAGTCCCCGAAGCAGCACGGCCATCAACAGCGCCGACATTTGGTAGTCGGGGATGCGGTCCGCGGTGTACGCGGCGACCAGCGCGGACCACTCCTCCGGTGTGAGCGCGCCGCCGTCGCGCTTGCGCTCGATGAGTGGCACGACCAACATTTACCGACCCCCCGACTTTCGGAGTCGTCGATGCGCGGTCTCGCGCCGCTGGTCTTGAGCCTTGCCCTTGCCACCCGATTGAGCGCCCAGGCGCAGCCGACGGTGAAGGAGCACATCGCCCTGGGCGACAGCGCGTTCGCGGCGCTGGCGCCCGCCCAAGCCCTCCAGCATTACCGGGCGGCCCTCGCGCGGGACTCGACCAACTACGAGGCCCTGTGGAAGGCGAGCCGCGAGCTCGTGGACATCGCGAAGCAAGTCGATGGCAAGGACGACGCGTCCAAGAAAGATCGCGACAGCCTCTACGAGGCCGCTCGGGACTACGGCGAAGCCGCGGTGCGCGTCAACCCGAACGGCGCCGACGGTCATTACATGATCGCCCAGTCGCTCGGGCGGCTGTCCCGCACCCGCGGCGGGAAGGAGCGCGTGCGCTTCGCCGAGATCATCTTCGACGAGGCCAACAAAGCGATCGCGCTCGACTCGACGCACGACGGGGCCTATCATGTGCTCGGCGCCTGGCATGAGGAGGTCATGCTCCTCTCCGGCCTCCAGAAGATGTTCGCCAAGCTGCTCTTCGGGGCGGGCTTTCTCGACAAGGGCAACTGGGCCGACGCCCAGCGCTACCTCGAGCGGGCGGTGGCGTTGAAGCCGCAGAATATCTTTCATCGCTACGAGTTGGCCGGCGTGTACATCGACGTCGGGAAATACTCCAAGGCGCGAGAGCAGCTCAACGCGCTCGAGACGCTCCCGATCGCCGACGTGCTGGACCACCAGTACCAGACGGAAGCCAAGCAGCTCCTCGAAGACATCAAGGGCGAGAAGGACGAGACCTAGCGCCGCCCCATGAGACGCTCGATTTCGACCGTGGTCTTGGGCGCCTTGGCGGAGAGCCACTCCGCCCCCGTCGCCGTCACCAGTACGTCATCTTCGATCCGCACGCCTAGCCCTTCCTGCGGGAGGTAAATCCCGGGCTCGATCGTGAGCACGATGCCGGGCCGGAGGGGCGTCGTGTAGTCACCCACGTCGTGGACATCCATGCCCAGCCAGTGCGACAGGCCATGAATGAAGTACGCGTCGCACCCTTCGTCCCCGCACAGCGTGCCTGAATGGGCCCGCATGTAATCGCGCGCCACGCGGTTCAATCGCGCCACCGTAGTTCCAGGACGCGTGGAGTCGAACGCGGCCTGCTGGGTCGCGAGGACCAGATCGTAGATGGCTTTCTGCCGCGCCGTGAACTTCCCGTTCACCGGGAACGTGCGCGTCACGTCCGCGGTGTACTGACCCCACTCCGCGCCCGCATCCACCACGACGAGGTCTCCGTCCTTCGTCTGGCGCCGGTTCACGTCGTAATGGAGCGTGGTGCTGTGGGGACCGCTTCCGACGATGGACGGATAGCCGACCCGGTCCGCGCCGTTGCGGCGGAACGCGCCCTCGAGGACGGCCTCGATCTCGTACTCCCACATGCCGGGCCGGGCCGCCTGCATCGCGGCGACGTGACCCGCCGCGGAGATGTCGATCGCCTTGCGCATGCGCGCGATCTCGTCGGCATCCTTGACGAGCCGCATCGAGTCCACGATCGGCCGCAGGTTGCGAACGTCGCGCCCGGCGAAGGCGAGGTCCTTGACCCGCGATTCTTCGCGGGTCGTGGCATCGAGCGGCACGTAGAGCGGCCCTCCGCCCGCCCGGAACGCCAGGCTCGCCAGCACCGCATCGAGCGAATCAACCGGAAGGACGCGCGCGATCCCCGAGAGGCGCGTCGCCGTGGAATCCGCGCCAAGGCGCAGCCCGGTCCAGCGCTCCTGGGCGGGGTTGCGCGGTGGGAGGAAGAGGATCGTCTCCGGTCCTCCGCGGTCGCCCGCCGCGAGGAGCAGCCAGGCATCCTGGGTCTCGAGCTCGGTGAGGTAGAAGAACGTGTTGTTCTGGCGGAAATCGTTGTCCTGGATGACCTCGCGCTCGATGTCGCGCTCATGCCCGGCGGGGACGAGAATGACGCCTCGACCGATCCGCGCCGCCAACGCGCGACGTCGCGTCGCGACGCTCGCCGTGTCGACGGGCCGTCCCATTCCCGGCAACTCGGGCACCGGCGTCCACGCGCCGATCGGCGCCGCGGGGGTCGGGGGGGCCGGGGGGGCCGGGGCGGCCGGGGGGGCCGGGGGCCGGGCCTGCGCCGCGGCGATGCTCGCGAGTGCGGCGATGAAGACGACGCCAAGAGCCGATCGCATCGGGTCCGAAGCTACCGCGCGCTCGTGCGCGCGGCAACTTGACGCCGCGTCCGCCGGGGCCGCAAACTATGCCATGCCTTCGCCTGCCGCTCCCACCTCCGCCGATGCGGAGCGCCTCGCGGCGCGAGTGGCCGAGCTCGAGCGCGAGCGCAAGCACCTGCTCGCGGTCATCGAAATCCTCAAAGAAGTCTCCACTTCGCTCCATTTCATCGACATTCTCCAGGCCATCGCCCGCAAGCTGGGTGAAGCGTTCGGGCTCGATCGCTGCTCGATCTTCCTCGCCGAGCGCGGCGGCCGCTCGGTTCGCCTCGTCGCGTCCTACGAAGACCCCACGATCCGCAACTACGTGGTCGATCTGGAACGCTACCCGGAGCTCAAGCGTGCGATGGTCGGCGGCGAGACGGTGTTCATTCCGGACGCGGCGACGGATCCGAGCCTGAAGCACGTCAAGGGCGAGATGATCAATCGCCGCGTGAAGTCGATCACCGTGGTGCCGATCACGTGGCGCGGCGTGGCCATCGGAGCAATCTTCCTGCGAACGTTCCGCGACGGACCGACCTTCTCGGACGAGGACGTGCGGTTCGTTCAGGTAGTCGCCGCGCTCACCGCGCAAGCCCTCCGGAACGCCCACCGCTACGAACGCCTGGAGCAGCGACAGCTCGAGACCGGTGAAAATCTCCGTCGGATGGAGCTCGAGCGCGTGGCGTTGCTCTCCTTCCTGCGGCGGCTGTTTGCGGCGTTCGGCGAGCGGGAGGGCGCCTGGGCCGAAGGCCTCCTCCCGCGCGCCAGCGCCGAGGAGCTCGACCGGCTCGTGGGCGTAGCGATGGCGGTCATCCAGGAAGAAGCCAAGGGGCGGTGAAGGGGGGAGGCACCGCCGCGCGCGCCGCCGAGCTGCGGCGGCTGCTGGAGCGCGCCAACCACGCGTATTACGTGCTCGACAAGCCGGAGATCTCGGACGCCGAGTACGACCGTCTCTTCCGCGAGCTGCAGGAGCTCGAGGCCAAGCACCCCGAGCTCCGCACGCCGGACAGCCCGACGCACCGCGTCGGCGCGGAGCCGGCGGCCGCCTTCAAGAAGCACCGTCATCTCGTCCCGATGCTCTCGCTCGCCAACGCCTTCAACGAGGTGGAGCTGACCGAGTGGGAGGATCGCAACGCCCGCCTGGTCCCGGAGGTCCGGACGGCGGGCTACACCCTCGAGGTGAAGATCGATGGTGCCGCGGTGAGCCTCACGTACGAGGGCGGCGTGCTCGCGACCGGCACGACGCGCGGGAACGGCGTGGAGGGAGAAGACGTAACCGCCAACCTGCGCACCGTGGTGGACGTACCCCTGCGCCTCAAGGGCAAGAACTGGCCCAAGCGGATGGAGGTCCGCGGCGAGGTCTACTTTTCCAAGTCGCGATTCGCGGCGCTGAACCGCGAGCGCGAGCAGGCGGAAGAGCCGCCCTTCGCGAACCCCCGCAACGCTGCCGCGGGGTCGCTCCGTCAGCTCGACCCGAAGATCACCCGCGCGCGGCGCCTGCGGATCTTCTGTTTCCACATCGAAGCTCCGGGCCAGAAGCTGCCCGTCGATACTCAGCACGAGCTTCTGGAGCAACTCGCACTGTGGGGGTTTCCGGTCGAGCCGCACCACACCCTCGTCCCCGACCTGGCCCGGGCGCACCACGAAATCGTCAAGCTCGGCGAGCTCTTCCCCACACTCGATTACGGCGCCGACGGTGTGGTCGTGAAGGTCAATCCCTTGAAGCTGCACGCCGAGCTCGGCACAGTCGGCGCGCGCGAGCCGCGGTGGGCGATCGCCCGCAAGTTTGCGCCCGAGGTGCAGATCACAAAGCTCCTCGAGATCCGCATCAACGTGGGGCGCACCGGCGCGCTCAACCCCTACGCCGTGCTCGAGCCGGTCGAGATCGGCGGGGTGACCGTGTCCACCGCGACGCTGCACAATTTCGACCTCATCGAGGCGAAGGACATTCGCGAGGGCGACTGGGTCGAGGTCACCCGCGCCGGCGAGGTGATCCCGCAGGTGCTCGGACCGGTGCGGGAGCGGCGCACGGGCAAGGAGCGGAAGTTCAAGCGCCCCGAGCGCTGTCCCGTCTGCAACTCCAAGGTCGAATACCCGTCCGATGAGGTGATGGCGTACTGCTCCAACGTCTCGTGCCCCGGGCGCATCCTCGAGAGCATCGTGTACTTCACCGCCGTGATGGACATCCGGGGCCTCGGGTACGAGCGCGTGCGGGCGCTCCTCGACGCCAAGCTCATCAAGGACGTCGCCGACCTTTACGAGCTGACGCCGATGAAGCTCCTGACGCTGGAGGGGTTCGCAGAGAAGTCGGCGCAGCAGCTCGTGGACGCGATTCAGGCATCCAAGAAGCAGCCGCTCTCCACCCTGCTGCACGCCCTGGGCATCCGGCACGTCGGCGCGGGGGCGGCCAAGCTGCTCGCCCGCCAGTTCGGCACCATGAAAGCGTTGCGCAACGCTTCGGTCGAGCAGATCGCGGCCATCCGCGGTGTCGGAAACGCGATCGCCGAAGCCGTGGCCGGCTTCTTCGATGAAGCGAAGAATCGCAAGCTCCTCGAGCGCCTGGAGAAGCTCGGCCTGAACTTCAAGGAGCCGACCGCCACGGAAGGCAAGGGCCCGCTCGCCGGGCAGGTCTATGTCGTGACCGGCACGCTGCCCTCACTCTCCCGGGCCAAGGCGATCCAGCTGATCGAGGCGGCCGGGGGTCACGTGGTCGACAGCGTATCACGCAAGACGACGGCGCTCGTGGTCGGCGCGGACGCGGGCTCGAAGCTCGAGCGGGCGAAGGCGCTCGGCGTCCAGGTTATCGACGAGGCGGAACTCTTGCGCCGCGCGCACGCCAAACCCTAACTTGCCGTCCCAGATATGAATCCCTCCGCGCCCTCGACGACCGACGCGCTCACCATCGGTCGGGCCGCCCTCCACCAGCTCCACGTCAGCCTCCTCCGCGACGCCCCCGACGCCGCCGTGGCGATCCTCCAGGAGGTGGGCTTCGCCGCCGGCGCGGGCGTCTACGATGCGTTCCGCGCCTGGCTGTCCGCTGAAATCGGCGTCGCAAACCCCGACGACCTCGACGCCGGAAGCCTCAACCAGGTGCTGTCGGCGTTCTTTCTCGCGATGGGCTGGGGCACGCTGAGCGTCGCGCCGCTCGGCAGCGCCGCGCTAACCGTGGACTCCGGCGATTGGGCGGAGGCCGAGCCGGGAAGCGCCGAGACGCCGATGTGTTTCTTTACGTCGGGGATGTTCGCGGATTTCCTGGGCCGCCTGTCAGGCGAGCCTGTGGCCGTGATGGAGGTGGAGTGCCGTTCCCGCAACGACGCGCGCTGCCGCTTCCTGTCCGGATCGCCGGATACGCTGAACGCCGTGTATGCGCAGATGGCGCAGGGGATGAGTTACGAAAACGCCCTCGGAGCGTGAGGTGTCGGGTGTCGGGTGCCGGGTGTCAGGTTGGTGTTGCGTCGTTTTCGCAGTGCACGGGCGAGGCCTGACAACAGGCGTCCGACTTCAGCCGCGCGCGATAGAAATCGCTCCTGAGATTCCCGCGACAGGTAACCCAAGCGTCCGGCGATCATGAGTTGCGTCTCGAGCTCCATGAGCGACCCATTAGCCACAGATAGGTGGTGCAAGTAGTCGCCCAAATGGTCTCTTCCATGCCCCTCCGCAACGTTGGATGGGACTGACACCGCAGCCCTCTTGAGTTGTTGGACAAGTCCGTACTTCTCGTCGCGAGGGAATGAAGCGGTGAGCCGGTACGTTTCCGTCACGAGATCCATAGCGCGTTGCCAGACCACGAGATCACGATATCCCTTGATGACGCGCGGCAGCGCTGCATTCGGTGGTAACATCGCATGCACCTGGTTGAAGCGAATCTACTTGTCTCGAACCATCACGACGTAATCATTTCACTGCGAGGTCGTACAATGCCACGCACCCCCGACACCTGACACCTGACACCTGACACCGCCTTTGACAAACAGAATCGAAGCGGCTATTCGCGAAATCGTAAACCGCGAAACCCGCGCCTGGGACACCCAGGACGCCGGCCTTCTCGTCTCCTGCTTTCATCCCGCGATGGTGTGGCCGTGGCCCCCGACGGCGCAATCGCACGACCCGATGACCTGGGTCATGGTGTGGGGGCGGTTCAACGCAGACCGATGGGCTCGCGGCTGGCAGGAGCTGTTCGATACCCACACGCTCGTTCACAACCGACGCGACATCAAGAAAATCGTGGTCTCACGAGAGGGCGACGGGGCCTTCGCCGTCGTGGATGTCGATACCTTATGGCGCCACAAGCAGACCGGCGCTGAGCAACATTGGAAGGGACGGACCTGCAAGATCTACACGCAGGTGGGGACGCAGTGGAAGATGATCGCGCAGACGGGGGTGCTCGAATACTAGGTTGTGGAGGATGGTGGAGGTTATCTCCGCGCCACGCTCACTCCCTCGAGCAGCACCGACGGCGCCCAGCGCGATCCGGCCCAGCGCGCATCGTTGCCGAAGCCGCCGACCCGCTTCCACAGCTCGTACGCGTTCCCCGCGACGGCCGCGTCTTTCACGCGACCGGTGATCTCGCCGCGCTCGATTCGATATGCCAACGCCACCGGATGGCTGAAGGCCCCGCCGATCACGTTTCCCTGCCCCACGCCGATCAGCTCATCGACCAGGAGGCCGTCGGTGATGGCGGCCAGCAACCCGCCGCCCAACGGTGGGGGCAAGGGATGCCTTGCCCCTACATCGCCCGCATCCCCCACGACGATGTTCGTGTACCCCGGCACCGGTTTCCCGAAAATTCCGCGCTCGCCGTGTCCGGTGCTCTGGGTCTTGGCCCGCGTGGCCGTCTCGAGGTCGTAAATGAACCGTCGCACCACCCCGTGCTCGACGAGCGGCGTGAGGCGCGAGGCGACGCACTCGTCGTCGATGGGGCGCGAGCTCGGTCGACCCGCGCGAAGCGGATCATCCGTCAGCGAGAAGCGGGCGTCGAAGACTTGGTCCCCGACCTTTGCGCCCAATGGGGAGATCCCCTGCAGCACGGCCTTGCCGGAGAGGGCCTGGGTGACGGGCAGCATCAGGGGCGAGAGGCCGGCGGGGGTGAAGACGACCGGAAGCGCGCCGTCGGGCGGCTCGACGATCCGGAGGGCGCGATCGAGTCGCGTGTTGATCGAGGCGGCCAGCCTGGCCAGCACCTCGTCCCCGGGGAGATCCGCGCCCTCGGCGGCGTCGCCGACCGCCAACACGTCGTCGCCCGCGATGCGCCACACGTCCGCGCTGACGGCGACTCCAGTCGAACGGTAGTCGCCCGCGGCGCCCGCCGTATTCGCTACGCGCACATCGGCGGACTCACGCTCGATGGAGACGTTGACCTGGCAGCCCTCGCGCTCGAGTCGCCCGAGCAACGAGCGGCCCATGGCGATCAGGTCGTCCAAACGCGCATCGGCGGCGCGATCGAAGAACGTCGCGATCTTGGCGAGGGGACCTCTGGCGGGGAACGCGAGCTCGATCTCCTCGCCGAGCGCCGCGGACGCGAGCGCCCGACTCACGAGCTCGTCGGGGGCGACATCGGCGGTGGTACCCGCGATGCCGACGCGACCGCGGTGGCGAACGCGCAGGTTGGCGCCTGCTTCCTCGGCAACGCCGGCGGCCTTGAGCCGTCCCCACTCGAAGGCCACGGATGTGCGCTCCACCCGGCGCCACAGCGCGTCCGCGCCTCCATCCGCGCGGCGGCGGGCGACCTCGAGCAGCCGCTCGATCACCCTGGGACGTCGCCGCCGATCAGCGCCTCCTCGATCCGTACGTGCGGCGCGCCCTCGGTGACGGGCAGGGGCACCTGCCCCGCCTTGCCACACCCACCGCCCATCTGGTTCCACCGGAAGTCGCCGGCGATGTGATCGATGCGATCGAGCGTCTGGAACAGGTTACCGGCGAGCACCACATCCTTGACGAGCTCGGCGACGCGCCCGTCGCGGATCATGCGGCCGTATGCAGCGGTGAACGAAAAATTTTCGAGCATGGTCTGGCCGCCGAACGCACCGCACGCGTAGACGCCGAGCTGTATGTCCCGGATCAGGTCGTCGAACGTCCCGGTGCCGTTGGCGATGTACGTGTTCGTCATCCGCACGATCGGCGGGTGACGGAACGAGAGCGCGCGCGCGTTCCCGGTGGGGCGCTCGCCCATCGCGGCGGCGGTCTCGCGCGAGTGGAGCCGCCCGACGAGGATGCCCTCGCGGATGAGCGCCGTGTCCTGCGTCGGCGTGCCCTCGTCGTCGAATGGCAACGTGCCCCTGAGGCCGGGCGCGGCACCGTTGTCCCCGACGTTCAGGACCGGCTTCCCGAAGCGGCGGCCGAGCGTCATCATCTCGCGCGCCTGCGGGTTCTCGTAGACGAAATCCGCCTCGGAGAGGTGCCCGAACGCTTCATGAATGAAGACGCCCGCGAGCTCCGGGTCCAGGATGACCGGGTACGTACCGCCGTGGACCATCGGCGCGTCGAGCAACGCCACGGCTCGCTCCGCCACCGCGCGGAAACGGGGCTCGCGGTTCTGCACCGACTTCCATCCGCGGCGCAGGCCGATCGACTCCAGTCCCTTTTCGATAGTCCCGTCGCGGCGCGCCACCGCCGTTCCCGACAGCGTGACCTCGGGGCGGAGCTCGTGGAGTGCCGTCCCCTGGGAGTTCACGTACCAGTATTCGCTCACTTCGTCGCGATACGAGGCCAGGGTATCGACGATACGGTCGCTCACGGCGAGCATCGCACCGTTGTACGCCTCGATCAGCCGCTTCTTGTCGGCCAGGGCGACGCCCCGCACGTCCCCGTCGAGATCGAGCTCGGCGTCGGCGCGCCGGGGAGGGATGTCGGCGAGACGGATCGGCGGGTCGACCGTCACCGCGCGCGACAGCTCTCCCGCGCGCGCGACCATCGTCTCGAGCCGATCCAGGGATGTGAACGACGCCACGCCCCAGCCGCCCCCGGCGTGCAGGGCACGGACGAAGCCGCCCTGGTCCTCACTGGCGGTCGCCGACTCGAGGCGCCGGCCGCGGAAGGTCACGGCTGTGCTCCAGGTACGTTCGACGCGGATTTCGGTGTAATCGGCGCGGGAGCGCTGCAGCGCCGTGGTCAGCCGATCGATCAACCCCCGAGTTCCTTGAGCTTCGCGGCGTAGTCCGGCCGCATCACGATCTCACCGTCGATGATGACCTCCCGGTCCCACGGGAGGATGATGAAGTTCTCCGTCTCGAGCGCCGCGAAGTCCGGCTGGAAGGGCCCGGTGCGAAACGAGACCGCCGTCTTTACGTCGGCGGGCTTGAGCTCGCGCACGGCGTTGAGGGCGAGCTTCATGGTGGCGCCGCTGTCGCACGTTTCGTCCACGATCAGCACCCGCCGCCCCGTGACGAGGCGGGGAGGAGCGGCGATCACGACCGGTCGCCCGCCCGCTTCGGTGCGGGTGATGGCCAGGGACGCGAAGTCGCGCTGCAGGATGCTCGCCACCACGGCGCCCGGGATGACCCCCGCCCGGGCGATGCCGATCACCACCTCGGGGTCGTACGCCCGAAAAATCCGGAGCGCCAGGGCGCGGCACATCTCACCAAAGAGCGGCCAGTCGACCTCGAGGACGCCGTGTGGCTTGCGGGTGGGTCGCGCATTACGGGGTGGTGGCGTGCGGGGCGCGGCGGGCATGGGGTGAGAAGCTACATTGCAAAGTCACGAGGCCGCAAGCTATTTTCGGCGCATGGGTTTCTGGCGCCGTCTGTTCGGCGGCTCGACTGCGGACGATCTCAACCCCCAGCGGCTCGACTACTTGAACGAGGCGCTCGCACTCGAACGCCAGGGCGATTACGACTCGGCCCTCACCTCGTACCGCCTCGCGCTTCGCGACCATCCCAACGACGCACGCATTCTCCAAAACATGGCCATCGCGCTCACCAAGACGCGGCGCGTCGACGAGGCCATCCGCCACTACCGCCGTGCCCTCGAGCTCGACCGCGAGCTGGCCGGCGCGCACTACGGTCTCGCCTTTCTGCTGCTGAAGCGTGGCGATCCGGACGGCGCCACGCAGCACCTGCGGGCCTTTCTCGCCCACCCGCCCAAGGGGCCGGACGCGCAAAAATGGATCGAGCACGCCACCCTGGCCCTTCGCGACCTCGGCGCCTCGGGGCCGGGGCCGACGCACGCCGCCGCGGCGGAGGCGCCCTGACCCGCGGGCCCCGTGCGAGGGGCCGCGCCGGCGTCGTCGTCCTCGTGGTCGCGGCGGCTTTGGGCTGCAGCTTCTTCGGCCCGGGTGATTTCAGCCGCGTGATCGCCATTGAGGTCTCCGCCCCCGACAGTCTGGAAGAGCTCGACACACTGGTCCCGCACGCGCGAGCGCTGGACGGCCGCTTCGGCTCGGTCGCCGCGACGTTCGCCTGGTCCACGTTGGACACGGCGGTCCTCACGGTCCTGGACAGCACCACCGGACGCACGGTCGTGAACCATCAGAGCACCACGCCCGGCCAGCTCCTGGTGCGCACGGGGCAGACCTTCAGCAATCCGGTCGTGATCCGAGCCCTCGCCGCGGCGGACACCGTCTACGCGACCCCGCGCACGGCCGACACCGTGCATCTGTCGGTCGACTCCCTCTCGGACTCGCTGGCCGTTCAGATCGCCGATACGATCGAGTCGGCGAGCGGCGGCGACTCGCTCACGGTTCCACTGGCGGGCCGTCCTGTCGCCTACGCGATCACGTATCCCGCGTCGCCCGGCCCGGTGACGCTCGTCACGAGCGACACGGCCCACGCGCTCGTCACCGCCGATACGGTGGCCAGCGGCACCGCGGGGATCGCGAGCGTCAAGCTGCGCCTGATTGCGGGGCCCACGCCCGACAGCGTGCTCGTGACGGCGAGCGCCCGCCGCGCGGTGGGAACGGCGGTGCCGGGGTCGCCCGTCACTTTCGTCGTGAGGTTCGAACCATGAGCGCCCGAACCCTGACCGAGCTGTTCTTCGACGCCGTGGAAAGGTACGCCAACCACCCGGCGGCCTTCCGATATAAGGCCGACGGTACGTGGCGATCGGTCACGCATCGCGCGGTCGCGGAGCGCGTCCAAGCGCTCGCCGTGGGGCTGCGCGAGCTGTCGCTCGGGGCGGGTGAGAAGGTCGCCATCCTGTCGGAAACGCGGCTCGAGTGGACACTGGCCGACTACGCCTGCCTCTGCATCCGGGCCACCGACGTGCCGATCTACCCGACGCTGCCGGCCAATCAGGTCGAGCATATCCTGCGCGACTCGGGGGCGGCGGCGGTGTTCTGCTCCACCGCCGCGCAGGTGGAGAAGATCCAGGCCGTGCGCGCCGGGTTACCGGCCCTGCGTCACATCATCGCGTTCGACCCGCAGGCCGGGAGCGGCGTGATTCCGTTAGCCGACGTCGAGCAGCGCGGCCGAGCGGGGGCGGCGAAGTATCCCCGCTTCAAGGAGGACGCGCTGGCGGTGCGACCGGACGACCTCGCGACGCTGATCTACACGTCGGGCACCACCGGACAGCCCAAGGGCGTCATGCTCAGCCATGGTAACATCTGCTCCAACGTGAATGCGTGCGTGGAGGTGCTACGGGCGAGTGAAGATGACAGTTGTCTCGCGTGGCTGCCGCTGTCGCACATTCTCGAGCGCATGGTGGAATACTATTTCTTGGACGTCGGCGTCACGATCAACTTCGCCGAGTCGGTGGACACCGTCGCGCCGAATCTGGTCGAGGTGCATCCGACGATCGTGGCCGGGGTGCCCAGGCTGTACGAAAAGGTCTATGCCCGCGTCCTGGAGAGCGCCCTCAGCGGCAGCGCGCTCAAGCGGCGGATCTTCCTCTGGGCGAAGCGCATCGGGGAGGCATGGACGGCGCATCGCCTGGCGGGCATCCCGGTCCCGCTGACGCTGCGGCTGCGTCACGCGCTCGCCGACCGGCTGGTGTTCGCGAAGCTTCGCGCTCGGACGGGCGGCCGGATCAAGTTCTTCGTGTCGGGATCGGCGCCGCTGGCGCCCGAGGTCGCGCGGTTTTTCTACAGCGCCGGGTTACCGGTCATCGAGGGATACGGCCTGACGGAGACGTCGCCCGTGCTGACCCTCAACCCGCTCCAGCGCCTCAAGCTCGGTGCCGTGGGCAAGCCGATCCCCGGGGTGCTGATCAAGATCGCGCCGGACGGCGAGATCCTCGCGAAGGGCCCCAACATCATGCGGGGCTATTACAATAAGCCGGACGAGACCCGCGAGGCGATCGATGCAGACGGGTGGTTCCATACCGGGGACATCGGCGAGCTCGACGCCGATGGATACCTCAAGATCACCGACCGAAAGAAAGATCTCCTGAAGACGGCCGGTGGGAAGTACATCGCCCCGCAACCGATCGAGAACACGGTGCGCCTGAACAAGTTCGTCGCGAGCGCCGTGGTCCTCGGTGATCAGCGCAAGTTCCCGATCATTCTCATCGTGCCGAACTTCGAGAACCTGGAGCGCTGGGCCAAAGAACGCGGCCTGGCCTACGCCTCGCAGGCCGACCTGATCCGGCTGGCCGACGTCAAGGCCAAGATGGAACGCGAAGTGATGGGCGGCCTGCGCGATCTCGCCAAGTTCGAGATGCCGAAGAAAGTCGTGCTGCTCGAACGTGACTTCACAATCGAGTCGGGGGAGCTCACGCCCTCGCTCAAGGTCAAGCGGCGCCAGGTCGAGAAGAACTGCAAGGATCTCATCGACCGCGTGTACGCCGAGGCCGATCCCACGGCTGCGGCGGTCGAGGGCTGATCAGCGCCGCTCGGCGACGAGCAGGCCTTGCCCCGACGCGACCTGCGTCAGCCCCGCTGGTGGCGTGACATCGTCGCGCTCGACCACCAGCCGCCGGCCCGGGAGCAGGATGCGTTGCGCCTCGGCGAGCCAGGCGGCCTCCGCGCGGTCCGGACCGACCACCACGGCGCGCGCCATCGCCCGACGCAGCGGGATCATCGTATCGCACGCGAGGAGGCTCAAGACGGACAGCTCTTCCACGTCCGGGGGCGCGTCGATGCCCACGTAGTGGATGCCGCCCATCAGCCCCGCGAGCCCCACCGCATGACGCGCAGCGGAGCCCACGAGCACGACGTAACCACCGGGACCACTCAGGTCCAGCAACGCCTGAAGAGTTTCGGCGTCGGGGAGCGGGGAGCGGGGAGCGGCACCGGACGGTGCGGCGGAGGGAGCCGCTCCCAGCTCCCCGCTTCCCGAGAACCGCGCGACGCCCTTCACGAGCGGATATTCCCGGCCGCACACCGGACACCCCAGCAAGCCCGACCGCACCATGCGGCCGCGCATTTCGCCCGTCGACATCACGAGGAATGCCTCGTCGTGAGGCTCCGGGCAGCGCAGCATCTCCGTCAGGTCAATGTGCACGGGAGCCGAACTCCACCCACATCACCCGGTCCGCTTCGACACGCACACGCCGCGTCATCTTTCGCCTGTCGACCACGACGGCGAGCGTGTAGTCGCCTGGCTCGACATCGGAGACCGCGAAGTGCTCCCCGTAATCCGGGTCCGGATGATTATGCTCGCCGTAGGTCTCGGCGTAGGAGTACGGCGTCTCCTGTGGCTCGGCCTTGACCAGCCCGTACACGCGCACTTGCGGCGCGGGCTGCCCCTGCGCGTTCCAGACTCGTCCGGCGACGACGCCCGTCCCGGGCAGGGGGCGGATCCAGAGCTCCGGATTCACGGTATAGCGGGGGAATCGCTCGTTCGGGTCGACGACGAGTGGCGTCGAGTCGACGGGCGTGACGTGAATCTCGAGGTGCAGGTGGTCATTGGTGGCGCGCCCGGTGTTGCCCACCAGCGCGATCACGTCACCCGCCTTCACCCGCTGCCCCTGGGACACGAGCAACTTGGAGTTGTGGTAGTAGGTCGAGTAGACGAATAGCCCCTTCAGCTTGCGGTCGTGGCGGATCGCCACGGTATTGGAGCCCCGCTCCGCCAGACCCGCGAACACCACTGTCCCGTCACCAATCGCGTGGACCGGTGTGCCGTCGGGATTGTTGAACTCGACGCCCTGGTGCTGCTGGAAGCTGCCGCCCATGGTCGACCCGTAGCGGTATGTCTGGTCGATGTAGGGTTGGTCGGTCAGGGCGATCGGTCGCTCGAACCACGTGTGCCGGGTGCCCTGGGTATCGGTGTCGGGCCATTCGCGGTACGTCACCCCGACCAGGCTCAACCCCTGGTTGATCCGGCAAGTCGAGATCCCGGTGGGACGGCCCGCGGCGTACGTGCCCGGCGCGAGAACCAGAAGCGCGGTGACGGCGGGCGTGACGTCGCACACACTCAACGCGTCGCCATCCTCCGCGTACGCCCCTTCGCGCGTGCCGGCGAATGCGCGCCCCGCTCCGGCGCCGGCGACAGCCTGCACCGCCGGCATGTCCGCCCGACACCCTTTCACCACGAGCGCAACCTCGCAGGCGGGACGTCCCTTCTTGTCGAGCCACATGCCCCCCCCTGCCCGCCCTCCCTGCCCGGCAGCGAGGCGGTACAGACCGTGCTCGGTTCCGACCCAGACCACATTGTTCGTGTCCGGCGCCAACGCGCGCACGCGGTCCGCGCACTCCACACCGGGACAGCGCACCGGCGTCGGATACTCGGTCCAGGAGCGGCCCCCGTCCGTCGAGCGCGCCAGGCCGCGCAGGTGGCCCGCCCACAGACTGCCGTCCGCCCCGCGGGCGAGGACGAGCACATACTGGCTGCGAATGCGGCCCCACACGTGCCCCGCGCTCGTCGTCCCGATCGAGTCGGTGATCTCGGCCCAGCTCGCGCCGCGATCCCAACTGAGCTTGATACCGTCCGCCGTGGCGACGTACACCGTGTCACCGCGCGTGACGATGCCGTTCGGCGCGACGTATTGCCACTCGTGACCCAGCTGGTCGCCCGTCCAGTTGGTCCACGTCTTCCCACCATCCGTCGAAAGCCCCCAGCCGTTCCCCACGGTCCCGTACCAGACTTCACCCGCCGGACCGAACGCGACGGCGTTGACGAAGTCGAACGAGATGGAGCGGGCGGTGGTGTCGACCGAGTGGAGCAGATGCTCCCACGCGCCCGCGCCGGAGCGCAGCACAAAGACGCCCTGCCCGTATGTGCCCACCCAGACGGCGTTGTCGGGCGCGCGGGCGATTGCGAGCACGTGGACGCCGAAACCGGTCGTGTCGGGGAGCGGAGGCAGAAGCGACTGAGCGACGGACGGCACGGGTGCCCAAAGGATGGTCATGGTTGCAAGTAGCGCGGAGTGCGGAATGCGGAGTGCGGAGTTGCCCGATAGGCGTCGATCCTGAGCGCGGGCCTCGAGCCCGGCAGTGCCACTCCGCACTCCCCACTCCTCATTCCGCACTTGCTCAGCTCCGCGCCGTGTATACCGTCGGCATCAATCGGACTTCCGTGACATCCACTCGCTGCGGCTGGATGACCGCGTAGAGCGCCGCGGCGGCGACGTCTTCGGCGCACAACATGTCGCGACGCTTGGTGAAGCCGGGCTTCGAGTCGGGGTCGATCGCATCCCAGATGTCAGTATTCACCGGGCCCGGCGACAGGAGGGTGGTGCGCACACCGGTCCGGGACAGCTCGAGGCGAAGCACTTCGTGCAGGCCGCGGAGGCCGTACTTGCTCGCGGCGTACGCGGCGGAGCCGGAGTACGCGACGTGATCGGAGACGGAGCCGATGGTGACGATGTGACCGCTGCCCCGCCGGACCATATGCGGGATCAGGGCCCGCGCCAGGAGGAACGCCCCCGTGAGATTGACGCTGAGGGTGCGCTGGAACTCGTCGGGCTCGATCTCCGCGGCCGGTTTGATGAAGAACAGACCGGCGTTGTTGACGAGGATATGCGGGATACCGGGGGCGCCCAGAACGCGCGCCACCGTCCGCGTGACGGCTGCCGGGTCCGCGACATCGCAGCGCAGATCCGTACGCCGGTCGGCGGAGGCGTCGGCCAACGTGCGCGCGAGCCGCACGACGTGGGCGCCCGCGCCGTGCAGGGCCTCGGCCACGGCGAGGCCGATGCCCCGCGAGGCTCCACTGACGATGGCGATCTTCCCGGCAAGCGGGGCGTCGCTCACTCCGAGCCCCGACCGCTGTACACGAGGCGCAGGAACTCGTCGCGGGTCTTGGCGTCCTGGAGGAGGGCCCCGCGCAGCGCGCTCGTCACGGTCTTGGAGTTCTGCTTTTCCACACCGCGCATCATCATGCAGAGGTGGTAGGCCTCGATGACCACACCCACCCCGCGCGGGTCCAGTACGTCCATGAGCGCGTCCGCGACTTGATCCGTCAACCGCTCCTGGACCTGAAGGCGCCGGGCGAAGACCTCGATCACCCGCGGGATCTTGGACAGGCCCACGAGCCTGCCGTTCGGCAGGTAGGCGACGTGCGCGCGGCCGAAGAAGGGGAGCATGTGGTGCTCGCACAGCGAGTAAATCTCGATGTCGCGGACGCATACGAGGTTCTCGTGCCGCTCGTGGTAAAGCGCATCGCCGATCACGTCGGCCACCGACATCTGATAGCCGCGCGTGAGCCACCGGAGCGATGCCTCGACCCGGTCGGGGGTCTGCCGCAGCCCCTCTCGCGCGGGATCCTCGCCGAGCTGGACGAGCATCTCCCGAACCAGCGTCTCGAAGGGTGTGGGCCCGTCGAGCGCGGGAGCGGGGGCGGGAGCAGGGGCGGGGGCAGGAGCGGGTTTCACGGGTAGAGCGGGGGACACCGGCTCCGTGTGTCCTTCGTGAAAGCCGTGGCGGCTGGCGGACTTCATCTTGTCGCGTCCCATGATCGCTTGTTGGCCCTCCGGGGCAGGACTATCTTCGGCGCACGTGAAGCTAAAGGTACTCGCTTTTTTGTCGGGGGCGGGAGGCTCGGCCCTCGCGGCGCTGTGGACGTTCCCGAGCATACTCGGGTCCGCGTTTCTCGTCACCTGGGGCGCGGAAGCCGCGCAGTTCCTCATCTCCCAAGGCCTCGCCCTCGCGATCCTCGCGTGGCTCCAGACACTCCCCGAGTTCGGCGTCGAGGCCGTTATCGCGTGGGATGCCGGACGCGATCCACAGCGCGCGCACCTCGCGATCGCGAACCTCACCGGCGCCATCCGGCTGCTCCTCGGGCTCGGCTGGCCGATGATCTACTTCGTTTTTGCGACCGCGGGGCGCAAGTCCGCCACGCAGCGGCTGCCCGCGATCCGACTCGAGCGCGAGCACGCGGTGGAGATCATCGGGCTCGTCCCGCCACTCCTCTACTTCGGCGTCATCCTGATGAAGACCAGCTTCACGTGGGTGGACGCGGTGGTGCTGCTCGCGCTCTACCTCGTGTACCTGTGGGTGCTGTTTCAGAATCCCCCCCACACACTCGAGAACCTCGGCGATGCGCCGGCGGTGTCCCGCTGGGCCTACCGTCAGCCCGGCTGGCGGCGACCGCTCGCCATCGGCGCCCTGTTCGGAGCGGGCGGTCTGCTGCTCTACGTCACGGCCCATCCGTTTCTCGAGTCGATGCTCGCCGTGGCGGGCGTGTTGGGCGTGAGTCAATTCGTCCTCGTGCAGTGGGTCGCGCCGTTCCTGTCCGAATTTCCGGAAAAAGTCTCGGCGTTCTACTGGGCGCGGCGCGTCACCCACGCGCCGCTGGCGCTCATGAACATGGTGTCGAGCAACATCAACCAGTGGACGGTGCTCGCCGCCATGATCCCGCTCGTGTACGGCTATTCCACTTTACGTCACCACGGGATGTGGCTGGATTTCCACTTCGACCACGCCCAGCGACTGGAGATCCTGCTGACGCTGCTCCAGTCGGGCCTCGGGCTCATGGTGCTCGCGAACATGGAGCTCGACGCGCGCGACGCCGGCGTGTTGTTCCTGTTGTGGCTCGCGCAATTTCTGCGGCCCACGCTGCGTGACGAGGTGGCGATCGCCTACGCGGTCTGGATGGCCTTCCTCGTGGTCGAGTTCGCGCTCGGCCGGAAGGCGCTGCTCGCGCCGAGGTATTTTTGGGAAACCCTCAGAATGGCGCGAAAACGCGATCGGCCGGCACCGCCGTAACGCGGCCCGGCCGACCGATGCGACAGGAACGGAGAGGATTATTGAAGCCCGAACGTAATGACTGGTCCCTCACCATGGCGTCTGCCTTCCCCACGCGGGGGCGTGACATCGGTCACAGTATCTGGGTCCACGACCGAGCCTGTTGGCTCAATAATTCTTCTCCCCGTCCCTGGTAGTACAATACTGCGTGTACGGGAAACGTCAATCTCGAGGGAGAGACATGAATGTGACGCTCGTCGCAGCGGTCACACTGCTCGTGGTCTGGGGGGTGCTCGTATTCGCCTTGCACATCGGCAACGGTTTGGTGCACATCCTGTATGCGGCGGCTGCGATCCTGTTCGCGCGCCGGATCATCGCGGGGGCGCCCAAGTTCCTGTCGTGAAACAAAACAGCGGCGGCGCTCCGCTGCCGAGCACCGCCGCCGGCGACGAGCAGAACGCTGCTACGAGCCGAACGAGAGACCGGCCGTCAGGGGAACGAACTTGAGGTGCGTCGGGGTCAGCTGAACGCTGATGTAGCGGGCCTCCACGAACGCGTGGATCGGACCCGCCCCGATCGACGCCCCCAACCCGGCCGCCCACGTGAACTTCGTCGTCGAACCACCGCCGGCGTTGTAGTTGAAGACCCCTCCCCCGCCGACGACATACGGCTTAAGGCCGGGGACGGTCGTCGGGATATGCCAGACTACGTCCACGGTGCCACCGGCCACCTTCGTGTTGCCCGTCGCCGGGGCCTTCTGGCTGGTCTGGCTGTAGATGGCGTCCACGCGGACGCCGACGGGAGACATCGGTATATGGATGTCCACCTTCCCGAGCACGTGCCATCCGGCGTTATCCGTGTCTTTGTAGTCGCTCAACGGCACCGTGACACCGCCCCCCAGGCCGAAGTACGCACTCTGAGCCGTCGCGCTGGACAGCGCAACGAACGTCGTGACCGCCAAGGCGGTCGCTAGCTGCCGAACCCGGTTCATCGAAGCGTCTCCTGCAAGAAATGTTCGGGTTTGGGGCGCGCTCCATGATTGGCGAATTGCCTCATGAACCGCAAGCCGTCATCCCAGCGCCACGAGGACCGCGACTCCCCATACCAGTGTGAGCAGCGTGACGGGAACGCCGACGCGAGCGTATTCCACAAACCCGATCCGGACCCCGCGAGTCTCCGCCCGCTCGGCGACGATGAGGTTCGCCATCGAGCCGATGAGAAGCAGATTGCCCGCGAACGTCGAGCTCATGGCGAGCACCCGCCACAGGCGGTCGGGATCGGGCAAGTTGGGGACCGCGTTGCGCCAGAGAATGACGGCGGGGACGTTAGAGATGAGGTTCGAAAGAACGGTCATCACGCCGGTGACCGTCGTGGCGGCACGCCAGGGTGACCCGTCCCGCACCAGGGCGAGCGCGTGCCCGTCGAACCAGGTGACGGCGCCGGTCTGCTCGAAGCCGCGCATCACCACGAACAAAGACGCGAAGAAGAGGAGCAGCGACCACTCGACCCGATCGATGGCGTAGGCGGGATCGCGCTGGGCGACCGCGACCATCGCCGCGCCGGCTGCGATGGCGACGAGCGGCAGCGACCCGCCCGCGAGCCAGGCAACGACGGCGACCACGAACAGCGCGAGCCCCTTCAGCACGAGGGGCCTGTCGAGGACCACGGGTACCGTCTCGAGCCGCTCGCGGAACGGCTCCCGCAGCTCGGCGCGGTAGGCCCAGCGCAGGTAGCCGTACGTGATGGCGAGCCCTCCCACCCCCACGGGCAGCATGTGCCCGAGGAACCCACCGAACGACGTGCCGCTCCAAATGCCCACCAGCATGTTCTGCGGATTGCCCGTGACCGACAGCACCGAGCCCACGTTTGCGCCCATGGCGAGGCCGATCAGGTAGGGGGTGGGCTTCACCCGCAGCGGTCCGAGCGCGGCCAGCAGCACGGGTGTCACGACGAGGCAGACGGTATCGTTCACGAACAATGCCGAAAGGAGACCGCCGCCGACCACAACTCCCAGCAACAGCCGCTCGGGCGTTCGGGCCCGTCGCAGAATCCACTCGGCCGCCCACTCGAAGAACTTGCCCACCTCGAGGTAGCCGACGATCAACATGAGGCCGAGGAGGAACACCAGCACGTCGAAATCGATCGCGGCATAGGCGTCCACCAGCGGCAGGACGCCGAACACCACCATCGCGACCGCGCCCAGGAGGCTGGCGGCGGGCCGGTTGAGGTGCACAAAGGGTAGCCGCTGAACCGCGATGAGCAGATAGGTCAGCGCGAAGATGAGGAGACCGAGGGTCATGGGCAATTGCGGATTGGCGATTGCGGATTGCGGATTGGTGGGCGGCCACCTTCAATCCGCAATCGAAAATTCGCAATCCGCAATTGGATCAGATCTCCCAATTCGAGAACAACACGCCGCGCGCCGGATGCGGCTCGGGGTAGCCCTCGTAGGTCATGCGCAGATCGGTCCAGCGGACCCGATAGCCTCGGGCCACGAGTCGACGGAACGCGTCGTCGAAGCGCGTCTGGCACCGGACGGCCACGCGGCGGATGCCGGCGCGCGCCGCAGCGGCTTCGGTGGCCGCGATCGCAGCGTCGAAGGCGCGTTCGTCGCGTGCCGCGAGCTTGAGCACCCGCAGCTCATCCCGGGGGCGGCCTTCGGCGAGCGGCGCGGAGTGCCACAGTACCAGCGCCGCTAGGCCGTCATCGCCGTCGACCAGGCAGGTATCACCCAGGCCGAGGTCCGTCGTCAGCAGGATCTCACGCGTGAAGTCGTAGCCCGGGCCGAGCGACCCGACCAGGCGGCGCCCGGCCTCGAGCGCCTCGCCGCCCGCCATGCCCTTGCGCTGCGATAACAGCGCCGGCGGCTGGTGTCCTCGCGTCGGGATGTCGTTCGTGAGGGTCACCGTCAGATGGCCGGGCGAGAAGCCGAGGCGCGCGTAGAAGCCGATGTTCTCCACGGTCCGCGGCATGGTCTCGAGGCCCAGCGTGGTGAGGCCCTGGCCGAGCAGCCAGTCCACGGCCGTTTGCACGACGGCCTTGCCGACCCCCGCGCCCTGACGATCCGGCCGCACGGCCAGCGGGCCCATCCAGCCCTCGGCACCGGAGCGGTGCGCGATGTTGAAGGCCACCACCTGTCCCGCTTCGTCCCGCCACAGCATGGCGCCGGCACCCGCGTCGAGCAGCGCGTAGCGCCACACCTGGGGGTTCAGGTGCGGCACCCGGACCCCCACCAGACCGTCGCGGCGGTAGCGGTCGGTGAACGCGTCGGCGAAGACGCGGTTCAGGCCTTCGGTGTCGCGCTCGCCGGGGGGCTCCGGCCCGTAGACCTGACGCTCAGGCAGCCACGCCCGCATCGGCCGCTCCCAGGGTTGCGGTGTCGTCCCGCGCCACGCTCGTCCCGCGCGCGGGGTCGAAGTCCACGCGGATCACGCGGTCCAGGCCCTCGCGCACCTGCTCGATGTGCGTGATGAGGACGACCTGCGGAAACCGATCCGCCAGCCGTCGCAGCAGGGCCACCACGTGCTGACGCCGGCTTTCATCGAGCGATCCGAAGATCTCGTCCAGGACGAGCAGCGACAGGGGCTGCCCGGCCCGCTCGGCGATCATCTGCGAGATCGCGAGCCGCAGCACCAGGCTCGTGATGTCTTCCTCCCCCCCCGAGATGACCGGCTTGGGCACGCCGCCTTCGAGCACGGCGACGGTATAGTCCTCGGTGAGCTCGAGCTCGTCGTAGCGGCCGTCGGTCAGGTCCGCGAGGAAGCCGGAGGCGAGCTCGGCGATCTCGGGACGCATGCGCCCGTTCAGCTCGCCGCGCAGATCCGAGAACGCCCGGTCGAGCTCGTTGTGAAGCCGTTGACGGGCCTTGAACGCGCCGATCTGCCGCTCCCGCTGCGCCCGCTCGGCTTCGCGTCGCTGGGCGTCCCGCACGTCGTCTTCGGCGCGGTTGAGCTCCCCCCGCGCCTCGACCACGGCGAGCTCCGCCTCGCGGAGCGCGCCCACAGCCCGATCGTAGCGGTCCTTGGCCTGGCCGTATTGCGCATCCGAAAATCCTTCCGCCCGGACGGCGGCGGTCAGCTCCGCCACGCGGCGCTCGCCCACCGAGAGCTGGTGCTCCGCCTGTTCGGCATCCTTCACCAGGCTCCCCGCTCGGCGTGCGCGCTCCTCCAGCGCGGCGGCCTCGAGCGCGATCGGCTCGAGCTTGGCCAGCTCTCCGCGCACGGCGTCGTGGCGTGCCGGGTCATAGCCCACGGGCCGGGCGGTAAGCCGGCCCTCGAGAGCCTTTGCCCGCCGGCGGGCCTCCGCGAGCTCCGCGCTCGCGCGCTCCCGCTCCTCCACCTGCGCCTGCAGCTCGCCCGCCCGTGCGCTCGCGCGGCGGCTCTCCTCGAGCACACGGTCCCGCCCGGCTTCGGCATCGACCACCTTCGCCGGGGGTTGGGCGAGCTGCTCGAGGCGCTGGCGAAAGTACTTCCCGTCCCCGGTGATGACTTCGAGCTGGGAGTCGAGCAGCGCGAGCACCGCCGCGTACTCCGCTCCGAGCGGCCGCTTGCAGGTGGGACACGTGCCCTCGGGACCGAGCTTGACGATCTGATCCCGCTGCTCTTTCACCTCTTCGTACAGCTTGAGGAGCTCAGTGCGCTTCGTCTCCGCGTACTGGCGATCACGAACCCATGCGGTCCGCTCCTCCTCCACCGCGCGCTCCACCGCTTCCAGCCGCTCGTGCAGCTCCCGCGCGGCCACCGTCGCCCGTGCCAGGACCTCGGCCACGTCCCCGAGCTCGGTTACACGGCGCTCCAATACGCCGGCCGCGCGTTGCAGCTCGGCCAGCTGCGCCTCGTCGGCCCGCCGTGCCGCGGCCTCTCGCTGCAGGCGCTCGAGCTCGGCAATCTCCCGCTTGAGGCGGGTCACCGGGGCGAGCTCGGCCTCGAGCCGTCGCAGGTGCTCCCGGGCGGCGAGGGCATCCGCGAGCTCCTTATCGAGGCGCTGAAATTCCTGGCGCGACGACACCACCGTCTGCTCCGCCATGCGCCGCTCCCCGTCGAGCGACAGGGTGCGCTCGCGCCGCGCCACCCATTCGTTCCACCGCGGCTCCTCGCGCTTGAGCCCCTCCTCCGCGGCCTTGCGGGCTGCGTCGGCCCCCTGAGCCGCTGCGCGCGTCGCGGCGAGCCGCTCCTCGGCGGCACGCCGCTCGGCCACGAGCGCGGCGTCGTCCGGCAACCCCGCTTCGAGGCCACGCACCTCCGCCGCGACCGCATTGCGCACTTCGCGCACCCGCTCCTGCGCCTCCCGCAGCCGCTCGTACCCCAGCACGCGCGACAGGAACGCCGCTCGCTCCGTCTTGCCGAGCGCGGACATGACGGCGAGCTCCTTCTGGCCGGTGAAGTACGTGTTGAAGAACTCGTCGTGCGTCATGCCGATCGTACGCTCGAGCTTGTCGGTCACCGCCTTCAGCGAGTTCGCGATTAGCTGGCCGTCCTGATGCAGCGTGGCGGTCGTCAGGCTGCGCGTCACGCGGTACTCGTGCGCGCCGAGTCGGAATTCGAGCTCGACCTCGACGCCGGCGCGGCCGGTGGCACCGAGCCGGCGGATCGAGTCCTTGTCGCCTCGCACCGCCTGCGTGCCGTACATCGCCCACGCGATCCCCTCGAGAATGGTGGTCTTGCCGGAGCCGTTCGGGCCGACAATGCCCGTGACTCCGGGGCCGAACTCGAGCTCCGTATCGGCGTGCTGGCGGAAGTTCACGAGGCGGAGGCGCAGGAGCTGCATCAGCCGCCTTCCTCTTCGCTGGCGTGCCCCACGTACTCGACGCCGAGCCGCACGAATTCGGCGCGGTCGAGATCGGCGTCGAGTGGCCGGTGCTCCAGAAAGTCCCGCACGGTCTCGGGGAGCGTCTGCCGGCGGCCGCTCGCGGAAGGACCCGCGCCTTCCACCCGCTGCGTCTCCGGACGACGCAGGTCGAGCTGGAAGTGCAGCGCGCGGGCTTTGAACGCCCGCACCGCCGCGTGGTCCAGGTCACGCGCGGTGGCACGCGACACGTCGAATACCAGCTGGCGCACGATCTGGTCGTCGATCGACGGTTTCGCCTTCGCCACGGCATCCTTGATGCGCTCGTCCAGCTCGCTCGGGGTCAGCCCCTTCCCATCGAGGGAGGGGAGGTCGATGTGACGGCGCGCGAGGACCACTCGACGAAACTCGACCCTTGCTCCGGGAAGATGGGTGAGGAGATAGCCCTTACCCTCAAGGCCGTACTCCTCTTCGTCCTGCCTCTGACCCCATGGATTGGGTGCGACGTACTCGATGCTCCCGGCATACCAGGCGTTGGGTTCGACTTGATGCGCGACGTGGTAATGGCCCAGGGCTACGTAGTCCCACTGCGCAGGCGCCAGGTCGTCCAACCGGAGGGGCGCACCGCCGTACTCCATCGTGCCCCGGCGCTCACCGACGCCGGGGAGTTGACCATGGACCAGGAGCACGTTCAGCGTCGTGCCACGCTGCGGTCTCATGGCCGGTCGGTCGGATTGCATCAACGCCTGGTGGGGGACGGCGAGAACGGAACAGTCGAGCCGTGGCAGAGTGACGCGGCGGGCCTGGTCGGCGACGACGTCGACGCCCAGCGCCTCGTACAGTCGCAAGATGGTCCCGGTCTCGACCGAGCGGGGTGTGTCGTGTTGTCCGGCGATCATCACGACGGGGGTATCGGGCAATCCCGTCCGCAGCCTGTGGAGTTGTTGAAACAGAAACAGAATGGCCGGGTTGGTCGGGCGCACGGAATGGAAGACGTCACCTGCGATGAGAATCGCATCGGGACGCTGCTGCAGCAGATCATCCACAATGCGGCGGAACGCCTCCGCTACGTCCGCCTCGCGCTGGTTCCCGCCTCGGGGCGTCTGCCGGTCGTACTGGCGGAAGCCCAGGTGGAGGTCGGCGAGATGCGCGAGCTTCACCTCTGTCACTTCCCTCCCGTGAGCTGGAGCGAAAACTGTCGCGACAGGGTGGTCACCTGCGGCTCGCCGGCAACGCCGCGATCCTCGACGCGCATGCTGCCTCCCATGGTCGAGCGAAGCGGGATGCCTCGGGAGAGAGAGTACACGCGCTCCCCGGTCAACGCCCCGGTTACCCGAACGGTGTGGTTCTCGGCGACACCGCGGCTGGTCTCTTTGACGGAGACGGGATCGCCGGGAAACGTGCTCTCGACACCGACGACCACGGTTGTATCGGGTCCCGTCGCCTGAATCTCCTTGACCGTGAATCGCGTCCGCATCGGTATCGCCGCGCCAACCCCCGCGGCCGGCGTGGTCTCCGGGTCGGCGGTCCATGAGTCGCCCACACCCACAGGCGCGTCGGGCAGCGGAAGCGCGGTCCCCTTCATGCTCCGTTCCAGCTGATCGGCGAGCGGGGACGGCTCGCCATCGACGCCCGCGAGGGCCGCGCTGACGACGCGTCCCCGTTCGTCGAATACGACACGGCTCTTGAGCCCCCGCATTCGGTCGAGCGCCGGCGCATAGCCGCCGGGAAGCATCGTCACCGAATCGTACGATACCGTGACCGCCGTACCCCCCGCCGTGGGCCCGCCGACGGTCTGGGTATAGTGGATCCGCAGTGTGATGTCCTGCCCGGGCACCGGTCCCGCGGCACCCTCCATGGTCCACGAGGTGCGTTGCTCGAGCGCGTAGTGGTACTCGGCACCCGCCGGCGGACGATATCGCAACGTCACTTTCGCTCCGGTCCCGCGCCGGCAGCCGGTCGCGACGACGACGGCGGTCGCGGCGAGAAGGAGAGTGCGGCAACCGGTCATCAGGGTCTCCTTGGTCAGTATGGCTCGTCAGAGATCGGATTGAGCGGCGGCACGCTCTCACGCACCGGGAGCGGAGCGGCGGCGACCCGGCCTCCGAGCAGCCTCTTGAAGTGCGCGAAGGCGTCCTGCGGCCGGCTCTGCCGGGTGAGGGCCAGAGCGCGGCGTACGTCCTCCTCCCGCCGATCGGCGATCAGGTCCTTCACCGGGTTCGGCCGCACCCGGGCGTCGAGCTTCACGAGCTGGCGAACGACCGCGTCCTCGAACGGCAAGTCCGTCGCGGGCGGGAATCGCTCCACTCCGTCCCGCCCCCGGAGCACGACGGGGCGTGGGAACCGGACGAAGATCGGCTGCGTGAAGTGCGGATGGCGCACCATCAGCTCGCCGATCGGGAGCGTGGCGAGCTTGATCTTGGTGGCGGGTGACAGCACCTGGTAGCCGGGTGTCGCAAGCTCGTCCGAGTCCATGCGACCGAAGACCAACGTCCCCGCGTTTCCCACCACGCGCCGGTGCACCTGTGAGCGGAACTGTTCGGCACCGAACAGCACGAGGCCAAGGTAACGCCCCCGCTCCGAGATATCGAGCAGCATTTTCTTGACGTACGTCTCCGGCCCGTCGGCCGGCGCGTACTTGTTCAACTCGTCGACGAATACGACCACGGCGTCGACCCCCAGATCCCGGCGCTCGAGATGCTCGCGCAGCTTGGACACGACGCGGGCGAACACAAGGTCCTGGCCGAGCGGATCGACGTTGGCGACGTCGACGACGTACACCGTGCGATCCTCGAACCGGCCCCAGGGCAGGTCGCTCGAGGGCCCGTCATCGGTGACCAGGCCCTTGGCCCGCGTCGAGATGTTCGACAGACGGTTGCGCACCTTGCGGATGGTGGCGATGTGATGCGTGCGCCAGGTGTCGCTCCGCCCCGTTCCGCCGGCGAGCTCGAGGCCGTCGAAGATGGCCCGAAACAACCGCTCCAAATCGGCGAACGTCACCACCCGATGCGTTCCGCCGAAGCCGTCGTCGAACTCCCTGTCCACCACGCGGTCGGACAGAAAATCGATGAACGCGTCGGCCTTGGCGTCGATATCATCGCGATTGAGCAGGACTTCCGCGTAATCGAGCACCTCGCCCAGACCCCACACGAGCGGCTCCACGGCACCCACGAGCGCGGCGTGCGTGCGCAGCGTATTCAGATTCACGCCGTCGGACTTGAACGGCGCGTAATAGCGCACCCGCTCGAACGGCGTCGCCGGCACGCCCAGCCGGTCATAGCGACGCCGGTCCTCCTCCTCGAGCGCGCCGGCCTGATCAAGGAAGCACAGGTCGGGGCCCTTCACGTTGAAGCACACCGCAGCGACGCGACCTTTCTGCCGCGGGAAATGCTCGAAGATGGAGCCGAGGAGGAACTCCACCGCGCTCGTCTTGGTGGCGAGTCCCGACACGCCCGAGATGTTCAGGTGAGCGGCCTCGGGGCCGAGGAGGAAGTCGGCGTCCAGATAGACCGGGGCCTCGAGGCCACCCGATGTATACAGCCCGACGGGGATCCCCCGCGGCTCCGCACCGCCCAGATACGCGTCCATGCGGAGCGCCTGCGCGACGTCGGCGTCCGTGGCCAGATGCACGCCGCCGAGCGGCACCGGCTGCAGCGGCTCCTCGGGTCGCTGGCGCAGTACGGCAGCGGTCCACAGGCGAATCTCCTGTCGGGCCGTGGGGCTTTCGGCGGCGCGCGCCGGATCTCCCTCCGCCCCCACCACGTCGTGCAGCGGCGTCGCGAGGTCGGAGTAGGCGCACGCATCGGTCACGACTCCCCAGACCACCCTTCCCCCTTCTCCCTTCCCCGGCGCTTCCCCGGCCGCTTCGACCCGCACAATCGCCCCGATCCCGATCGTCGTCTCGTTGGCTGTCCAGAAGTGGAATTGGTGCGGCGTCGCGGGCTTCTGCTCGGTGGCGACCACGCGGCCGATGGGCTGAAGGGGGGGATCGCGGCGGTCGATCACGAGGCGATCCTCGAGACCGGGAGGCGAGAGGTGGACGAGGGGGGCGGGACGAGGTCGCGCGGAGCGCGCGTTCTCAGATAGGTCTCCACGTCATGGATGGCGTAAAGTAACCGATCCCATCGCCGGTCGGGGGTCGCGAGCGGCGCTCGCTCGCGCAGGAGCCAGGCCGATACGGCCGGCGCCAGCGCGACGGTGTCGGGGTGCGCGCGCGCCTCCAGTCGCACGAGCCCGTAGAGCAGATCGTTCCCCTCCCAGGGCCAGAGCCGAAGATACCACGAGTGGATTTCCCGACGCGCGCCGCGGCTCTTTGGGCAAAACACGCCGGTGCGATGATCCGCCGGCAGCGTGAGCGCCCGCTCGAGCTCCGCGCCCTCGAAGTACTGTGCCCCATGGCTCTTCACCACACCCAGGGTGCGCGGATGGGCGGAGAGCGCCGGCGAATCGGAAATGACCCCGTCGACGACGAGCCATTCATCGGGACCGAGCGCGTCGAGGCCCCGCTCCCCAACGCGACGCTCGAGCGCCGCCCGCGCCTTCTGCACGACCACGCGCGCGGCGGGGATCGCGCGGGCCGGCTGCCCGGCGTCCTCCGCAGGAATCTCGACCACACGTACGCCGTGCTCCTCGAGCGCCCGGCGCACCCCTTTGGACAGGCGATCGAGCCGTGTGATGGCGAGCTCTTCTGCTGCTTCAGCGACAGTGCGCAGCCGGCGGTCGGGCCCGCGCCGGCGAATCGCCGCGGCGACGTGCGCCCGTACGATCGGCGTGACTCCTGAGTATCCCTCCACCCGCCAGAGCTCGATGCCGTCCAGAAACCCGACCGCCCGCGGCGCCAGCGCCGGCGCCCCCGCCAAGGCATGCACCTGCAGCTCGCGGTCCTCCACGGCATCGGCGCCGGTGAACTCCTCGATGTCCGTACGACCGAGACTCGCATCGGGGACGGATGACGCCGGGACTGCGCCCGCTTCGAGCACCGCATCGACCCAGGAGGGGGAGGGAGAGACGGAGGGCACCGTCAGCGCGTGCGGAGGGCCCAACCGAGGTAGGTGACGCTCAGGTCATCGGTGAGCACCCGGCGGCCGCTGCCGTCGCCCGCGCGCTCCACTCCCTTCATCTCCTGCACCACCATGTCGTTCGTGGCGAGCTTGTCGGTGAGCTCGCCGGGCGTAATGAACCGCGCAAAGTCGTGGAACCCTTCGGGCATGGTGTGCTGTACGTATTCCTCCTCCCAGATGACGCGCAGGAATCCCGCGATCGTGCGGTTGTGGGTGAGGAAGCCCAGCCCACCGCCTGGGGCGAGCACTCTCGCGATCGCGGCCAGCGTCCGGTCGAGATCGTCGACGTGCTCGAGCACGTCTACCGCGAACACCAGATCGAACGTCCCCTCGAGCCCGGTGCCGCTCAGCTCCTCGGCGGTGCCGCGCCGGTAGTCGATGGCGAGACCGGAGCGGCGGGCGTGATCCCGAGCCACGGCGAGCGACTTCTCCGACGGGTCGATGCCCGTCACGACCGCCCCTTCGGCGGCGAGCGTCTCGGCGAGGATCCCGCCCCCGCAGCCCACGTCGAGCACGCGTTTGCCGCCGAACCCGCCGAACACGTCCCGCAGGTAGTCCACCCGGGCCACGTTCAATTCGTGGAGCCCCGCGAAGGGACCGGCGTCGCTCCACCACACGCCAGGAAGCCGCTCCACCAGGTGCTCGTACTTCTCGGGCTCGGAGAGGCCGCCGAGCCGCGGAAGCTGATCGGACATGGGAGACAATCTAGAACGTTGTGGAGGATGGTGGAGGTTGGTGGAGGATGGTGGAGGGGCTATCGGGCGAGTGCCTTGTAGAGCCGCCAGGTCAGAAACCGAGCGCGGTTTTGGTGATCGCTTAGGGCTGACCAATCTTCCTCCGGCAGGAGGCCCGCCTCCCAGGCAAATCGCAGCGCGTACCCGACCTCCGTCAACGACGAGAGCGCAATATCCAGGAATCGGCGGAATTCCTTCCTACTCCGGCGCGCAGAACCCTCGACGATATTGACGGCAGCTGAAAAGGCCGCACGACGAGTCTGCGACATGAGCCCGTAGCGTTCATCGATGGGGAATCGTTTCGTGACTCGGTAGACGGCCAGCGCGAGTTGATGGCATTCGCGCCATGCCAGGAGCTTCTCGTAGGGTGCCATTGGGGGAACTTCATACGCAGGTGGGGCGACTCTCTCACCGTTTTTCTGCTCGCCTCATCTTCCCGTCGCAATCACCTCCACCAACCTCCACCGTCCTCCACCATCCTCCACCAACCTCCCCTTACGCGGTCGCCTCTACGTTCGGAAACGGCGGCACGTCCAGGAACCACAGGCCCGCCAAGCGCGAGTTCTTGTCCACGTCGACGAGCAGGCGATCAGCCACCCGTACGACGGTCGCCGCTCGCTGGCGCCCCACGCGAATATGGAGCACCGACTCGGACTGGTTCTTCTCGACCGTGAGCGCCGTATCGACTTCTACGGCCGCGACGCCCGGGTGCGACTTGCGGCTCGGGAACACCACTCGCCCCTCCTTCGCCGTGTCGGGAATGGCGAGGTCGTCGCGCGTCCGGATGTCATCCGGCCACGTCACGACGTCCACACCGCGGAGACACCCGCCGGCCACGTCGATGACCACGAACGAGCCGTCACCGCCCTCCAAGTCCACGGTACCGTTCAAGCCGGTGGCCTTGCCAGCGCCTTTGCAGGCGACCGACAGGATGTCCGTCTCCGGGTCCCAGCGATAGGTGACCTTGGGGAGCTTGCCGTCGAGCGGCTCGATCCGCGCTTCGAATTGCATCGACCCGCACCTTCCAACGTCCCAGGGGGGCGGGTAATATAGGCCGCACGTTCGGGAGGGGCTAGGACGATGGAGCGGCGGGAGTTTGTGGCGGCTGGCGCCGCCGTGATTGCGGATTGGCGATTGCGGATTACGGATTTCAGCGCGACCAATCCGCAATCCACAATCCGCAATCCGCAATCCATCCAGGAGCCTTCCCTGTCACCCGCAGTGTTCCAGCGCCGCCTCGAGCACGCCCAGGCCGAGCTCAAGGCGCGCCGCTGGGACATTCTCGTCGCGACGCCGAGCACGAACTACGAGTACCTCACCGGCTACAACCCCGGTCGGAGCGAGCGTCTCATCGCGCTCGTGCTCCCCGTCTCGGGCTCGCCGACCGTGGTCTGCCCGTCCTTCGAGGTCGAGCGCATCAAGCGCCATAGCGTCATCACCGATCTGCGCGGCTGGGAGGAGCAGGACGACCCCTACATCCTGGTGCGTGACGCCGTGCGGCGCCCGAAGCCCGGGTCGGGGAACGGCACGATCGCACTCGAGTCGTCCACCACGTACCAATCGTCCCTCCGACTCGCCACCGCGCTTCCCGGTTGGAAATTCACCGACGCCGCACCCGTGACGGAACGGCTCCGCGTGATCAAGTCACCCGAAGAGATCGCGCTCATCCGGCGGGCGATCGCGATCACGCAGGACGCGATGGCGGCCACGTTCGCCCAGCTCACGGTCGGCACGACCGAGGTCGATGTCTCCCATGTCCTGTCCCGCGAGATGCAGCAGCGCGGCGCCCCGGGGGGCGGCCTGGTGCAGTTCGGCCCGTCCAGTGCCCTGCCCCATGGCGGCCCCTCTGGCCCGAAGCTCGAGCGCGAGATGGTGGTGCTGATCGACTGCGGCTGCACCGTCGGCGGATATCAATCGGACATCACGCGCACGATCTGGTTCGGCGATCATCCGTCGGACGAGTTCGTGAAGGTGTTCAACGTGGTGCACGATGCCCAGACCGCGGCGATCGAGCTGGGACGACCGGGTACGCCGTGCCAGGACATGGACCGCGCCGCGCGCCGGGTGATCACGGCGGCGGGCTACGGCCGGTTCTTCACCCACCGCCTGGGCCACGGCCTCGGCATGGACGGCCACGAGCCCGCGTACCTGGTCGAAGGCAACAGGACACCCCTCGAGCCCGGCATGGTGTTCACCGACGAGCCCGGGATCTATCGGCTCGGGAAGTTCGGGGTCCGGATCGAAGACGACTGTACGATGACGGAGCACGGCGTGGAGGTCTTGAGTCGCCGCGCCGACAAGCTCTAGTCCTTCACTTCTCCCCTACCACCTCGAAGCGGGCGTCCAGCCCCTCGGCGGAGCTCGGCCCCGCGTAGACGTGAAACCAGCCGGGCTCCACGACGAACTTCATGTCCTGATCGTACAGGCCGAGTCGTCGGGGTGGGATGGCCAGCTCAACGGTCTGGCTCTCGCGAGGACCGAGCGGCACCCGGCGGAAGTCCACGAGCTGTCGCACCGGGCGGGTGACGCTCGCTACCTCGTCATGCACGTAGACCTGGACGACTTCGGCGCCCGCGCGGGTCCCGGTGTTCGTGATGGTGACGCGTACCCGCAGCGTGTCTCGAGGTCCGATCTCCGTCGCACTCAATCGCAGGTCGGAATACCGGAATTGCGTATAGCTCAATCCGTAGCCGAACGGGTAGAGCGGCGTGGGCGGCAGGTCGAGATATTGCGAGGTGAAGTGATCCGTGGCGGACCACGGTCTACCCGTGTTCGTGTGGTTGTAGTAGATCGGCACCTGCCCGACGGAGCGCGGGACCGTCACCGGTAGCTTGCCACTCGGATTGACGTCGCCGAAGAGGATGTCCGCGACGGCGTGCCCGGTTTCCACGCCCAGGAACCACGTCTCGACAATCGCCGGCACGTGCTCGGCAGCCCACGGCAACGCCAGTGGTCTCCCATTCATCAGCACAAGCGCCACGGGCGTGCCGGTGCGAGCGACCGTTTCGAGCAGCTGCTCCTGTACGCCAGGGAGTCCGAGGGTGGATCGACTGGACGCTTCGCCGCTCATGTCCTGCGTCTCGCCCAGCACCACGACGGCGATATCCGAGCGGCGCGCGATGCCGAGGGCCTCTGCGAAGCCTGCCGTGGACGTATCCGTAACGTGGCAGCCCCGCGCGTATCGCACGACGGTGCCACGGGGGGCCCGTGCCTTGAGACCCGCGAGCACCGTCACGACGTCCCCCGAGTCACCCAACGCGTCCCAGGGCCCGAGGGGGTCGTTGCGACTGTCGGCGAGAGGCCCGATGACCGCCACGTGCCTGGCCTGGCTGTCGAGCGGCAGGAGAGCGCGGTCATTCTTCAAGAGCACGATCGCTTCGCCCGCCACCGTTCGCGCCAGGCGCCGCGCCTCGGGCGTGAGCGTGACGGCCCGCTCACGCGCGGGATCGGCACCGCGATAGGGATGATCGAACAGCCCGAGCCGCGCCTTGGCCCGCAACACGCGTCGCACCGCATCGTCCACCATCGCCTCGGGAAGGGCGCCGCCGCGAACCAGTGTAACCAGATCGTCCGCGTAGATGCTGCTCTGCATGTCCATGTCGAGCCCCGCTCGGAGCGCCAGCGCACCGGCGGCGGCCGGGCTGCCTGCGACACCGTGCGCCTGCAGCTCTTTGACGGCGGTCCAGTCGCTTACCACAAGCCCGCTGAAGCCCCATTCGCCCCGCAGCACCGTGGTGAGCAGCCAGCGATTGGCCGAGCTCGGAATGCCGCCGATCTCGTTGAACGACGCCATGATGCTCCCCGCGCCCGCCGTGATCGCGGCGTGGAACGGCGGGAGATACACCTCGCGCAGGGTGTGCTCCGAAACCTCGGCCGTGTTGTAGTCGCGGCCGCCCTCTGCCGCACCGTAGGCGGCGAAGTGTTTCGCGGTCGCGAGGAGGTTGTCGAATCCGAGCGTGTCACCCTGGAAGCCGCGCACCCGCGCGGTGGCGAACGCCGATCCGAGCTCGGGATCCTCCCCCGCTCCCTCCGCGATGCGCCCCCAGCGGGGGTCGCGGGCGACGTCCACCATCGGCGCGTAGGTCCAGTTCACACCCGCCGCGGCGGCCTCGCGCGCCGCGGCGCCCGCGGTGGCTCGAGCGGCGGCGGTGTCCCAGCTGCTCGCCTCGGCGAGCGGGATCGGGAAGATGGTGCGATAGCCGTGGATGACGTCGTAGCCGAGGAGGAGAGGGATCTTGAGACGCGATTCTTCTACGGCGACGCGTTGTGCCTCACGGGTGGGCGTGGCTCCCACGACGCCGAGGAACCCGCCGACTCGACCCTGGCGGACGAGCGCGAGCTGCGCCGCGCTGGCGGTGCCGTGCTCGCCTGCCGCGATCAGGTTGAGCTGCCCGAGCTTCTCTTCGAGGGTCATCCGCTCGAGCAACGAATCGACGAGGCGCTCGCGCGCGTCCCGCGGCATCGTTGGCCCGGTCCACGCGAGCGCGAGCCCACCCGAAAGGGCGACGAGAACGCTCAGCTGGATGAGTCGAGACAATCTCAGTCGGCGAGCTTCTTGGCGAACCCGATGATCCGATCGAGCGCCTTCTGAATGTTTTCCGAGGAGGCGGCATACGAAAGGCGAACGTAGCGGTCGTCGCCGAATGCCGCGCCCGGCACCAATGCCACACCGTTGGTGGTGATCAAGCGCGTACAGAACTCCGTCCCGCCGATCCCACCGAACGAGTCCACGCGGAAGAAAAAGTAGAACGCACCGAGGGGTTCCACGAACTCGACGCCGGGCAGCTCCTGGCGGAACCGTGCGACCACCAGGTCCCGTCGCTTGCGGAACTCGGCGACCATGCGGGTCACGTCCTGCTCCACCCGCTCGTCACTGAGGGCCGCCGCCGCGGCGAACTGCGCAGGGTGATTCGCCCCGGTCGTGGTGTGCGACTGCAGCGCCGCGATCGCCTTGGCCGCGGGGCCGGGCGCGAGCGCGAAGCCGATCCGCCACCCCGTCATCGCGTACGCTTTGCTCACACCGGAGATCACGACCACGCGCTCGAGCATCTCGTCGGGAAGGTCGAGGAACGACGGCGCGGGACCGGTGCCGTAATGGATGCGGCGGTAGATCTCGTCCGCGACGACCCATACCCTGCGGTCCCGCGCCCAATTGGCGATGGCCTTGATCTCGGCATGTGTGTACACCGCCCCCGTCGGGTTGCAGGGCGAGCACAGAATCAGCCCTCGAGCGCCCGGCACCACCCGGTCGAGATCACGGACGCTGACCTTGAGGCTCCACTCGGGCTCACCCTGGACGAGCACCGGTCGGGCACGCGCCAGATATACGATCTGCGGATACGACACCCAGGCGGGCGCGGGGATGGCCACGACGTCGCCCGGCCCGAACAGCGAGAAGCACGCGTTGAAAAGCGCCTGCTTCGAGCCGTTCGATACGACGATGTTGTCGGCGTTCACGGGACGTCCGCCGGACAAGAGGGACAGATGCTTCGCCGCGGCGGCGCGCAGCTCGAGGATCCCCTCGTTCGCGGGGTAATGCGTCTTCCCTTCGCGGATGGCGCGCACGCCCGCGTCCGAGGGAATAGAAGGGGTGGGGAAGTCCGGCTCCCCCGCTCCCAGGTCGATCACGTCCTCGCCCGCCGCCTTGCGGCGCTTGGCTTCCTGCGAGATCGCGATCGTCGCGGAGGTCTCGAGGTGTTGCAGGTTGGGCGACAAACCGGACGGCGGACTCATGGTCGAGAGGATAGCCCTACCGGGCAAGAGCACGCAACCGGCCGTTTGCCTTCGGGCTCACGGGATTGTACCATCCTCTCGAGCCATCGCCCTTTGACAATCGAGGATCGTGTGACGGCAGCAGACGCAAAGGCCGCGCTCGAACGCGGCCGACCGATCGTGTTCGTGCGACCGCCGGCGGCGGAGCAGGCGCGGGACCTGTGGGATGTGCTGGGTGCCCTCACCGCGGGGCATGGCCCCGGGGTCGGTCCACCCGTGGTGATCATCTGCGCCGACGACACCGCCGCGGCCGAGTGGGCCGCAGCCACGCCCGTCGCGGGGCGCGTTCACGCCGTCACCGGCCTCACCCGTACCGCTCACCTCCTCAACCAGGGCGTCGTTCAGGTTCTCGCCGGCGGGGTCACGGACCTCGCCGCCCTCGTCCAGCGCGCGGTCCTGAAGCTCGAACGCGTCTCTACGGTGATCGTGGCCTGGCCCGAGACGTTGATCGCCCGCGATCACGCTGCGACGCTCGATACCCTGCTCGGCGAGACGCGGGACGCCCGCCGAATCATCCTGAGCTGGAATCCCGCGCTGCTTGCCGACTTCCTCGAGCGGCATGCGCGCCGGGCCGAGGTCGTGGGGAAAGCTGGAGTGGACGAGAGCGGCAGATTGTTGCCGCCGGTCTGCCGCGCCCGCTATGCGATCGTTCCGTTGTTCCGTCGTTCCGTCGCTATCCAGGACACGATTGACGCCGTCGGCGCAGCGAGGCCGTTCATCTGGAGCGGCGGTCCGATCGTGTCCCCGCCAGAAGCCCCCGATGCCGTGCTCTGTGACACGCTCCCGACCCGCGACGAGCTCGCGGCCCTCGCCAAGATCGGCGAGCCGGTGCTCTTGCTCAACGCCACCCAGCTTCCCTACGCCCGCTCGATCGCGACGCTCACGCCGCTCGTGCTCCCGTCGGCGGCGGATCGCGCGCGCGACCGCTCCGAGGAGCTACGCACGCAGGTAGCGCAGCGCCTCGCGGCCGGTACGGTGGACCCGGAGCTCGCGGTCCTCGATCCGTTGTTCCAGCGGTTCGACCCGGCCGAAGTTGCGGCGGCTCTGCTCGCGATGCTCGGCCAGCGGGAACGAGAGAAGAAGGAAGGGACGAGCTCACCACCCCCCGTCGATGCGCGCGTGAAGGTGTTCGTCAACGTGGGGAAGAAGGACCGGGCGTCCGCCAAGGACCTGGTGGGCGCTTTGATTCGCGAGGCCGGCCTCGCTAAGAGCGACATCGGCCGGATCGACGTGCGGGACTCATTCAGCCTGGTCGAGCTTGCACCCTCTGCGGCGCAGCAGGCGGTCCAGAAGCTCGCGGGGGCCACGATCCGGGGGCGTCGCGTAACCCCGCGGCTCGATCGCGACAGCTAACTGGAACGCGCGTTCGGCGACCCGGTACAATGCGGGTGCCATCCGGAATCACGCGCGTCCAACCCGTTGTCTTGAGCGGCTACCACGGATCACCGACGACCGGCCAGGTCACGATCCAGACGTTCGATCGCGAGCAGCGTCTGCGCCGCGCGTTCGCTGGATTAGGGAAGTGGTGGGCCGTCGCGCTGTTCAGCGTATTCATCCCGGTCGCGCACTTCGTGCTGGTCCCGTCGTTCCTGGCGTACGGTGCGTGGCAATTCTTCCAGCGGCTGGGGACCGTGGAGCTCGCGACCGAGGCGCGCGGCACCTGCCCCGACTGCGGCGCCGAGCAGGCGCTCGAGCTCGCGCCACGCTGGCGGGCCCCGCAGCCGGTGACGTGTCGGCAATGCCACCGGGGGCTGCGCCTGTCGCTGCCGTCCTAGCCGTTCTCGCTGATCAGGGGCTGATCTGTTGCGCCAGCCAGCGCATGCTCTCGCCCACGTGCGCGTGCCAGTACTTCCAGTCGTGTTTGCCCGGCCATTCCCCATACACGTGCGCGATGTCCATGCTGGTAAGCTCGGCGTGCAAGGCGCGTGACTGGTCGGCCAGCCCGTCCTGGGTTCCCGTGTCCATAAACAGCGCTGGAATCGGATCGGCGGTGGTCTTGAGGCGGCGGGCGCGGCGGGCGGGGTCCCGCGCCTCCCAGGCTGCGAGCGCGCTGCCGAACGCCGGTGCCACCGACGGCCATACACCGCCCCATGCGACCTCGAGCGAGTCGATCGAGGTGAAGTAGCGGGCCGGTGGCGCGAAGGGGTGTGGACCCGCGTACATCGGCGAGAGGACACCGGAGTGGCTCGCGGCCGCGGCGAACAGATCGGGGTGATCCAGCGCGAGCATGACCGCGCCGTACCCGCCCATGCTCAGTCCGGCGATGCCGCGGTGGCGCCGATCGGCCAACGTGCGATACGTCGAATCGACGTGGCGCACCAGGTCCCGGGAGACATAGTCCTCGTACCGCGGCGTGTTCACGCAAAAGGTCGGCGCCGCCCGGTCGCGCGCCGCCCCGTTCGCACACTCGTCGTATCCGCGCGGCGTGGCCCAATTGGTGTACCAGCCATCGTCGCCGTCCGGCATCACGAGGATCATCTCGGACATACCGCCCGCGATGAGCGAGTCGGCGATCACGTCGATCCCGGCGAGCGACACCCAGTCGGACTCGCTTCCGGAGAGGCCGTGCAGGTAGTACGCGACCGGATAGCGCCGCGTCGGCGTGCCCGCGTAGGACGGCGGGAGGTACACGAGATAATGCTTCGTGACGCCGAGCGACGGCGCGAAGAAGCGTTCGACGAGGACCGCGCCGTGGGGCGGGCGCGTCGGGTCGGTGGGGGTCGCGGCGAGCAGCGTGGCCACGCCGAGTGCCGCCACCAGTGGTCGAACCATCGCAGGTCTTCCCTTCAAGAGGAGGTGCCCACCGAAGCCGACGGGCCGCCCAGCGGAGCGGCCCGTGAACTGCTGACGGTGAATCGAGGCGTGGCTTACTTTCTGTTGACCGCTTGCTTCAGCTGCTTCCCGGCGCGGAACGCGGGGGCGATGGACGCTTTGATCTGAATCACGCCACCGGTTTTCGGGTTGCGGCCCATGCGCGCGGCGCGCTTGCGGGCCTCGAAGTTTCCGAACCCGGTGATCTGCACCTTCGCGCCTTTTTTCAGCTCGGCGGCGATGATGCCCTTGTCGTCGAAGAGCGCTTCGATCGCCCGGCCCGCGTCGGCCTTGGACATCTTGGTGCGCATGGCCAGTGCCGCGGTCAGCTCGGCTTTGTTCACCGTGTCTCCTTGTGAGGGTCTAGGGCTGAAAACCCTTGGAAATCCGCCCCTTTCACGGAGGGGCACCCGGAAACCCGCATAAAACCGCCACAATATGGGGGTATCATCCGGAAATCCGCAAGATTAGGGCACTTTTGAGGGCCCGGGTGTCGGGGGGCGCCGCGCCTCCGGGTGCGAAGTGTGTTAGGCTGCGCGGCTCGCAGTCTATTTCCGTCTTTCGTGGACTGCGTCTATGGCGTCTATCCTGTTCCGGAGAGCGCAGTTGGACATCGCGAGGGCGTCAGCGGTTTGTGCTTTTTAGATTGCGAGGAATGCCGGTTTGAAGACTGAAGCCAAGCAGTCTAATCCTAGTTCTATGAGAGCGATTAGTAAGGGTGGACTTCGCCGCCGCTGATTCCTGAGCGTTCTCGCCCCGGACAATTAGCCCACCTTGTTTGCGTAACGAGGTATCGCGCTGCTGCGGTGTTTGCAGAGCAGTCTTCTTCCGCATTCGTCTCCTCCCTCAAGCTGCCGGTCCGACTTGGACGAATTGCCAGCACGACGGTTTCGCGCGCGCGCAAACCACAGTTCTATCTGAGACTCGGCACGGAGCCGGCCTGACGCTTCTTCGGGTTCTGCGGAGGGGGCCTAGAGTTAGGCGAGTGCCTCGGCGTGACTGCTCACCGGGCGGACTAGGATTATCGAGACTGCCCTCCGCACCCTCGTCCTGGTACCGGGAGCCGCCGGCGAGAAGACACGCCCACCACCGCCTCGGGGCCAGGTCTTTTAGCGCGCTGGCGTGGTCAGCTTTGTCGGATCGTAGCGTTCTCCTTTCTTCCAGAGCCGGAGCGTGAGCGCCGCGAGCTTGCGAGTGAGCGTCAGACGCGCCAGTTCCTCTCGCGTCCCACGCGCGATCACGCTGTGATAGAAGTCCTGCAGCGGGCCGGGTCGCGCGGTGGCGGCCGTGGCGGCGCCCTTGAACACGTCTTTGAGCACGCGATTGTGGTTCCGATTCAGCCCGCGAGTCAGCGGGGGGCGACGCCGACGCACGGTCTGGCCGGCCACGAGCGCATAATCGGCGCTGGACCGCGTCACGACCGCCAAGCCAGCGTAGGCCCACAGGTTCCGTTTGGTGCGAAACCGCCAGGGCGTCTGCATCGTGGCCAGGAGCAGCGCCACGCGGACCGATCCGAAGAACGGGATGGTCCGCAGCACGGGCCACGCGGGATCCCGCCGCGCCTCGGTGACCATGGCCGCTCTGGCCCTGGGCCGCAGGTGCCGCAGCACGTCGAGCTCGGCGTAGAGCGCTTCGGCCCGGAGCCGCGCGCCGGGGTCCTGGAGTTGGGCGAGCCACTGCGCCCGCGCCCTGGGGTGATACACGTGTTTGCCGGAGGCCGGGATCCCGCGGGCGCGAAACAGCGCCTTGAGCCGGAGCATCACCCGGGTCGCGTCCTCGACGAGGTTCCGGTACGTCCGGGTGAGCTCCTTCAGCGTCGCGCGGTCGACGCTCCCATGATAAACCGCGCGCAGCCCGCCGCGGCGGAGCTGCTCGGAGAGCTGGTCGGCATCGACCTGATCGGCGTTGTTCCCCTGCCGCGGTGCCCCCCGCCGATCGCAGACGACGACCCGATCCACCAGCGGCGCCAGCAGGTCGTGTAACCACTGCGCCTGGGTGCCTTCCTCGAGACGTGTACCGCTCCGCGCATCCCGCGCACGAACTCCGTGATCGTGGCGCCGTCGGTCGGCAGCACGCTCCGCGCGATCACCCGTCCGCTCTCTTCCCGCACCGACGCACTCGTAGTTGCTCGGTGGACGTCCAACGCGACATACTTGGTAGTCCGTTTCATGAGAGCCGCTCCTTGCTGTGGTCCACGGGTCTGGGTCGACTCCATGGTAGCAGTAAGGGGCGCGCTCTCAACATGCGTTAGGCAGCGGCCGGAGTTGATCCCCTGAAGGCCCAGTTGCTATGCCACGAATGCCGGAAGAACGGCGCCGCGTTCTACGTGTCCGCCGCTCGACAACCTCTTGTAGGCGCCCCAAGCTACGGCAACATCCGGCTCGGAATCACCTTCGATCAGCGGCATTATTTGGACTTGGGGAAGGGGCTCCAACATGTGCTGCCTCTGTGCGCCGACTGTGCCCGCCTCATCCCTGAAGATCAGAAGTGGCAGTTTGCGTGAGGTGGACTTGCCGCCGCCTAACAAGCGCTTGAAGCTGACGGGCGCTCGGGTGGGAAGAATTGCGTTCCCTCGCCTGCGGGCGCGGACGGCGGCTCCGCCGCCTTGCGCCCTTGGGCCTGGCGCCCGCAGCTTAAGCGCGATCCGTTAGGCGGCGCGTACCATAACCCATCACCAACAACCCCAGCCTCCAATGAAGAAGACTCGCTCCCAACCAGTCCGTCGGCGCGGCATCAGCCGAATCGATCAACCATCGACGCGGACGCACGGCTGGTGGGTGCGCGTGAACTACCAGGGCCGCCGCGACGGGAGCTACGGCCCGCGTCACCAGAAGTTCTTTGGGGACGCCACGTACGGCGGGAAGCGGCACGGACTACAAGCCGCACGGGCCTATCTCGCCGCGGTAGGTGGTGGTGGGTGAATGTGGTCTCAGTAAGAGGTCCTATGCCCTAATGCCAAGACTCGCCCGCAGCTTACGCGCGGTCCGTTAGGCGGGCGGCGCGTGGCATGAGTCCTCCTACTCGCGCACTCGTTACGCTCAGAGCGATCTTTGGGCTCGCCGAGTTATGAGGGAGCGTCTTCGAAAATCTCGATGAATAGCGCCATTCATTCCATACTCCTGTCCTGCTTCTTCGCTCTGACGAACGTTCAATTGCTCCCGTGCCAAACTGCTTACGCCATGCCCATCCTGGCAGGAATAAGCAATCACGGGGGAAACAAGGGTCAGCCCTATGTCACGGCAGGCGACAGGACGTACTTGATCGGAACGCAGGATGGGAACTTCCCCGATATGGGCGAACACGTGCCAGGCGAAATGGGCGGGTTATGGCTGCACCCGATCAAACTGCTAGATGGTTTTTGGGCAACCGTAACGGATATGGCGACCAAGCAGGAAATCGCTCTGTCGGAGAGCGCCGAATTCGTCAATTACCCCTATGGCAATCGGTTCAGATATGGTCGGGTGTTGGACAGCTTGGAGATCGAGCGCTTTCAGTTCAGTCCGGACAGCCAGGAGGGAGTGATCGTTCAGTATTCTTTCAAGAACGCAGCCGCTCGCAAGCGACAGCTGCGGTTTCACTTTTCCGTCAAGACGGATTTACGCCCCGTATGGTTGTCAGATCGACTCGGGATACAGGACGCTCAGGACACTGTCGCCTGGCAACCGACAGACAGTCTCTTCATCGCCCGGGACGGCAAGAACCCCTGGTTCTCCGTTTGGGGAGCCACCCCTCCCGCCGGTGCACAGCCAATCACAAATCCACAGCCGGTACCCACGAGGGGCATGGGAGTCACAGCCGCATCCCGACACGATCTATCGGTCGACGCCAACAGCACCTCTACCCTGACATTCGTTATCGCGGGCTCGGCAGCAGACAAGCATGCAGCCCTAAACACCTACAACTATGTGGCCAAGAATCATGCGACCCTCCTGGCAAGGAAAAAGGCACGCTACGCTTCAATCATCGAAAGGGCGAGGGTACGAATTCCCGACCAACGTCTCCAAGAGGTCTACAACTGGGTGAAGGTCAACACGGAGTGGCTTGTCAGAGACGTCCCCGGCATCGGTCGCGGTCTCGGTGGCGGGCTCATGGAATACCCATGGTGGTTCGGGACTGAGACATACTCTGTGCAAGCGCTCGCGGCGACCGGCGATTTTGAACTCGCTAAGCAAACCCTCCGCCTATTGAAGGATCAGTCGTTGAAAGCAAACGGCAACGGCCGGATCGTGCATGAGGTCACGACAAACGGCGTCGTTTCCAATCCCGGCAACACACAGGAAACGGCTCAGTTCATCCTTACGGTCGGCAAGCTCTTCCAGTGGACGGGAGATCTGGACTTTGCAAGAGAAATGTACCCGGCGATGAAGCTCGGCATCCACTGGCTGCTGACCGACATGGACCAGAACAAGAATCTGTTCCCGGAAGGTTACGGCATCATGGAAGTGTATGGCTTAAACGCGGAATTGATTGATGTTGCGGTATACACGCAGCAGGCGTTGAAGGCCACAGCACAGATTGCCAGGATTCTGGACGAGCCAGACGCAGCAGCGCAATATCAGCAACTGGCGTCACAACTGGAGATGAGAATCAATGAACGCTTCTGGGTCGAAGAGGATAGTTCGTACGCCGATTTCTACGGAACCAGAGCACAGGCTATTAGTGCCGCCGAGGGAGCAATCCGGCAAATAGGCCTGAAGGGGCCAAACAAGCTGACCCAGAGAGACAAGGAACTGATGGAATACTACGAGCGACTGAAGGAGAAATTCGCCGCAATGCCCGATAGCAGCAGAGGTTGGATCACGAACGAGAACTGGGTCATCACGACGCCCATGGAGACTGGCATCGCCCCGCGAGCAAGAGCGATACAACTGCTGGACAGAATCCGAAACCACAATGTCGGAGAGTACGGACCCTTCTTGTCGGCCGTCGACAGACAGGCGATGATGACCATTTCAACCGGGGTGCAGGCCGTCTCCGAAGCCAACTACGGCCGCACCGACGAAGTGATGTGGTATGTGGACAAGATCGTGCAGACCTTCAGTCGGAAATTACCAGGTTCGATTTCAGAGATGATGCCTGATTATGGCTGCTTTACGATCGCCTGGACCAGCTACGGCATCGTGGTTCCGCTGATCCAGCATGTCTTCGGCATTCAGCCGGATGCGGTGAACAAGACCGTCGTCTTTGATCCTCACTTGCCTACCGGTTGGGAGAATATGAGCATCGAAGATCTTCCGGTGGGAAGCAACAGGGTGTCGTTTTCGCGCGCAAAGACCGGCAGGGGAATTGAATATGGGTTCGAAGCCAAAGAGAACGGATGGAGTTTCGTCTTAAGAGGGGACGCTCTGTCGGGCGCCGAGTATTACGTGAACGGCAGACGGGTTGCTGCTACCTCCTCTGGCATCCGTATGAGCGGAAGGAAGAATCACGTGTTGGTGGTTCAACATTAGATGCGAGTCAAACTCAGTCCTAAGCCATAAGGAACCAGCGTGAAGTTCATGCTCTTGATCTACAACGACAACGCTTTGCTCGACGCAATGCCCCCGAACGAGTTTGACGCCACCATGCGCGACTGCCTCACTCACGCCGACGAGCTACGTCAAGAGGGGCACCTGCTCGAGTCGCAAATGCTCGAGAGCCCGACCACCGCCAAGTCAGTGCGTATTCGTAACGGCCGTCTGACTACGGTTGACGGCCCCTTCGCCGAAGCCAAAGAGGTCCTGGGTGGCTTCAATCTGATCGAGGCTACGGACATGGCTGAGGCAGTTCGAATCGCGAGCCAGTTCCCCTGGGCACGCACCGGTTGTGTCGAGGTTCGTCCCCTAAAGGACATTGCGACAGTTCGCAAGCAGGTGAGCGGTGCAACGCGCCGCCTTGTATCTCGATTCTTCCCCAAAATGTGAGCAAGTTCGGGCGGGCGATAGCCCGAGCTGCCTCGGGTCTCCGAGACCGTTAGTTAGCCGGGGCGTCGCCCGTCACCGTTGCTCGTCGAAAGCCC
>Ga0209801_1000144_pt1 | contig 48896 bp, 47 predicted proteins | sample GraSoiAngelo_127_FD_185884 | JGI IMG/M metagenome (GOLD analysis project Ga0209801, IMG submission 185884) | Grasslands soil microbial communities from the Angelo Coastal Reserve, California, USA - 14_0927_09_40cm (SPAdes) (version 2) | ecosystem: Environmental > Terrestrial > Soil > Grasslands ... | reverse complement strand
TTCGCCTTGCGGATGTGCTCGATCGCCCTGGCCACCGTCACCGTCTCGAGCACGGCGACGAAGTCGGGCGACATGAGGCGCCCGGCGGTGCCCTCGGGATACTCGAGGAGCTCCTGGACCTCCTCGGCCTTCTGCTCCTCCATGAGGTCGAGGATTTCCTCGGCCTGCTCCTTCGGAAGCTCCTCGACGACGTTTACGACCTCGTCGCTCGGCATGCGGTCGAGGGCGCGCGAGACCTCGGCCTCGTCGAGCGAGTGGACCAGCTCGCGCAGGGTCGGATCGTCCAGCTCGCCGAGGACGGCGCCGGCGTGCTGCGGCGTGAGCAGCCGGAACACACGCACCTGATCCTTGACCGGGAGCTCGCGGATGGCGCGCGCGACGTCGGCTGGATGCGCCTCGGCCAGGAGGTCGGCGAGGCGCTCGTCCCGGCCCGCGTCGAGCAGCTCCCAGATCGCCTCGATGACGCGCGCCGTCTCTTCCATCTCAGCTCCGGAGCGCCTGGAGGAAGCGCGTCACGATCGCCTGCCGGAGCGCGTCCCCCGCGGGCTCGCCGACCCGGGCCTGCCAGTCGCGCAGGCGGATCACGGCCTTCGCCATCGCGCGGTGGCCCCCGGCGCGGCCGACGTCGCCGAACGCGCGGCGCACCACGTCACCCGCGGCGCGCACGTAGCCCACGTTGCGCACGCTGATGTGGAGCTCGCCGTTCACGGTGCCGGACACGACGGACCACTCGGCGCCCTCGATCTGGAGGAAGAAGTCGGCGAACTGGGCGACGAGCTCGGGGTACGCGACGGGGCCGAGGTGCGAGAAGACGACCCCGTGCGTGAGCTGGCGGTGCGCGATGCCGAGGGCGAGCACGTCGAGGGCCTCGTTGGGGAGCTCGGGCCGCTCGATGCGCCGAAGCGCCGCGTGGTTCGCCAGCTGGTGCAGGTACGCGAACGCCTCGAGGTCGGCCTTGATGGCGCCGCGCTCGAGGTGGAGCGTGTCGGTCATGATGCCGTAGAGGAGCGCCGTCGCCAGGCGCTGCGTGATCTTCACGTCCGCGGCGCGCAGGTACTCGGTCATGATCGTCGAGGTCGCGCCCCACGAGGGTCGGATGTCCCGGAGCCGCGCCCGCGCGGGCGTCTCCTCGGGATGGTGGTCGATGACGAGGTCGACCTCACCGAACGGCTCCTCGAAGAAGCTCGGCTGGGCGTCCACCATCGCGACCATATCGTACTCGTCGATCGCGGGCCCCTTGATCTCCTCGACGTCGATGTCGAGGATGCGGGTCATCGCCCGGTTCTCGGGACGCGTGATCGTGCCGAACGTGGCGATGGGCGCGGCCGCCTTGGTCCGCCCGAGGAGCGACCTGAGCGCGAGCGCCGAGGCGATCGCGTCGGGGTCCGGGTCGTCCTGCATCATGATGAGCACCCGGTCGGCGGACGCGAAGTGGCTGCGAAGCCGGTCCACCCGGGCCCGTGCCGAGGCACGCCGCAACGTCCGTTGACGCATGGCTGTCTCAGAAGTATGCGCCGCCCGCGTCGCGGCACAAGCGGATTTATCGGAGGAACGTCGCCCGGAATGCCTGGTAGGCGGGGCTCACCTGGACCCGCCGGCGAAGGGCCCGGTCGGTCGCGCGCGGCCCGGTGAGCGCCCGCGGGGTGAGGAGCCGGGCGAGCGCCGCGGGCGCCATCAATCCGTGCGCGAGGACGACGTCGGGGATCGTCGTGGACCGCGCCTGCGCCTGCTTGACGACCTCCGCGGTCATGTCGTAGCCGAGGTAGGGCGAGAGCGCGGTGGCCTCGGCGTGGCTCCGCGCGAGCAGGTCGCGCACCCGGGCGCGGTCCACCCGGAGCCCGGCGATGCACCGCGTCCGCAGCAACCGCGTCGCCCGGGTCAGGAGCTCGAGGCTCTCGGCGAGATTCGTCGCGACGAGCGGCGTCATCACGTTCAGCTCCAGCTCGCCCGCCCCGGCGGCCAGCGCGATCGCGTGGTCGTTGCCCGACACCTGGAAGCACACCATCTGGACCGCCTCGGCCACGGAGGGGTTGACCTTGCCGGGCATGATCGACGAGCCCGGCTCGACCTCCGGGAGGATCAGCTCGCCGAGGCCCGCCCCGGGTCCGGAGGCGAGGAGCCTCAGGTCGAAGCAGATCTTGCCGAGATCCACGGCGAGCCCGCGCAGCGCGCCCGAGCACGCCACGAGCGGCCGCAAGCTCCACGTCGCCGTCACCGTGCTTGGCGCCGGCCGCAGGCGCAGGCCCGTGATCCGGGAGAGCTCGCGGATGACGAGGACTCGGAAGCGCGGGTGCGCCGTGAGCCCGGTGCCCACCGCCGTGCCGCCCAGGCCGACGACGCGGAGCTCTGCCTCGGTCGTCCGCAGGGCTCCGTCTGCGGCGCGGATCGCCTCGGCCCAGCCCGCGAAGACCTGACCGTAGGTGATCGGAACCGCGTCTTGCAGGTGCGTGCGCCCCACCTTCACGACCGCCCGCTCACGGCGGGCGAGCCGGGCGAGCGCGCGCTCGAGCTCTCTGAGCTCGCCGTGCAGCGCCGGGAGCAGCTCGAGGGCCATGAGGCGGATCGCGGTGGGCGTGACGTCGTTCGACGACTGTGCGAGGTTGACGTGGTTGTTGGGGTGGATCGGTACCCAGCGGCCGCGGCGGCCGCCGAGGCGCTCGTTGGCGACGTTCGCGATGACCTCGTTCACGTTCATGTGGATGGGCGTGCCCGCGCCCGCCTGGAAGGCGTCGAGCACCGCTGCGTCCGGGACCGCGCCCTCGGCAACGCGGTTGGCCGCCCAGACGATGGCGCGCGCCCACGCGCGCGGCAAGAGGCCGAGCCGCGCGTTCGCCAGCGCCGCCGCCTGCTTGACGCGCGCGTAGGCGCGGATCAAGGCGGGATGGGGCGCGCGCCCGGAGAGCTGGAAGGTCTCGCGGGCGCGCTGGGTGAAGAGGCCGTAGAGCGCCCGCGCCGGAACGTCCTTGGCGCCGAGGCTGTCGCGCTCCCGACGGGTTCGAGCTACGCGCCGAATTTGGTCAGCCGGAGCGCGTTGGCCATCACGAGCGGCATCAGGTGGTGGGACGGGAGGATGCCGAGGCTGCCGGCCGCGCACGCCCGCTCGGTGAAGGCGGTCACCGGATCAGCGCCGCAGTAGCGGCTCCAGAGGAGCACGGGCACCGGCTGCCAGCCGTGCGCGGCGAGCACCGACGGCGTTGCATGGTCGCCCGTGATCACGAGGACGTCCGGCTTGAGTGCGCGAATGTCGGGGACGGAAGCGTCCAGACGCTCGAGGGCCGCGACCTTCGCGTCGAAGTTGCCGTCCTCGCCCGCCTTGTCCGTGTCCTTGTAGTGCAGGAAGAAGAAGTCGTACGCGTCCCAGTGCTCGCGGAGCGTCGCGAGCTCCTCGCCGAAGGTGCCGCCCGTCTTGAGCACCTCCATGCCCACGAGCTTGGCGAGACCGCGGTACATCGGGTAGGCGGCGATCGCCGCGGCTCGGAGACCGAAGACCTCGGGGAAGCGCGGGAGCTTCGGGAGCCGGTCGAAGCCGCGCAGCAGGACCATGTTGGCGGGCACCGTGTTGGCGAGCCGGCGGCGGGCGTGGGCGACGAAGGCATTCACCCACCGCGCCGTCGCCGTCGCCTTCGGCTCGAGTGCCTTGACGGGGAGCGGAGCTTTGCCGAGCGCCTGCGGGTCGGTCTCGGAGAGCCGGCCCGAGAGGACGCCCCGCCGGCCCCTGGCGCGCAGGACCAGGACGAAGCGGTGCTCTTTCACGGGCTCGACGAACAGCTCGACGCCCGGCAGCCGGATCCCGCGCAGCCTCTCCGTCAGGCGCACAGAGACCTCGGTGGGAATGCGCCCGGCGCGCCGGTCGGTGATGCGGCCGCTGGCATCCACGGTGCAGAAGTTGCCGCGCGCGGCCACGTCGCCCGGGCGGAGATCGAACTCGATCCCGAGCGCCTCGAGGACGCCGCGCCCGACCTGGTAGCGGAGCGGGTCGTAGCCGAAGAGCCCGAGGTGGCCGGGACCGCTGCCGGGCGTGATCCCCGGCGCCACGTGGCGGATGAGGCCGCACGCCGACTCGGCGGCGAGCGCCGACAGGTTGGGCAGGCGCGCGGTCTCGAGCTCGGAGCGGCCGGTCTCGGGGCGCGGCAGGCCGCCCAGGCCGTCGAGCGAGAGCGCGACAATCTTCGTGGTGTTCTGGACGACGAGCGGCGCGATCAGCTCCAGCATGCGCCGGCGCTCACGCCTCCTTCACGGGGTTCTCGAGCCGCCCGAGCCCGGTGATCTCCATCGTGACGACGTCGCCAGGCTGGAGGAACACGGGCGGCTTCTTGGCGAACCCGACGCCGGGCGGCGTGCCGGTGGCGATGAGATCGCCGGGCGCCAGCGTCATGAGCCCGGAGAGATAGCTCACGAGGTAGCGGACGTCGAAGATGAACGTCCTGGTGCTGCCGCTCTGCATCTGCTTGCCGTTCACCCAGGTCCGGAGATCGAGGGTATGCGGGTCGGTGATCTCCTTGCGGTCGGCGAGGTACGGCCCGACGGGCGCCGCGGTCTCGAAGATCTTCCCGGCCATCCACTGGCTCGTGATGAACTGGAAGTCGCGCGCGCTCGCGTCGTTGATGATCGTGTAGCCCCAGACGTAGTCGAGCGCCTGCTCCTTGGCGACGAAACGCGCCGTGCGGCCGATCACGACGCCCAGCTCGACCTCCCAGTCCAGCTGCTGCGAGCCGCGCGGCCGGAGGATGGGCTCGCCGGGGTCCAGGATCGCGTTCGACCACTTGGCGAAGATCGGCGGCTCCTTGGGGATCGGATTGCCTGTCTCCTCGGCGTGGTCCCGGTAGTTGAGGCCGATGCAGATGAACTTCCCCGGATCGGCGATGGGCGCGTGGAGCCGGGCGCTCGAGGCCGGCACGGTGACCCACTCGGTGATGGAGGCGACGGCCTCGTGCGAAGCGGCGCCGCCCTCGAGAAAGCCGCGCGTGCTCTGCGGCACCAGAGTCGCGGCGATCTCTTGGGCCCGCACGACGCCGCGCCGGGCGAGGGTGTGGGCGAGGCTCGCGTGGAGATCGGCGATGCGATCGCCCTGGAGCGCGCCGAGGCGGGGGAATTGGCCGTTGACGGAAAAGCGGACGAGCTTCATGGGTCATGGCCTCCCGACAGAAGTAGTGGCCAATTATAGCCTTGTGCGAATTTTCCCGCCGGGGGCCGTTTGAGATATGCTGGATTCCTCCCGATGGGGCGCCTTACCAGGGACCAGGAGGTTACGCGATGAAGCTCGCGGCTCGATCGCTCACGCTCGCGGTCGTGGTGTCGCTGATCGTCGGAGGACCGCTCGCGACGTTTGCCCGCGCGCAGCAACCCGCCGAACCGGCGCAGCCGCCGGAGCCCTCGCGAGGGGTGGTGAAGATGATAGGCGGCTTGAGCGAGGCGGCGTTGTACACCGCGGGCGCCGGCGTCGCGAACGTCGTCCACATCCCCGGAAAGGCGGTGCTGTGCGGCCTCGGTGTCGTCGTCGGCGGGGGGCTGCTGATCCTCACCCTGGGCGCCGCTTACAAGGGTGCGGCGGCGTTCGGCAAGGAAGGGTGCGGAGGCAAGTGGGTCCTGACGCCCGGCGACCTCAGAGGGACTGACTTTCTCCTCGGCACCGCGGAACGCTCCGAACGGGATTAAGCCCGGAACGCTACAAGGAGGGAACATGCCGAACATCATCGAAACCGCCAAGGCCGCCACGGTCGCCTACAACGACAAGAACTGGGACAAGGTGAAAGCCGCGTTCGCCGAGAACAGCGTCTACGACGAAAAGGGGACGGGGCGGCGCCTCCAGGGCGTCAAGCAGATCATCGAGGCCTGGCAGGGCTGGGGCAAGGCCATCCCGGACTCGAAGGCGACGTTCGTCGCCGAGCACGCGAGCGGCGACACCGCCGTTCTCGAGGTCGTGTGGAAGGGCGTCCACACGGGCCCGCTCCAGACGCCGACGGGCACGATCCCGGCGTCGAACAAGCGCATCGAGGTGCCCGCGTGCCAGGTCTTCAAGATCGAGGGTGGGAAGGTCAAGAGCTTGACCCACTACTTCGACATGGCGACGCTGCTGGCGCAGATCGGCGCGTTCAAGCGCTAGCCCGCCGCGAACGATCGCCTCAGCGCCGCGCTCGACCGACCGAGAGCTGGGTAGTCCCCTCTCCTCGGGCTGGCGACGCTCACCGATTAATCGACGCGTTCCTGTCGCGCTGCTGTTCGTCGCGCTGCTGGCGGCGTTCGCCGCCGGCATCTGGGGCACCATCCTCCGGCCCGCCGCTTACGAGGTACGGGGCACGATCGTCACGCGCCCCGCGCCGAATCTCGTTCTCGTCAGCCACGACGCCGTCCAGGGGCTCGGGATGGGCGCCATGGAACTGATGGCGATCGCGGCCGAGCCGGCGCTGCTGGATGCCGTGAGCCCGAAGCCCGGCGACCGCGTCAAGCTGGCCGTCCGTCAGCAGGACGATCAGGTCGTCCTGCTCCGCATCGAGCGCCTCCCCTGAATCAGCGCGCACGACTGAGCTCGCGCACGTAGGCGACGAGCTCGCGGATCTCGTCCTCCGAGAGGGCGGCGCCGAAGGCCGGCATGCCCGGCCGCCCGATGGGCGCGCCGCCGTTCTTGATGATGTCGAAGAGGTACTGGTCGGAGCGCTGACCGAGGCGGGCGCCGTCGGCGAGGTTGCCGGGACGGACCAGGAAGAGCGTGGCGCGCCAGGTGCCGCGACCGTCGGTGCCGTGACACGTGGCGCAGAGCTCGTAGAAGAGGCGCTCGCCCCGCGAGGCGCCGCGCGGCGGGCGCGGGGTGTCGAGCAGCGCTGCGAGGCCCGCCGCCAAGACGCCGATAGCCGCGATCGCGAGGACGAGCGCCAGGAGCGGCCGGCGCATGGCGCCGAGGATAGCACCCACGGCGGGGGCGCGCGTTTACCTCAGATGCCACTTGACAAGAGGTGCCCCGGAAGCATAAAGAAGTTAATTCTTCAGGGGTTGTTGCCCCGTGGACCAGATCGGTTTCCGGATAGTCAAGGAGGCTCACGATGAGTGACCCGCAACCAGTCAAGACCTCAACCCTCAACCGCCGGAAATTCCTCACCGTCGCCGGTGCGGGCGTTGCAGGAGGCTCCCTCCTGACGATGCTCGAGGCCCGCCAGGCGCCGGCACAGATCAAGGGGACGACGCTACGGATCCTCCAGTGGAGCCACTTCATCCCCGCCTACGACGCCTGGTTCGACAACGTGTTCGTGAAGGAGTGGGGCGAGAAGAACGGGGTCAAGGTTCGCGTCGATCACATCCCCCATCTCGAGCTGCCCGCGCGGATGGCCGCGGAGTTCGCCGCCGGGGCCGGCCACGACATCATCCATAACGGCTCGTCGATCCTCACGCGGCTCTACTACAAGAGCCTGGTGGACATCTCGGATATCTACGAACAGGCCGGCAAGAAGCACGGCGGCTGGATCCCGGCCGCGAGGCCTCTGGTCTCGGTCGAGGGGCGGGAGTACGGGATGCCGATGTTCTACATCCTCCTCCCGATGCTCTGGCGCAAGGACCTGTTCGACCAGGCGGGCCTCAAGCCGCCCGACACCTGGGAGCTGGCTCGAGTCGCGGCGCGGACGCTCAAGCCCAAGGGCCATCCGACGGGTATCCAGTTCTCGCAGTGCGCCGACGCCAACCTGAACTGGCGTTCGCTGCTGTTCAGCTTCGGCGGCGCCGAGGCCGATCCGTCGGGCGAGCACATCCTGATCGACTCCAAGGAGACGCGCGAGGCCCTGCGGTTCGCCAAGGCGCTCTTCGACGAGGGCATGACTGCCGAGGTCTTTTCCTGGGACGACGCCTCCGACAATCGGTTCCTGGCCTCGGGCGTGGGCTGCTGGATTCACGACGCGATCTCGGCCTACCGCACCACCGAGGACACGAACCCGCCGGTCTTCGCTAACACGCAGATCGCGCTCGAGCCCGCGGGGCCGAACGGCAAGCGGGTCAGCGTCTCTGCCGCCAACGTCTACATGATCTGGAAGTTCTCGAAGAACCAGCAGGCGGCCAAGGAGTTCCTCACCTACTTCACTGACAGCGATAAAGAGGGCATGATCCAGAGTCGCGGCTACAACATGCCCTACCTCACCGGCTTCGCCAAGAAGCCGATGCCGATCATCGGCGCCGATCCGAAGATGCAGATCCTCCAGGACTTCCCGAACATCGTCGCCTTCTACGGTTACCCTGGCCCCTTCACCACGCCCATCCAGGAGGTCGTCAACCTCTTCGTGCTGCCCGACATGTTCACACGGATCGCGCGCGGGCAGAACGTGGAAGACGTCGTGAAGTGGGGCATGGGGGAGTACCGTAGGATCTTCGCCAAGCACAAGACGGCATGACCACGGCCTCCCTGCGCGGCGGCCCGGAGCCAACGGCCCGGGCCGCCGTCGTTTCTGTGCCGGCGCCGGCGGCGGCGCGCGTCTGGTGGCGGACCCACAGCGCTCAGCGGAAGGTGTTCGGCTACACGCTGCTGGCGCCCGCCGCGCTCTACGTGCTGCTCCTCGTCGGGGCGCCGTTCCTGTTCTCCCTCTGGCTCGCCGTGAGCGACGCCAACGTCGGCGATCCTGTAGCCCGGTTCATCGGCCTCGAGAATTTCCGGGCCGCCTGGGAGATGGACACCTTCTGGATCGCCTTCCAGAACAGCGTCGTGTTCCTCGTCGTGGCGGCGATCTTCAAGAGCCTGTTGGGCACGTCGCTGGCTTTCCTCCTGCTCCAGCAGTTCCGCGGAAAGAAGCTCATCCGGGGTCTCGTGGTCATCCCGTTCACGCTGCCCATCGGTATCAGCGTGCTCTCCTGGAAGTGGATGTACGACTCGCAGTTCAGCGTCATCAACTGGGCGCTCAGCCGCGTCGGGCTGATCGGGGCGTACGGGTCGGAGTCCTGGCCCATCTGGCTCGGCCAGCCCCATCTGGCGCTGGCTGCCTGCATCGCCGTCAACGTGTGGCGCACGTTCCCGTTCAGCGCGATCGTGCTCCTGGCGGGCTTCACCGCGGTGCCGCTCGAGGTCATCGATGCCGCCAAGGTGGACGGCTGCACCTTCATGCAGCGGTTCCGTCACGTGGTGGTGCCGATGATCTTTCCGATCCTGATGATCGGATTCCTGTTCGACACGGTCTTCACACTGTCCGACCTGAGCGTCGTGTACTTTCTGACCCAGGGCGGCCCCGGTAACGCGAGCAAGATCCTGCCGGTCCTCGCGTACCAGATCGGTATCCAGGCCGGAAACCTGGGCCGGGGCGCGGCGATCGCGCTCTTCCTGGTTCCTCTGCTGGTCCCCGCGCTCTTCCTGATGCTCAGGAACCTGAAGCGGAGGGAATGGTAGCGCCATGGCCGCGCCGCGCACCGCGCGTCAGAAGGACGTTCGGCGTCACCTGCTGATCTACGCGGGGCTGACGCCCTTCGTCCTGATCGCGGTCTTTCCGATCTACTGGATGGCGATTACCGCGTTCAAGCAGGAGCCCGACCTCTACCGGATGGACAACATCCCGTTCTGGTTCAATCTGCCGCCGACGCTGAAAAACTTCAACATCCTGTTCCACCAGACGAACTACGGCGCCTGGATCGTCAACACCATGAATATCTCGGCGTGGGTCGCGCTCATCACGCTGCTGACCGCGGTGCCGGCGGGGTACGCGCTGGCGCGGCTCCGGCTCCCCGGCGCCGAGAATATCGGGATCGCCATCTTCATGACGTATCTGGTTCCGGGGATCATCCTGTTCCTTCCGCTCTCGCGAGTCGTGGCGACGCTCGGCCTCCAGGACAGCTGGTGGGCGCTCGTGGTCACCTACCCGACCTTCACGGTGCCGTTCTGCACCTGGCTCATGATGGGCTTCTTCAAGACGGTGCCGATGGAGATGGAGGAGGCCGCGCGCGTCGACGGCTGCGGCCAGTTCGGCGCGCTCATCCGCGTCGTGCTCCCGGTGAGCCTGCCCGGGGTGCTGACGTCGGTGATCTTCGCCTTCACGCTCTCGATGCAGGACGTCCTGTACGGGCTCGCGTTCGTCTCCCCCGGCGACCAGAAGCCGGTTCCGGTGGGCGTGCCGACCGAGCTGATCCGCGGTGACGTCTACTTCTGGGGCTCGCTGATGGGGGCGGCGCTGCTCGTCGGATTGCCGGTGGCGATCCTCTACAACTTCTTCCTCGACCGGTTCATCCAGGGGATCACCGGCGGCGTGGTGAAGTAGAGCCGTTACTCCGCTTCGGGCTTCTGCACCGGAGCCGGGCGGCCGGGATAGCCGATATGGAGCATCAAATACTTGACTGGTTTGTCGGTGCGGTTCGCGTGGTTGTGCCACCAGCCGCCGTTGTCCATGAACGACTGCCCGGCGGCGTGGTACTGGGCGCCCGCGATGCCGACGGGCCCCGACTCGTAAAAGGTCGTCAGGATCCCCTCGATGATGTAGATGTAGGTCGGCACCCTGAACTGCTGCCGCCCGGTCTGCCCACCCGCCTCGAGGTCCACCGTGGCGCCGGTCAGAAAGATCGGGGCATTGACGGTGGCGCTGAAGCCTCCGAGCGAGGTGACGAGGGCCTTGACCGTGACGCCTTTCGGGTCCTTCGAGTCCTGGGCGTCGACGGGCTGGCTCGAGAGGCCGACGAGAAGCGCCACGACGAAGGCGAGAGACACTCTGGTGACCATTTTGGTCCACTCCTCGCAAGAAGGTGTGAAGACCGAGGTTTCTCGATTGTCCGCGAAACCTAGCATCCGTCATCGCGGCATGTCAAGGCTGAGTTGGCTCGCCCTCCTGCTCGGCCTCGGGGGCGGGCTTGCGCTGACGTCAGCCTCGGCTGAGGGCCAAGTCGCCAGCGGGTTCCGGTTCGAGGTCGTGGCCACCAGCATTCCGAGGCCCGCCCAGCTCGCGCTCACGGCGTCGGGGCGTCTGGTCGTCCTGAGCCACGGCTGGCGCGGCGATGCCGCGGCGGAGATCTTCTGGCTCGATCCCAGGGGCGCGCTTCCCGTGAACGCGTCCGTCGCGCCGCGAGTCGTCATCCCCTTCGCGGAGGGACCGCGCAAGACCGCCTTGGGCAGCCTCGCCGTCGATCCGAGGTCGGGAGATCTCTTCCTCGGAGAGGAGAACGGCAACCGCATCTATCGGCTCACGGGAGACAAGCGCCTGACACCGATCGTCGTCGGTCTCAACCATCTGCTCGGCGGCTCGAGCCTCGCGGCCGACCCCGAGGGCCGGGTCGTGGTGCTCGACTACGCGAGTTTCGAGAGCCAGCTCCGGTCCGAGGCTCCTCTGCCGCCGTCGCTGGACTGGCTCGCGGCCGAGGGCTATACGGGACCGCTCGTCTTCCGCATCGATCCCGAAGAGAACGTGCCGCTGCCGAGGCACCTGGAGCTCGTCGCCCCGATCTTTCCGAAGCGACCCGTGCGACGCGTCGCCGGCGAGCCACTGCATCGATTCATCGCGGTCGTGCCGATGGGCCAGGGCGAGCTCACCCTGCTCAACTCGGTCGGCGAAGTCTTCGTTCTATCCTCCGACGGCGACCTCCGGCGCCTCACCCGGCTTCCCTCCGGGCACTTCCACCGGACCAGCACGGCGGCCGGGCCCGACGGCAGCGTGTTCGTGTCGAGCGGGTTCCACATCCGTGAGCTCTACCGTGTCTCTCCCGCCGGCGTCGTGACGAGCATCGCCCGCGACCTCGGTGATCCGCAGGGGATCGCCGTGGACGGCTCGGGCGCCCTCTATGTCGCGGAGACGGCCCTGCACCGGATCATCCGCATCGTCCCGGCGGACCGCTGACCCGTCAGGCCCCCTCGACCATCGCTGCCGTCAGTCCGCGCACGTAGCCGCGCGCGAAGACGGCGCAGATCAGCACGACCGGGATCGCCATGAGGTTGATCCCCGCCACCGCCAGCAGCTCGTCGAGGGCCACGTCCATCGTGCCGAGCCCCGCGGGGATGGTCTGGTTGTGCGCGTCGAGGAGGAAGACCGAGGCGAGCGTGAAGTCACTGGCGATCGTCCCGACGGTGAAGATTCCCGCCGCGACGATGACGGACCGGCTCATGGGCAGGATGATGCGGACGAACGCGGTCACGCGGCTCGCGCCCTCGACGAGCGCGGACTCCTCGACCTCGCGCGGGAACTGCTGGAAGTAGGCCGAGAGGATCCAGACGCAGAAGGGCAGCGCCAGCGTGGGATAGACGAGGAGCAGGGCCAGGAGGTTGTCGTCGAGATGCAGCCGGATGATGACTTGATAGAGAGGGACGAACAGGATCGTGTGGGGGATCACATAGGTGGCGAAGATGGCCCGGCGCCACCACCGGAAGCCCGGCGGCCGCAGCCGCCCGAGGGCGTACGCCGCGAGGATGCTTGCCACGAGGGTCACCGTCGCGGAGCCCGCGAACACGACGATGGTGTTCTCGAGCCACTCGAGGACGGGGTAGTTGCGGCGGAGCACGCTGCCGACGAATCCGCGGGCTTCGCCCTTTCGCTCGAAGAGCTCCTCGAAGTTCTCGAACGTGGGGTTCACGACGATGAGCGGATTGCCGAAGACGTCCTCCTCCGCGGTCTTCAGCGACTGCACCAGCATGAAGTAGATCGGGAAGACGCAGTAGACCGTCGCCACGAGGAGCAGGCTCCCGTGGCCGAGCTTTCGCCACCAGGGTCTCGGGTTCACGCCCGCTCCTTTTCCGGCGGATCGAACATCCTGAACAGGATCAGAAGCACCGCGAGGAGGAAGGGGACCAGCGTCAGGGAGAGGGCGGAGGCCGGACCGAACTGTCCCCCGCGGATCGCGAGCCAGTACGCGTGCGTCCCGACGACCGGGTAGACGATGCGCCCGGCGGTCAGCATCCAGACGTTGGCGAGGTCGGCGAAGGCCGTGGTCAGCGACAGGAACACGGCGAGGGCGAGGAACGGTTTGAGGAGCGGCACCGTCACGAGCCAGAAGCGGCGCCAGGCGCTCTTCGACTCGAGCACGGCGCACTCGAACAGCTCGGGCGGGACGGCGTTGATCCCGGCCAGGAGGAAGACGCCGATGAACGAGCTGCCGCGCCAGATGTTGAACAGCGTGACGCTCAGGAAGGCCCACGCCCCGCCGCCGAGCACGCCGTCCACCGCGTACTTCACGTTGCCCATGAACACGCTGTAGGCGGTCGGAATGGGCGGGTTGAGGGTCCAGTACCAGCCGATCACGCTCACGCTCGCCGGGTACGCCCAGGGAAGGAAGATCGCGAGGAAGACGAGGGCGCGGCCGCGGAACGGCCGGGCCAGCAGCAGGGCGAAGCCGACGCCGAGGCTCAGCTTGGCGACGCTCGTGACGGCGGCGTACACGACGGTGACCGTCGCCGCGCGCCAGAACTCGGGATCGGCGAGGAAGCGGCGGTAGTTCTCGAGCCCGACGAACGCGGTCGGGCCGTCCTTGAGCGGCGAGAGATCGGTCAGGCTCGTCCACACCTCCCACCCGACCGGGTACGCCAGCGCCGTGAGGAGCAGGAGCAGGGTGGGGGCGAGGAGCAGGTACGCGACCTGGATGTCGCGACGCCGCGCGGTCGTGGCGACGCGCATGCTCAGCCTGCCGGGACGCGGGCCGGCGCCGTGGCGTGCGCCACCGCGAGGACGGCGGCGCCCGGCCAGCCGGCGCGCCGCAACCTAGATCGCCAGCTCGGTCTTGAGGTCGAAGAAGTGCGCGCGATCGGGCGTCAGCGCCAGGCGCGTGCTCTCGTGGACCTTCACGCGATTGGTCGGCTCGACCCGGGCGACGATCGTGTTGTTCCCCACGCGGAGGTCGAGCAGGATCTCGGAGCCGAGCGGCTCGACGACGTCCACCACGGCGTCGAAGCAGTACTCCCTCGGGTCGCTCCCGGAAGCCGGGTGCAGGTCCTCCGGCCGGACGCCCATCGTGACCTGCTGCCCCTTGTAGGGCACGAGGCGGCTCGTGTGGATGGGCGGCACCTTCACGCGGATCCCCTGGGTCTCGGCCCAGAGGGCGCCGTTGGCGTCGGCCACCTTCACGTCAACGAAGTTCATCGAGGGCGAGCCGATGAAGCCCGCCACGAATTTGTTCGCCGGCCTCCCGTACAGCTCGAGCGGCTCGCCGACCTGCTGGATCCAGCCATCCTTCATCACGACGACCCGGTCGCCGAGCGTCATGGCCTCGACCTGGTCGTGCGTGACGTAGATCGCCGTGGTCTCCAGCCGCTCGTGTAGCCGCTTGAGCTCGACGCGCATCTGGACGCGGAGCTTGGCGTCCAGGTTGGAGAGCGGCTCGTCGAAGAGGAACACCTGAGGGTGGCGCACGATCGCGCGCCCAACCGCGACCCGCTGCCGCTGGCCCCCGGAGAGCTGGCGCGGCTTGCGCTTGAGCAGCTCCTGGATGCCGAGGATCTCCGCCGCATCCTGGACGCGCTTCTGGATCTCGACCTTCGGGAACTTTCGCATCTTCAGGCCGAACGCCATGTTGTCGTAGACCGTCATGTGGGGGTAGAGCGCATAGTTCTGGAAGACCATGGCGATGTCACGGTCCTTGGGCGGCAGGTCGTTGACGACCCGGTCGCCGATCGAGATCTCACCCGAGGTGATCTCCTCGAGCCCGGCGACCATCCGGAGCGTCGTCGACTTGCCGCACCCCGAGGGGCCGACGAGGACCATGAACTCCTTGTCGCGGATGTGCAGGTTCACGTCCTTGACGGCGTGCACCTCGTCGTATTTCTTGTTGAGATCCTTCATCATCACCTGCGCCATGGTGGTCTCTCCCTAGCCTTTCACGGACCCGGTGAGGCCCGTGACGTAGTACTCCACGAAGAACGAGTAGACGAGGGCGACGGGGATCGAGCCGAGCAGCGCGCCCGCCATCAGCTGGCCCCAGAAGTAGATGTCGCCGCGGATGAGCTCGGACACCACGCCGACGGGCACCGTCTTCTTCTCCGGCGACGAGAGGAAGACGAGCGCGTAGATGAACTCGTTCCACGACAGCGTGAAGGCGAAGATCCCCGCCGAGAGGATGCCGGGCACGGCGATCGGGAAGATGATCCTCACCATCGCGCCGAAGCGCGTCGCGCCGTCGATCCGCGCGCACTCCTCGAGCTCCTTGGGGATCGTCTTGAAATACCCCATGAGGAGCCACGTACAGAACGGGATCAGGAACGTCGGGTACGTCAGAATCAGCGCCCACGGCGTGTCGCCGACCTGGAAGGTGCGGATGATGTTCGCGAGCGGGATGAAGAGGAGCGTCGGCGGTACCAGGTACGTCACGAAGATCGACGTCCCGAGGGTGCCCGCCATGGGGAACCGGAGTCGGGCGAGCGCGTACCCCGCCAGGAGCCCGCAGAAGAGCGAGATCGCCGTGGAGGTCACCGCGATGAACAGGGTGTTCCACAGCCAGTGCGGGAAGGTCGTCTTCGCCATCAGGTCGCGGAAGTGCTCGAGCGTCGGCTGCAGGGTCCAGAAGGGCGTGTTGGTCGCCGCCCGCCACGAGCGGTAGAGCTCGGCGTCCGGCCGGATCGCGGTGATCAGCATCCAGTAGAAGGGGAAGAGCGTCCCCACGACGAAGACCGTCAGCGGGATGTAGAAGTACACCCACGTCTTCCACTTCCGCTCGATCACCATGGCCTACGCGCCCTCCATCAACAGGGCACGGGCACCCGGGCGGTCGCCACGCCCGTGCCCCGCCGGAATCACCCGCGGCGCTCGATCCGCTGCGCGATCAGAGCCCAGGCGGCGCGCGAGTCTCACGCGCCCTCCATTCGTCGGAGGTAGCGCAGCTGCAGCCAGACGACGACGAAGAGCACCGGGAGCATGAAGAGGGAGATCGCGGCGCCCTCGCCCAGGAGGCCCGTCGCCACGCCGACCTGGTACGCGTACGTCGCGAGCAGGTGCGTGGAGTTCGCCGGTCCGCCGCCCGTGAGCACGTAGATCAGCTGGAAGTCCGAGAAGGTCTGGATGACCGAGAACACGACGACCACGACGGTCACGGGCTTGAGGAGCGGCCACGTGACGTGCCAGAAGCGCTTCCAACCGTTGGCCCCGTCGAGCGAAGCCGCCTCGTGCAGATCAGGGTTGATCGTCTGGAGCCCCGCCAGCAGCGTGATCGCGAAGAACGGCATGCCGCGCCACGTGTTGACGGTGATCGCGCACCACATCCCGTACACGCCGTCGGAGAGGAACGGAAGCTTCGTGGTGATGAGGCCGCCCTTGTACAGGAGCCAGTTGAGCACGCTGAAGGTCGGGTCGAACATCCAGCGCCACGCGAACGTCGACAGCACGGTGGGCACGATGAAGGGCAGCAGCATCGAGGCTCGCACGATGCGCTTGCCGCGGAAGTGCCGGTTCAGCAGCAGCGCGAGCCACATCCCGAGCGTCAGCTTGAAGATCGTCGCCCAGAACGTGTAGTAGAACGTGTTCCCGAAGGCCGTCCGGAAGATCGAGTCGTTCCACGCCTTGGCGAAGTTCTTGAACCCGACGAACTCGCCGACGTTGCCGACGCTCGTGCTGGAGAGCGACAGCCACACGCCCATGATGAACGGGTACGCGATGAACGTGCCCAGGATCAGGACGGTCGGCGCGAGGAGGATGGCCGCGAGCGCGCGCTCGTTCTCGAGGAAGCGCGTGAGCCGCTGGGGCTGGGTGGCGCGCGGGTGGGGAAGCGCCACCTCGAGCCCGGCGACGCTCCCCGCTCCTCCGGCGATCGGCTTCTTCACGCCTTATCCGTAGATCTTGTTCAGCTCACCCGCGGCCCACTTCACGGCGTCCTCGGCCTGCATGCCCTGGCAAGCCTTGGCGTACATGTCCACGATGATGTACTTCGAGTAGACCTCGGTCGCCTTGGACGACGGCGGGCCAGCGTAGCCGATCATGCGCGAGGCGGCGGCCGCCTGTCGGTAGATCCTCATCGGCGGGTCGACCTTCTCCCACATGGGGTGCTGCTCCCAGTACTTCGTGGAGCCGACCGAGAAGCCCTCGGCGACCTCGAACCACTTCGCGAACTGCTCCTTGCCGTGGAGCCACTTGAGAAAATCCTTCGCGAGCTTCTGGTTCTTCCCGTACTTCATCAGGGCGTGGGAGAACGCGACGTGATAGCTGTAGGTGCCGGCGGGCCCGTTCGGGATCGGCCCGTGCTGGATGTCCCGCACCATCGGCTCGCCCTTCTCGTCCTTGATCTTTTCCTGGCCCCGCTTGGCCGCGATGTAGATCGAGGCGCCGTTGAGCGTCGCCGAGATCTCGCCCGCCAGGAACGCGCGGTTGTTCGACGTGTCGTCCCATGCGAAGCCGCCCTCGTCGCACGCGTCCTTCCAGAAGGCCTGCATGAACTTGATGGACTCCACGGTGGCCTTGCCATCGAGCGCGACCTTCTTGCCCGTCCGGTCGACCTCCATGCCACCGAAGCCCCACATGAGCGGATAGGCCCACGCGGGCGCGTCGCCGAAGGTGTGGCCGAGCGTCTGGCCGATCGGCCGGCCCTTCTTCTTGAGCTTCATTCCGACCTGTCGAAGCGCGTCGAGCGTCTTCGGCCACGTGGTCTGCCCCACCTCGTCGAACCAGGACTTCCGGTACGCGAACTGGAGCCCCACGATGCCGTGCGGCAGCGCGAGCCACCGCGTGCCGTCCTTGGCGGCCGCCTCCGACTGCGCGTAGTAGGCGCCCTGCTCCTTGCCCTGCCACTCGCCCAGATCGGTGACGTCCACGAGCCCGTTCTGGTAGAGGTGGGGCCAGTTGTGCAGCATCATGATGATGTCCGGCCCGGCGCCGGACTGGATCGAGGCGGTGATGCGCGGCTGGAGGTCGTTGGCGTTGATGGACTCAAACACCACCTCGGCGCCGAGCGCCTTCGAGGCCTCGCCCGCCTGACGCTTGAGCTCCACGTCGCACGCCGGGACGAAGTCGACCCAGCGCAGGATGTTGAGGCGTGTCCCCTGCGCGAAGGCCGGCGCCCGGCGCGCGGCGACGATGGACTCGAGGCCCGTCGCCGCGACGCCTGCGGCGAGGCCGGTGGCTCTCAGGAACTCTCTGCGTCTCATGTGCACCCTCCGCGCTGAGGTCGTCGTCTAGCCCTCGTAGATCTTGCTCAGCTCGCCCTCGGCCCACTTCACGGCGTCCTCGGCCTTCATGCCCTGGACCGCTTTGGCGAACATGTCCACGACGATGTACTTCGTGTACGACTCGGTGGCCTTGGCCGACGCCGGCCCGGGGTAGCCGAGCATCCTGGACTGCCGCGCCGCCTGCCTGAACACCTGGAGCGGGCGGTCGATCCTGGACCACATCGGGTGCTCCTCCCAGGTCTTGGTGGAGCCCACGCTGTAGCCTTCGTTGACCTGGAACCACCGCTCGTAGTTCTCCTTCTGGTGGAGCCATTTGACGAAGTCCTTCGCCAGCTTCATGTTCTTCGAGTACTTCATGACCGAGTGTTGGAAGGGCACGTAGAGGGCGAACTGGCCTGCGGGGCCCTTGGGCAGGAGCGCGGCGTGCTCGATGTCCTGGACCATCGGCTCGCCCTTCTCGTCCCTGATCTTTTCCCTCTGACGCTTGGCCACGATGTAAATCGACGCGCCGTTCAGCGTCGCCGAAATCTCGCCGGAATGGAACGCACGGTTGTTGCTGGTATCGTCCCAGGCCAGCCCGCCCTCGTCGCACGCGTCCTTCCAGAAGGCCTGCATGAACTTCACCGCCTCGACGGCGCCCTTGGAGTTGATCACGACCTTCTTGCCGGTCCGGTCGACCTCGGCGCCGCCGAAGCTCCAGAGCAGCGGATAGGCGAACGTCGGCGGGTCTCCGGCGCTGTGGCCGAGCGCCTGCCCGACGGGCTTGCCCTTGGCCTTGAGCTTCCTGCCAACCTCGCGCCATTCGTCCCAGGTCTGCGGGAACTCCTTGACGCCGATTTCCGTGTGCCACGAGCGTCGGTAGGCGATGGCGTTGCCGACGATGCCGTGGGGTACGGCCAGCCACTTGCCGTCCACTTTCGACGTGACGTTGAAGACGTCGTAGTAGCCCTTCTGCGCCTTCCCGATCGGCTCGGCCACGTCAGACACGTCCACGAGGGCGCTGGCATAGAGGTGCGGCCAGTTGTAGAGCATCATAATGATGTCGGCGCCGGCGCCGGACTGGACCGCGGCGGTGATGCGCGGCTGCAGGTCGTTGAAGTTGATGAACTCGAACACGACCTCGGCGCCGAGCGCCTTCGACGCCTCCGGCGCCTGCCGCTTCAACTCGACGTCCGCCTCCGGGATGAAGTCCACCCAGCGCAGGATGTGCAACCTCGTCCCCTGGGCGTGGGCTGGCGCCCGGCGCGCGGCGACGATGGACTCGAGGCCCGTCGCCGCGACGCCCGCCGCAAGGCCAGTGGTTTTCAGAAACTCTCTGCGTCTCATGCGTGCCCTCCGCGCCATGGTCGTCGTCTAGCCCTCGTAGATCTGCTTCAGCTCCGCCGCCGCCCACTTCACGGCGTCCTCGGCGCTCAGGCCCTGGACGGCCTTGGCGTACATGTCGGTGATGATGTATTTCGAGAACACCTCGGTCGCCTTCGCCGTCGCCGGCCCTGCATGGCCGAAGATGCGCGTCGTCCGCGCGGCCGTGCGGAACATCCGGAGCGGCTCGTCCACCTTGCCCCACATCGGGTGATTCTCCCAGCTCTTGGTCGCCCCCACGCTGTACCCTTCCTGCGTCAGGAACCACTTCTCGTAGTTCTCCTTCTTGTGGAGCCAGCGCAGGAGCTCCTTCGCGAGCTTCGGGTTCTTCGAGTATTTCATGATCGCATGCGACATGGGGAGGTACAGGTGGAACCGGCCCGCGGGCCCGGAGGGTAGGGGCGCGTGGTCGATGTCCTGCCACATCGGCTCGCCCTTCTCGTCCTTGATCTTGTCCCTCTGGCGCTTGGCCACGATGTAGATCGAGGCGCCGTTGAGCGTTGCCGAGATCTCGCCCGCGTGGAACGCGCGGTTGTTGTTCGTGTCGTCCCACGCAAGGCCGCCCTCGTCGCAGCACTCCTTCCAGAACGCTTGCATGAACTTCACCGACTCCACGGCGCCCTTGCTGTTGATGGCGACTTTCGTGCCGCTCGGATTGGTCTCGGCGCCGCCGAAGCACCACAGCATCGGATAGGAGAAGGTCGGGGCGTCGCCGAAGGTGTGGCCGAGGGTCTGGCCGTACGGCTTGCCCTTCTGCTTGAGCTGGGCGAAGACCCGCCGCGCCTCGTCCCAGGTCTTCGGGTACCCGTTGGCGCTCACCTCCCTGAGCCACGACCTCCGGTAGGCGACGGCATTGCCGATGATCGAGTGTGGCAGGGCGAGCCACTTGCCGCTGACGTAGGCCGACGCCGGCCAGACGTCGTAGAACCCGCCCTCGGACCTGGCCAGGGCGGTCGCGAGGTCGCTGACGTCGACGAGCGAGCTTCCGTAGAGCTGCGCCCAGTTCCAGAGCATGATGAAGATGTCGGCGCCGGAACCCGACTGGATCGCGGCCGTGATGCGCGGCTGCAGGTCGTTGGCGTTGATGGTCTCGAGCACGACCTCGGCGCCGAGCGCCTTGGAGGCCTCCGGCATCTGGCGCTTGAGCTCGACGTCCGACTCGGGGATGAAGTCCACCCAGCGGACCATGTGGAGCTTGGTCCCCTGCGCGTAGGCGGGCGCCCGGCGCGCCGCGATGATTCCCTCGATGCCGGTCGCCGCAGCTGCTGCGGTCGCGGTCGTCACCTTGATGAACTGCCGGCGATTCAACCCCTTGGCGTCCATGTGTGATCCTCCCTGATCAACACGACGGGCAACCGTCGCTGGCAGCGGCGCTGCATGCGGCGGATCGCTCTGTGGCCGTGCTGCGTGGGGCCTAACCTTCGAGAAAAACGTCGAATTTGTAGCACCTGCGCACCGAAGTGTCAACTAGCTCGTGGCGCCCTGCGCCATGAGTGTGGGCGGTCTGAAGGCAAACGCGAGCGCCATCGCCCCGGCCCCGATGGCGGTGGAGGCGATGAAGAGCCAGGCGTAGGTCCCGAGGACGTCGTGGATCCAGCCCCCGGCGAACGAGCCGAGCCCCATGCCGAGCGTCGAGATGAGGAAGACCGCCCCGTACGCCGTCCCCATCACCTTCTCGCCGAAGTATTCGCGCGTGACGAGGGCGTAGAGGGGCATGACGCCGCCGTAGGCGACGCCGAAGACGACGGCGGCCGCGTAGAAGCTCCCGGCCTCGCGCGTGAAGAGGTACGCGAAGACCATCGCCGCCTGGAGCGCCAGGCCTGCGACGAGGGTGGGCTTGGCGCCGAAGCGGTCGGCGAGGAGGCCGCAGCCGATCCGCCCGGCGATCGACGCCAGGCCCGACACGCCGAACACCGTCGCGGCGACCATCGCCGCCACGCCCTGGTCGATCGCATGCGTCACCATGTGGAAGATGGGGCCCGAGTGCGCCGCGCAGCAGGCGAGGTGCGTGAGCGCGATCGCCCAGAACTGCGGGGCGCGCAGCACCTGGGCCGTCGAGTAATCGCGCTGCGGAGCCGAGCGTCCCCCGAGCGCCACGGCGCCCATGTCGCTCGGGGCGTTGCGGATGAGGAGCGCCACCGGGATCACCACGAGCCACGCGAGGTCGCCCAGGAGCAGCATCGCGACGCGCCAGTCGAACAGGCTCGTCAACCAGCGGCTGACCGGGGCCATCAGGAACGTGCCGAGGCCGATCCCGGCGGAGACGACGCCGACGGCGAGGCCGCGGCTCGCGGTGAACCACTTCGTCGCGGTGGCCGTCAGCGGCGCGTAGAACGCGCCCACGGCGAATCCGACGAGGACGCCGAAGGTCACGTAGAACTGGCCGAGCGTCGCGGCCTGGCTCGACAGCACCAGGCCCAGGCCCAGGATGAAGCCGCCCGCGGCGGCGACCACGCGGCCGCCGATCCGGTCGGAGAGCGCCCCCCACACGAACGAGCCGACCCCCATCGCGATCCAGTTGATCAGCGCGACCAGCGAGATGGCGCTCCGGCTCCAGCGCATCGAGTCCTCGATGGGCTTGAGGAAGACGGCGAGCGAGAAGAGGGCGCCCATGCCCACGGCGATCACGGTGGCGGCGGCCGCGAGGACGACCCAGCCGTAGAAGACTCCGCGCTGACTCATGGGCGCGGTCTACGATAGCATGAACGCCATGTGGCATCTCGTCTGGCCGGCGGTCGCGTTCGCAGCGGTGCTCTTCGCCGCGCTCGTCGTCCGCGGTCTGCTCAAGCGCGTGCTCCGCCGGCGGATGCGGGCGCCCGACGCCCTCGCGGCGTTCCTCAAGGCCGTCCGCGTCCCCTCGCTCCTGTGGGCTGCCGTCGTCGCCCTCTGGCTCGCCATCGAGGTCTCGGAGCTGCCACGACGGATCACCGCGCAGCTCGAGGTCGCGTTCCAGGTCGCGCTCATCCTCTCGATCACCTTCACGCTGGCCTCAGTCGTGGCGGCCCTCATCGGCCTCGCGAGCGAGCGGCGCGCGCTCGGCGGACCGGTCACCGGCCTCGCGCAGACCGCGTCGCGCGTGACGGTCCTCGTCGTCGGCGTCCTCGTCCTCCTGAGCGTCCTCGGGATCCACATCACCCCGATCCTCACCGCGCTCGGCGTGGGCGGCCTCGCCGTCGCGCTCGCCCTCCAGGACTCGCTCGCCAACCTCTTCGCCGGGATGCACCTGCTCGCCGACAAGCCGATCCGCGTCGGCGATTACGTGAAGATCGCGGACACGACCGAGGGGTACGTCGTGGACATCGGCTGGCGCTCCACGCGGCTCCGGATGCTCCAGAACACGGTCGTCGTCGTGCCGAACAAGAAGGTCGCCGAGTCGATCATCACCAACTATGACCTGCCCGAGCCGCGGCTGTCGCTCGCGATCCGCGTGAGCGTGGGCTACAAGAGCGACCCGGACCACGTCGAGCGGACGCTCGTCGACGAGGCGACGAAGGGGTTGGGGCAGATTCCCGGGCTCCTCGCCCATCCCGCGCCGTTCGTCCGCCTCATCCCCGGGTTCGGCGAGTCGTCGCTCGACTTCACGCTCAACGTCGAGGTGGCATCGTTCGTGGACCAGTACGTGGTCCAGCACGAGCTGAGAAAGCGGATCCTGCGCCGCCTGCGCGCGGAGGGGATCGAGATCCCGTACCCGGTGCGGACGGTGGAGCTGCGAGACGCGCGGTTCGAGGCGTCGCGGGGCTCAGACCCAGAGCGCGGCGGGAGCGAGCGCTAGGTCGGGGAAGGGCTCGGCGCTCACACGCGTGTCGCCGACGATCCGACCGGCGAGCCCATCGCCGCCTTCGCCGAGCGCGTAGACCTCCACGGAGCGGCTGTCGGGATCCAGCCGCGCGAGGTCACTGCTGACGCGCAAAACGCAGCTCCGTGTCGGATTGGTTGTCGATCGAGCGCGTCCAGACGAGGTTGGCCCGGTTGTCGCCGTCGAGCGCCAGCGACTGGAAGTCGAGCAGCTCGCGGTTGCCGCTGCAGCCAGTGCCTTCGGTGCAGATCGGACCGCTCTTCACAGGCGTTGGGTCGACAATCTGCAGGCCGGAAAACGTCGCGCCGCCGTCGGTGCTTTCCAGGTAGCTCTCGAACCAACGAGCGTCCTCGGGAACGGTCCCAGGCGTCCCGGTGGCGTCCGTGTTGTAGAGTGAGACCGCCACCTTCGAGCCCTTGGCGGCGATCCACGGATAGACTGAGGCCCCGGCGTCAACCAAGGTGCGCGGCGGCGACCACGTCGAGCCCCAGTCGGTCGAGTCGGCGAATCGGACCCGGCTGCGGTCCCCCTCGATCTCCATCCAGACGGCCACGAGGTGTCCGCCACCGGCGTTCGCCACCACGGGGAACGCCTGCGTGGTGTCGGCCGAGCTCGGCGGCGAGACGTCGCGGTTCGTGAACAGCAAGCCGCCGCTGGTGGAGCGGGCGAACCTCACCCCGCCGGTGGAGGTCGCGTAGACGAACCCCACCTTGTCGCCCAGCCCCAGCAGGCCGATCCCCCGCTCGGAGATCAGGGTGCCTGGTGGGCAGATGCAGCCCATCTGGTCGGCGGGCGTCGCCGCCACGGTCCGGAGGAGGAAGCTGACCCCGCCGTCCACCGACTTCGACACCACGAGGCCGGCCGGGATCTGGTGCGTCAGGTGGTAGACGGTCCCGCCGCCCGGGGTCGATATCCACTGTCGGTCCTGCACCACCGTGCCCTCGAGGGGGTTGGCGATCCAACTCTCTCCCTGGTCCGTCGAGAAGGAGACGGTCGCGCTCCCCAGCCAGAGATCGGTCATGTAGATTTTCCCGGTCTCCGGATCCAGCGAGAGGTCGGAATCTCCGCCCCCCGGAAAGAGGCCGCGAAGACCCGCGGGAGTCTTGACCCAGGTCGCGCCGCCGTCGGTCGAGCGGTAGACGAAACTCGCAGAGCCGGGCAGGCTGGAGAGGAACCCGGCCGGAGCGTTGACGTAGATCGTGCCGTCCTGGGCGATGTCGATCCCCGGCTCCCCGGTGTCATCTCCGGTGATGATCACCGGCGAGCCGAACGTCGCCGCACCCGCGGTTCCCGGCGCAGCGGTACTGAATGGCTGCCGGGGAATCGGGTCGATCTCGCCCGGCAAGCTGGGCTGAATGGGCGCAATACCCAGGAGCCCAGCGGGCACGGGAACCACGGGGAGCCCGATGAGCCCAACCACCCCCACCATCGCCGTCACATGCCACCGCATTCTCATGTGCTGGCGTCTCCTCCCCCAACGCCGATTCCTTTGCGGACAGCATAGGTTCGGGGGCGGAGCGGGCAATCAGGTGAACTACCGCAACCTCTATCGGGAGATCCCTGATGCTGCCCAGGTAAAGGCAGAGGCCCGCCGGTCAGGCGCGGCGCGCGAAGTGAGCTTCGACGGCGCGGAGGTCGGCTTCCGTGTCGACTCCGATCGTGGGCTCGTCGGTCTCGACGACCGTGATCGGGATCCCGTTCTCGAGGAATCGCAACTGCTCGAGCTTCTCGGCGAGCTCGAGCGGCGAGGGTGGCAGGAGGTGGAAGGCCTCGAGCGCGGCGCGCCGGTAGGCGTAGAGGCCGATGTGCCTGAAGCGAGCGACGCCTCGTCCGTCGCGGTCGTACGGGACCGGGTACTTCGAGAAGTAGAGCGCCCGGCCGTCGGTGGCGCAGACCACCTTGTTCACGTTCGGGTTGTCCGCCTCGTCGGGCAGGAGCCGGATCTTGAGCGTCGTCACCTGGGCGCCCGGGCGCTCCCTGAACGGCGCGACGAGGAGCGCGACGTGGCGCGGCGTGATCAGCGGCTCGTCGCCCTGGATGTTCACGTACACGTCGGCGGCGCGCGACTGCGCGACCTCCCAGACGCGGTCCGTTCCCGACGGATGCTCCGGCGACGTCGGCATCGCGGGGACGCCGAATCGCGCGCACGCCGCGATGACCTCCTGCGCATCCGTCGCCACCAACACGTCGGCGAGATCGGGCGACCGCCTCGCCGCTTCGTGCACGCGGACGATCAGCGGCTTGCCCGCGACGTCGCGCAGCACCTTGCGCGGGAGCCGCGTCGACGCCAGGCGCGCGGGAATCACGCCGAGGGCGGTGAGGGCCGGGCTCACGGGAACGTGCGGAGGGTCCGGAAGAGCGCGGCGCGCGCGTCGCCGCCAGCTCCCGCGGCCGGCGCGAACGGGAGGATCACGGGCTGGGTCAGGCCCGCGCGTGCGAACGCGGCGATGCGCTCGCGGCAGTGCGCTTCGGGCCCCACGACCCCGAGACCGTCGAGGAAGCGCGGCGAGACCTGTCGTACCGCGCCGGACCGGTCGCCCGCCCTCCAGGCGGCGTTCACCGCATCTACCTCGTCTCCGAACCCCGTGGAACGAAAAAAGCTCGCGTAGGCATCCACGGTCGCGTAGCCGGTGATCTCGCGCGCCAGGGTCTCGCGGGCGGCGGCCACGTCGTCCGTCACGCACGTGCGGACGAACGCGGCGATCTCGAAGCCGTCGAGCGTCCGCCCTCCGCGGCGCGCCCCGGTCTCGAGGCGCTTGATCGAAGCCGGCACGGTCTCTGGCGGGATCCAGTTCAGGACCGCGCCGTCGGCGATCTCGCCGGCCAGCTCCAGCATCTCGGGTCCGAGCGCGGCGAGAAAGACGCGCACCGGCTCGGTCGGCGCGGGCGCGGTCAGCCGGAAGTTCTTCACGCTGTAGAACGCGCCCTCGACGCTCACGCGCTCACCCGCAGCGACCAGACGGATGATACGGACCGCCTCGCGGATCTGCTGGAGCGACGGCGAGAACGCCAGGCCGTGCCAGTCGGCGACGATGGTTTTGCTGGAGAGTCCGAGGCCGAGCCCGACGCGGCCAGGGGCGAAGTGGTTGAGGCTCGCGGCGCTCATGCCCAGGACGACCGGCGTCCGCGTCTGCACCGGCAGGACCGCCGAGCCCACGTGGATCCGCTCGGTGTGGCTCGCGATCAGCGTCATGACGCTGATCGCGTCGTAGCCCGAGACTTCCCCGGTCCAGGCCGTGTGGTAGCCGCGCGCTTCAGCCTCGCGGGCGACGGCCAGGAACTCGGCGGTCGGCAGCGGCGTGAAGGCCGAGAGGACGATGCCGAGACGCGGGGCTGTCACGCGTCGGTCTTGACGGCGTCGCGCGCGGCTTTCGCCGCGCCGAGGAGGAAGCGCTGATCGTTCACCATCCCGACGAGCGTCCAGCCCTCGCGGATGCGGCGGTTCACCGTCTCGGCCTTGAGGCAATGGATGCCGGCGGCGACCCCGTGGCGCCGGGCCGCAGCGAGGATCGTCTGCATCGCCTCCTCGAACTCGGGATGGGGTGGCTCGAGCGAGGGCGCCAGCCCCGCCGACGCGCACCAGTCGTTCGGGCCGACGTAACACGCGTCGATCCCCGGCACGGTGAGGATCGCGTCGATGTTCTTGACGCCGTCCACGTGCTCGATCTGAGCGATGACGAGGAGCTCGTCGTTCGCGCGCTGGAAATAGGTCGGCGCGTCGGTCTTGAACGACAGCGCGAAGCGCCCGGCGCCGAGGCTCCGCACGCCCCGGGGCGGGTACTTGCACGCGCGGACGAGCAGCTCGGCCTCCTCGCGCGTGCGAACGTTCGGCGCGAGCACGCCCCAGGCCCCTGCATCCAGCACGCGCTTGACGCTCGCCTCGCTGAGGGCGTGGACGCGGACGAAGGGTGCGCACGGATAGCGGGTGATCGTCGCGAACATCGTCGCCAGGGTCGCGAGGTCGATGGGCCCGTGCTCGGTGTCCACGAGGAGCCAGTCGAAGCCCACCGACGCCATCAGCTCGGCCACGAGCGGATCGCCGAAGTTCAGGAGACTGCCGAAGCATGCCTTCCCGGCGCGCAACCGCTGCTTCACGTGGTTGGGTGTCATCGGACGGCAGTATAGCGCGGGAGAGAATCGGAGGGGGCCGCCGAGGCCCCCTCCGAAGCCTCCCCCAGCACTCGATTGCGGCGGCAAAGCCGCCGCTCGAAGCGCGGTTACTCCGACGCGCTGATAGCCGTATCATGAGCCTCGGGGGTCCCGCGCATGGGTCTGCTCGACGGCACGACCGGCATCGTCTTCGGGGTCGCCAACAAGCGCTCCATCGCCTGGGCCATCGCCCGGGCGCTCGCGGGCGCCGGGATGCGTCTTGCGTTCACCTACCAGGGTGACCGTCTCAAGGAGAACGTCGAGGAGCTGGCCGGGACGCTGCCCGGCGCGGTGTGCTACCCCTGTGACGTCGGGTCGGACGGCGAGATCGCCGCCGTCTTCGCCGGCGTGGCGCGCGACCTCGGGCGCCTCGACACGCTCGTCCACTCCGTGGCGTTCGCGCAGCGCGAGGACCTCGAGGGCGACTTCGTCGCGACCGCGCGCGAGGGGTTCCGCGTGGCGCACGACGTCTCGGCGTACTCGCTCGTCGGGCTGGTGCGCGCGGCGCTGCCGCTGCTCGAGAAGTCGGATCAGGCGTCGGTGATCGCGATGACGTACCTCGGCTCCGAGCGGGTCGCTGCGGGCTACAACGTCATGGGCGTGGCCAAAGCCTCGCTCGAAGCCTCGGTGCGCTACCTCGCGGCGAACCTCGGCCCGAAAGGGATCCGCGTCAACGCGATCTCGGCCGGCCCCGTCAACACGCTGGCCGCGCGCGGGATTCGCGGTTTCACCGACATGCTCAAGCATCACGCCGAGAAGGCGCCGCTCCGCCGTAACGTCGAGCTGCGCGAGGTGGGGGACGCGGCGCTCTTCCTGGCCTCGCGCATGGCCTCGGGGATCACGGGCGAGGTGATCTACGTGGACTGCGGCTACAACATCATGGCGGTGTAGATGACCCTCCCGAAGGGGCGTCCCGCCGAGCCGATCAGGGCGCCGCGCGGCGCCGCACTCTCGTGCAAGGGCTGGCCGCAGGAGGCGGCGCTCCGGATGCTCATGAACAACCTCGACCCCGACGTCGCCGAGCGCTGGGAGGACCTCGTCGTCTACGGCGGCTCGGGCAAGGCCGCGCGGAGCTGGGAGGCCTACCACTCGATCGTCGCGACGCTCCGGCGGCTCGAGGGCGACGCGACGCTGCTGGTCCAGTCGGGGAAGCCCGTCGGCGTCTTCACGACGTCCTCCGACGCGCCGCGCGTCCTGATCGTCAACGCCATGCTCGTCCCGGCGTGGGGCGACTGGGAGCACTTCAGAAAATACGAAGCGATGGGGCTCACGATGTACGGCCAGATGACGGCGGGCTCGTGGATCTACATCGGGACACAGGGGATCCTCCAGGGCACCTACGAGACGTTCGGGGCCTGCGCGCAGAAGTACTTCGGGGGAACGCTCGCCGGACGCCTGGTTCTCTCCGCGGGGCTCGGCGGGATGGGTGGAGCCCAGCCGCTCGCGGTCACGCTGAACGCGGGCGTCGGGCTCTTCGTCGAGATCGATCGCGAACGGATCGAGCGGCGGCTGCGCCTCCGCTACGTCGACCGGACGACGTCGTCGCTCGACGAGGCCCTCGGCTGGGCGGAGGAGGCGAGGGAGAAGCGCGCGCCGCTCTCGATCGCGCTCCACGGCAACGCCGCGGAGGTGCACCCCGAACTGGCGCGCCGTGGGGTCCGATTCGACGTCGTGACGGACCAGACCTCGGCCCACGACATGCTGAACGGCTACATCCCCGCGGGCCTTTCGGTGCAGGCGGCGACGCGGCTCCGCGCGCGCGATCCCAAGGAGTACCTCGCGCGCTCCCATGCCTCGCTCGCCGAGCACATGCGCGCGATGCTCGAGCTCCAGAAGAGCGGCGCGATTCTCTTCGACTACGGCAACAACATCAGGAAGGCGGCCGAGAACGCCGGCGTCACCGACTTCGCCTATCCCGGCTTCGTGCCCGCCTTCATCCGCCCGCTCTTCTGCGAGGGGCAGGGGCCGTTCCGCTGGGTCGCGCTCTCGGGCGATCCCCAGGACATCTATGAGACCGACGCCGCGCTGATCCGGGCCTTCGGCGACAACGCGCACCTGGTCCGCTGGCTCCGTCTCGCGCGCGAACGGGTTCACTTCCAGGGGCTGCCGGCGCGGATCTGCTGGCTCGGCCACGGCGATCGGGCGAAGGCGGGGCGGATCTTCAACGACCTGGTGGCATCCGGGCGCGTGAAGGCGCCGCTCGTGATCGGCCGCGACCACCTGGACTCGGGCTCGGTCGCCTCGCCCCACCGCGAGACGGAATCGATGCGCGACGGCTCGGACGCGATCGCCGATTGGCCGATCCTCAACGCGCTCGTGAACACGGCGGCGGGCGCCACGTGGGTCTCGGTCCACCACGGCGGAGGCGTCGGCATCGGCTATTCGATCCACGCGGGCATGGTCGTGGTCGCCGACGGCACCCCCGACGCGGCGCGCCGGCTCGAGCGCGTGCTGACGACCGATCCGGGCACCGGCATCATGCGCCATGCCGACGCAGGCTATGACGACGCGATCGCCGCGGCCCGGCGCCACCGCCTCGACCTGCCGGGCGTCACGACGTGAGCGCCGCTACGGGCCGATGATCAGCGCCGACCTCATCGTCACGAACCTCGCCGAGCTGGTCACGTGCGAGCCGGCGCTCGGCGAGGGACCGCTCGGCGTGATCACGCGAGGCGCGATCGCGGCGGCCGGCGGGCGGATCGTGTGGGTCGGGCCCGAGTCTCGGCTTGCCGCCGAGGTCGGCGCCGTGCCTGGCGCACAGCGCATCGACGGCCGCGGAGCCGTCGGGCTTCCCGGCTTCGTCGACTCCCACACCCACGCGATCTTCGCGGGCTCGCGCGAGGAGGAGTACGCGCTCCGCGCGCGCGGCGCCTCGTACCAGGAGATCGCCGCGGCGGGCGGCGGGATCCTCTCGACCGTGCGCGCCACGCGCGCGGCGAGCCGCGACGACCTGGTCGAGCTGGCGCTGCCACGGCTCGCGACCGTGCTCGCGCACGGCACGACGACGATCGAGATCAAGTCGGGCTACGGGCTCACGACGGCGGACGAGCTCAAGATGCTCGCGGCCGCGCGGCGGCTCGCCGAGCTCCAGCCCGTCGAGGTCCATCCGACCTTCTGCGGCGCGCACGAAGTCCCGCCGGAGTTCAAGGGGCGGACCGACGCGTACGTCGATCTCGTCGTGGACGAGATGCTGCCCGCGGTCGCCGAGCGGACGCTCGCCGAGTACGTGGACGTGTTCTGCGAGGAGGGCGTGTTCTCCACCACCCAGGCCCGGCGCGTCCTCGACGCGGGAGCGTCGTATGGGCTCAGGGCGAAGTTCCACGCCGACGAGTTCGTCACGCTCGGCGGCGCCGAGCTCGCCGCGGAGCTGCACGCGCTCTCGGCCGATCACCTGCTGAAGGCGCGCGTCGAGGATGTGGCGAAGATGAAGGAGGCGGGGGTGACCGCCGCGCTCCTCCCCGGAACCGCCTTCTTCCTCGGGCTCCCGTACGCGCCCGCCCGGAAGTTCCTCGAGACCGGCGTGCGCGTGGCGCTCGCCTCCGACTTCAACCCCGGCTCCTCGATGGGGCCGAACCTCCAGCTCGTCATGACGATGGCGGTGAGCCAGATGAAGATGAGCCCCGAGGAGGCCCTGCTCGGCGTGACGCTCCACGGGGCCTGCGCGATGGGACTCGAGCAGGAGGTCGGGTCGCTCCGACCCGGCAAGCAGTGCGACCTGCTCCTCGCGGACGTCCCGAACTGGCGCGACCTCTCGTACATCTACGGCGTGAACCACGTGACCCGCGTCCTCAAGCGCGGGAAGGTCGTGCACCCGTCCGGTGAGAGGAGAAGCGACATGCCGAACGCAGCCGAGTCGCGCCTTGTCTCAGGCCAGGCACGGAGTGTCCCGGCACCGCGGCCCCCGCTACCATGAGGCTCGTCCCGGACCTCGTCCTCACGGAAGCGGGCTGGCAGTCGGGTCGCGTGGTGGTGGTCGAGGGTGGCCGCGTCGCCGCGGTCGAGCACGTGCACCGCCACTGGCCGAGCGACGTGATGCTCGCGGGCAAGGCGCTCCTGCCCGGTACGGTCAACGCCCACTGCCATACCTTCCAGTCGCTCCTGCGTGGCCTCGGGGACGACCTCGACTTCATGAGCTGGCGCGACCGCGTGCTCTATCCGTTCTCGGAGAGGCTCGACCGCGCCGCGATCGCGCTCGGCGCCGCCTTCGCGTTCGCGGAGATGCTCCTGCACGGCGTCACGACGTGCGTCGACTTCTTCTACCTCCAGGACGAGGGCAACGAGAACGCCGAGGCGGTGGTCGAGGCTGCCCGCCGGGTCGGGATCCGCCTCGTCCTCGCGCGCTCGATGTACGACTGGGAGGGCGCGCCCCGGCGCTACCGCGAGACGGTCGCCGACGCCACACGGCGGACGCGGGAGCTGATCACGGCCCACCGGAAAGACGCGACGACGCTCGTCCATCCCGCGCCGCACAGCCCTCACGGCGCCTCGCCCGCGATGATCCGGGCGGGATGGGAGGTGGCGGAGGCGGAGCAGGTCCCGTTCCACATCCACGTCGCCGAGGCGCCCTACGAGGGCGAGCGGACGACGCGCGAGCAGGGCGCCACGCCCATCCACTACCTCGACCGGCTCGGCGTGCTCGGGCCGCGGATGATCGGCGTGCACGGCGTGTGGCTCGACGACGACGAGATCGCGCTGATGGGCGCGCGCGGCGCGGCGCTCGCCCACTGCCCGAGCTCCAACATGTTCCTCGGTGACGGCATCTCGCCCATCCTGGAGCTGCTGCAGGGCGGCGTGCGGATCGGCCTCGGGACCGACGGCGGCTGCACCAACAGCCGGCTCTCCGTGTTCGAGGAGATGCGTATGGCCTCGCTGCTCCAGCGTGTCCGCCGCCTCGACGGCTCGGCCCTCGACGCCGCGCGCACGTTCGCGATGGGGACGCGTGTGGGCGCCTCGATCCTCGGTCTCGACGCCGGCGTCATCGAGCACGGCAAGCTCGCCGACCTGGTCGCCGTGGACCTCGCCGACGCCTCGCTCCACCCGCGCGCCGACCTCCTCAAGTCCGTCGTCTACGCCATGTCGCCCCGGGCCGTGAGCGACGTCTGGGTGCACGGGCGACAGGTCGTCGCGTCGGGACGCCTGACGACCGTGGACCAGCGCGAGCTTCTGGCGCGCGTCGGGGAGTTGACCAAGGGATGGTCGATCTCGACGGCGGCCCGCTGAGTCTCGAGGCGGTCGAGGCCGTCGCCCGCCGCGGCGAGGAAGCCCGGCTGGCGCCCGGAGCCGCGCGTGCGCTTGCGGCGGCGCGGCGGTTCGTGGACCGGCTCGCCGAGAGCGCGGCGCCGATCTACGGCATCACGACCGGCGTCGGCAAGCTCAAGGACGTCGTCATCCCGCCCGCCGAGCGCGCCGAGCTCCAGCGGAACCTCGTGCTGAGCCACGCCGGAGGCGTCGGCGCGCCACTCTCCGAGGAGGAAGTTCGCGCCGTCGTGCTCCTGCTCGCGGCGTCGCTCGCGCGGGGCGCCTCGGGCGTGAGGCCGGCGGTCGTCGAGACGCTGATCGCCTGCCTGAACCGGCGGGTCTACCCGGTCGTCCCCGAGCAGGGATCGGTGGGCTCGTCGGGGGACCTGGTGCCGCTCGCACACGTCGCCGCGTGTCTCATCGGCGAGGGCGACGCCTGGCTCGACGGGCGGCGCGCCCCCGCGCGGGAGGCGCTCGCACGCGCCGGGCTCGCCCCGCTCGTACTCGAGGCGAAGGAGGGCCTGGCGCTCCTGAACGGGACTCACCTGATGACCGCGCTCGCGGCGCTCGCCGTCACCGACACGGCCCGTCTGGTGCGCCTCGCCGACGTCGCGGGGGCGATGTCGCTCGAGGCGCTGATGGGGACCAACGCGGCGTTCGACGAGCGGATCCACCGTCTCCGGCCGCATCCGGGCCAGCTCGCGTCCGCGGCGAACCTGCGCCGCCTGACGGCCGAAAGCGGGATCATCGCCTCGCACCGTGACTGCACGCGCGTCCAGGACGCGTACAGCTTGCGCTGCATGCCGCAGGTCCACGGGGCGGCGCGTGAGGCGCTCGCCTTTGCGGGCGCCGTCGTCGCGCGCGAGCTGGGGAGCGTCTCGGACAATCCGCTCGTTTTCCCGGCGGACGGCGCCGTGCTGAGCGGCGGCAACTTCCACGGCCAGGTGCTGGGCCTGGTGCTCGACACGCTCGCGATCGGGCTCGCCCAGCTCGGCGGCATCGCCGAGCGCCGTGTCGACCGCCTCGTGAACCCGTTGACCTCGGAAGGGTTGCCGCCGTTCCTCTCGCCTCACGGCGGCGTGCACTCGGGCTACATGCTCGCCCAGTACGTGGCCGCGGCGCTCGTCGCCGAGCTCCGGACGCTCGCCCATCCCGCGAGCGTCGATTCCATTCCGACTTCCGGGCTCCAGGAGGACTACAACTCGATGGGCGCCGGCGCGGCGCTCAAGCTCCGCCGGGCGCTCGCCCTCGTGCGCCAGGTGCTCGCGATCGAGCTGGTGCTCGCCGCGCAGGCGCTCGACCTGCGCGCGCCCCTCGAGCCCGGACGCGGCAGCGCGGCGGCCCGCGTGGCCGTCCGCCGGCGCATCCCGCCGCTCGCCGGCGACCGCTACCTCAAGGCCGATCTCGACGCGGCGCGCGCCCTCGCCGAGGAAGGGAGCGTGCTCGCGGCGGTGGAGGCCGCGATCGGGCCGCTCGAGTGAGGGCGATCGTCACCCGGCTCGCCCTCGCGGCGCTGCTCGTGGCCTCTGCCGTCCCGGCGCAGACCCCGCGCGAATGGTCGCTCGGCCCGACGGGCAGAGGCGGCGCCCAGTGGTCGGAGCGTCAGGGCAGGCTGATCTACCGGGGCGGCGCGACCGTCGGGTGGGCGCTCGTCAAGGACGCGCCGCTCCGCGACGGGTTCGTCCAGGTGCGCTTCCGCTCCATCGGCGGCCGCGAGGACCGCGCGGGCGGCGTCATCTGGCGCTGGCGCGACCCGGGCAACTACTACGTTGCCCGCGCCCACGCGCTGGCCGGCAACGTCCTCGCCTTCAAGGCCGTGAACGGCCGACGCGACGACCTCGCTCCCGACGGCGGGGCCACCGACTTCGAGATCCGTGGCGTCAAGGCGCGGGACTGGCGCACGCTGCGCGTCGACTTTGCGGGCGCCGAGTTCCGGGTATCGCTCGACGGCCGACGACTCTTCACGGTGCGCGACGGCGCGCTCGCGGGCCCGGGCGCGGTGGGGTGCTGGTCGAAGGCGGACAGCGTGACGGAGTTCGAGCGGTTCGAGTACGGAGCGACGTGAGGCGTGGGGCCTAGTGGTTCAGAGCTGGCGCTTCAGGGAGACGACGGTGTCGCGCGCCGAGGGCGCCGCCTCGACGGGGCGGGCCTTGGTCATGCGGCAGTGACCCTCGAAGAGCACGCCCTCCTCGATCACCACCACGGGCGCCTCGACGTCACCGAAGACGCGCGCCGAGCCCCGGATCTCGACCCGCTCGGAGGCCATGACGTTGCCCACGACCTCGCCGTTGATCAGCACGACCCCGGCACGGATCGAGGCGTTGATCACGCCCTTCTCGCCGACGATGAGGGTGTCGTTCGAGACGATCTCGCCTCGGAAGCGTCCGTTCAGCATGACGGTGCCGTTGAAGGTGTACTTCCCCTCGATCTCGGAGCCCTCGTCGATGAACGCGGTGAGGTCGTTCCCCTTGACGGCCGGCTTCCCGCTCTTTCTCCCGAACATAGTCGCCACTCCCGTGCGCCGCGGATGATCGCTGCGCGCTCTGCTGGTCGTTCGTCGTCGTCACGTTGCCGTGAAACCAGAATAGGGCGGTTGCCGGGGGGGATGTCAACATTGGCGGGCATACATTGGGTGGGGCGGTCACGGAACTGGCGCACCTTCACGCTGTGGGGCGGCAGGCCGACGGCGGCGCGCTAGAACGAGCGGATCAGGCGCTCGACCCGTTCGTCGTGGGACTGGAACGGGTCCTTGCAGAGGATCGTCTCGCGCTCGGGGTCGTTGAGCTTGAGGTACACCCAGTCCACCCGGTAGTCCTTGCCCTTGAGGTTGGCCTGCCGGATGAACTCGCCGCGGAGCCGCGCGCGCGTGGTCTGGGGCGGCACGTGCTTGGCCTGCTCGATGGTCTCGTCATCGGTGATTCGGTCCACGTGGTCGTTGGCAACCAGGCGGTAGTAGACGCCCTTGTCGGGCCGGATGTCGTGGTACTGAAGGTCGAGGAGCGAGACCTTGGGGTCGCGCCACGTGAGCCGGTGGCGGTTCATGTAGTTCTCGATGAGCTGGCGCTTGATGACCCAGTCGAGCTCGCGGCTGAGTTGCATGGGGTCCGTCTCGAGCTTCCCGAGCACGTCGGTCCAGCGCGCCAGGACGTCCTTCGTCGCGGGATCGGGGCTGATCGAGTCCACGTAGCGCGTCGCGTACTCGAGGTACTCGAGCTGCATCTGGAGCGCGGTGATCGTGCGCCCGTCCTTGAGCTTGATGGCCTCCTTCAGCGTCGGGTCGTGCGAGATGTCGCGGATGGCCTGGACCGGCGACTGCAGCGAGTAGTCGCGGTCGAAGAAGCCGTCCTCGATCATGTCGAGCACGAGCGCGGTCGTGCCGATCTTGAGGTACGTGGCGACCTCAGACATGTTCGAATCGCCCACGATGACGTGGAGACGCCGGTAGCGCTCCGCGTCGGCGTGGGGCTCGTCGCGCGTGTTGATGATCGAGCGCGAGGACGTGGTCGCGCCGGAGATCTCCTGGCAGATGTGCTGGGCGCGCTGGGAGAGGCAGTAGTGGAAGCCGCGCGGGGTCTGGAGCACCTTGCCGGCGCCCGCCACGATCTGCCGGGTGACGAAGAAGGGGATGAGCGCCTCGGCCAGTCGCTGGAAGCTCACGTCGCGGCTCACGAGATAGTTCTCGTGGCAGCCGTACGAGTTGCCGGCCGAATCGGTGTTGTTCTTGAACAACAGGATGTTGCCCGAGATCCCGTCCTCGCGCAGGCGCTTCTCCGCCTGGTGCAGGAGGTCCTCGACGATCCGCTCGCCCGCCTTGTCGTGGATGACGAGCTCGGTGACGTCGTCGCATTCAGGGGTCGCGTACTCGGGGTGGAATCCTGTATCGAGGTACAGCCGCGCGCCATTCTCGAGGAACACGTTGGCGTTCCGCGCGCCCGGGATCACCTTCTCGAACAGATACCGCGCGACGTTGTCGGGGCTGAGGCGCCGCTGGCCGTTCAGAGTGCAGGTGAGACCGTACTCGTTCTCGAGGCCGAAAATTCGGCGCTTCACGGGACCGCGGGCTCCATTGCTGCTCTCAGACTAGCACGACTTACCTCGCTGTGCCCAGGAGTTGGCCGAGCGCCTCCACGGGAATGCGCCGGAACTTGCGCTGGACCTTCGTGCGGTCGAGGACGGCGACCTCGAGGTCGCGCTCGCTGAGCGTCTTGTTCTGCGTGACCGTCAGCGCCCGCACGCCGAGCCCGAGCGCCTCGCCGAGCGGCAGCCCCTCGCGGTAGTGGTCCTTGAGGAACCGCCGGATCTCGTCGGCCTGGCCGCCCATCGCCGCATAGTTGTGCTCGTCCTCGATCGTGCCGTCGTAGAGGATGTGGTAGATCTCGTTCTTCGAGCCGTTCGACTCGGCCACCTCGGCCACGAGCACCTCGATCTCGAACGGCTTGATGTCCTGCGTGAAGATGTTCCCGAGCGCCTGCGAGTAGGCGTTGGCGAGCGCCTTGGCGGTCACGTCGCCGCGGCTGTACGAGTATCCCTTGACGTCCGCGTGACGGATGCCGGCGATTCGCAGATTTTCGAACTCGTTGTATTTGCCGACGCCCGCGAAGGCGATCCGGTCGTAGATCTCCGAGATCTTGTGGAGCAGGGTCGAGGGGTTCTCGGCGACCAGCAGGATGCCGTCGGCGTACTCGAGGGTGACGATGGAGCGCCCGCGCGCGATGCCCTTGCGGGCGTACTCCGCCTTGTCCTTCATCATCTGCTCGGGGCTGACGTAGTAGGGCAGCGGCATGACGTCAGGCCCCCGGCGAGTTGCGGGCCCGGTCGGCGAGGATCGCCTCCCACACTCGGCGCGCCTCGTCCTCGGGCACCTCGGCGAAGCCGGAGCGGGTGATCAGCTTCACGGTGGGGAAGATCCCGCGCACGAGGTCGGCGCCGCCGGTGCCCACGTCCTCGTCGGCGGCGTCGAAGATCGCCTCGAGCGCGGCCCGGAGCGCCTCCTCGCGCGCCATGTCGCGCTTCCAGAGCTTCTTGAGCGAGTCGCGGGCGTAGTTGGCGCCGGACCCCTGCGCGTCGTAGTTGGTCTCCTCGTAGCGGCCGCCCGTGATGTCGTACTTGAAGAGCCGCCCGACGCCCGCTTTCTCGTCGTAGCCCGCGAAGATCGGCACGACCACGAGACCCTGCATCGCGGCAGGCAGGTTCATGCGGATCATCTGGCTGAGCCGGTTGGCCTTCCCCTCGAGCGAGAGGTTCTCACCCTCGACCTTCTCGTAGTGCTCGAGCTCGGTCTGGAAGAGCCTGGCCATCTCCGTCGCGGGCCCGGCCGCACCGGCGATGCCGATGCCGCTGAGCTCGTCGGCCTTGAAGATCTTCTCGATACGCCGGCTCGCGACCTGGAAGCCGGCGGTCGCCTGCCGGTCGCCGGCCATGATGACGCCGTCGCGGTACCGCACGGACAACACCGTCGTCCCGTGCGGAGGCTCCCGCGGCGCGTCCGTCGGCGCGGGCGACGCGCCCGGCATCAGGTGTGGCGCCTCGCGCCGGAGCAGGTCCACGAAGCTCGGGTTCGAAGAGTCGCTGAAGCCGCGCCAGCGGTCGCCCGCGTCCATCATCGCGGTCACATTCCGCCGCTCGACCGCGAGATGTTGCGGAGCAGGTCGGCCGCGGTCGGTGATTCGGTGAGGAGCTGGCGGACGTGCGCCTCGGTGCCACGGAGCGGCTCGAGCATGAAGATCTTCTTCAGGGGCCCCTCCTTGAGGTCGAAGATCACCGAGTCCCAGCTGGCCGACACGATCTCGTCCGCGTACCGCTGCAGGCACATGCCGCGGAAGTACGCGCGCGTGTCCTTGGGCGGGTCGTAGATCGCCTTGGCGATCTCGTCGTCGGTGACGAGCCGCTCGACGGCCTCCGCTTCCTCCAGCTTGGAGTAGAGGCCCTTGCCCGGGCGGATGTCGTGGTACTGGAGGTCGATCATCTGCACGCGCGAGTCCTCCCAGCCCAGCTCGTGCTTCGCCATGTAGTTCGTGAGGAGCTGGTGCTTGATCACCCAGTCGAGCTCGCGCCCGAGCTGCATCGGGTCCTCGGCGAGGCGGTCGAGCGTGTGGGTCCAGCGCGCGAGGACGTCGCCGACCCAGCTCTCTTTCTCTCGCTCGCGGTAGTAGCGCTGCGCGAGCTCGAGGAACTCCCGCTGGACGTCGATGGCGGTGACGGTCCGGCCGTCCTTGAGCCGGATGGGCTCGCGGCACGCGAGGTCACGCGACACCTTGCGGAGCGCGAGGACCGGGCTGTCGAGCGAGAAGTCGCGGTCGATGAAGTCGTCCTCGACCATGCTGAGGACGATTGCCATCGTGCCGACCTTCAGGTAGTTGGCGACCTCGCTCATGTTGGCGTCGCCGACGATGACGTGGAGCCGACGGTACTTCTCGGGATCGGCGTGGGGCTCGTCGCGCGTGTTGATGATCGGGCGCGAGTGCATCGTCTCCAGGCCCACCTCGGTCTCGAGGAAATCGGCGCGCTGCGAGATCTGGTAGTCGCACGGGTCGGCGTTGTTCTCGGCCCCGACCTTGCCCGCGCCCGTGAAGATCTGGCGCGTGACGAAGAACGGCATCATGTGCTGCACGATCCGCGCGAACGGCACCTTCCGGTCCATGAGGTAGTTCTCGTGGGTGCCGTACGAGTTGCCCTTGTTGTCGGTGTTGTTCTTGTAGATCAGGATCCGCTGTTCGGGCGGCGAGACGGCCTCGGCCCGCTGGCGCGAGAGATTGAGAATCCGCTCGCCGGCGCGGTCCCAGATCACCAGGTCGCGCGGGTTCGTCGTCTCGGGGCTCGAGTACTCGGGATGGGCGTGGTCGACGTAGAAGCGCGCGCCGTTGGACAGGATGAGGTTGATGAGCCGCGACTCCTCCTTCGACGTGCCCTCCTTCTCCTCCATGTACTCGAAGCCGCGCGCGTCGCGCAGCGGACTTTCGGCCTCGTAGTCCCAGCGCACACGCGAGGACCGGTACGTTTCGTACGAGTTGATGAGCAGGAGCGAGGAGAGGATCGGGTTGAAGTCAGGCTGGTTCTTGACCGTGATCCCGTATTCGGTCTCGATGCCCATGACTTTCGGGATGGCCATTCGTCCCTCGCTCGCCGAGAACAAAAACCCAGGCCGGGGGCCAGGGGAAGGACGAGGGGAGCTCGACGCCCCCCTCTCGATCGCGCCTACAGATACTGTCCGGTGTTGACGACTCGCTCGACGCTCCGCTGCTTTTCCTTGGACTCGCCCATGAGCGGCTTCACATAGACGATCCGCTCGCCCTTCTTGCCCGCGATCTTCGCCCAGTCGTCGGGGTTCGTGGTGTTGGGCAGGTCCTCGTTCTCCTTGAACTCCTCGCGGACGGCCGTCTTGAGATCCTCGGTGGTGATGCCCTTGGGGCCGCCGCCGATGAGGCGCTTGAGCGCGAGCTTCTTGGCCCGGCGGACGATGGACTCGATCATCGCGCCGGAGGCGAAATCCTTGAAGTAGAGGACTTCCTTGTCGCCGTTGGCGTACGTGACCTCGAGGAAGCGGTTCTCCTCGCTCAGAGCGTACATGGCCTCCCCGGCGGCGGTGATCATCGCGTCGAGCGCGGCGGCGACGTCGCCCCGCAGCTCCGACGCGGCGATCGGCACGTCCGCGGTGAGGTACTTCCTGAAGATGTCGGTGGCGGCGACGCGGTCCGGCCGCTCGATCTTGATCTTCACGTCGAGCCGGCCGGGGCGGAGGATCGCCGGGTCGATGAGATCCTGGCGGTTCGAGGCACCGATGACGATGACGTTCTTGAGGCCCTCGACGCCGTCGATCTCGGCGAGGAGCTGGGGCACGATCGTGGTCTCCACGTCGGACGAGATCCCGGTGCCGCGCGTGCGGAAGAGGGCGTCCATCTCGTCGAAGAAGACGACGACCGGGACGTCCTCGTTCGCCTTCTCCTTGGCCTTCTGGAAGATCTCGCGGATCTTCCGCTCGGTCTCGCCGACGTACTTGTTGAGGAGCTCGGGGCCCTTGATGTTGAGGAAGTAGCCCTTGATCTTCTCGCCGCGCTTCTCGGAGATCTTCTCGGCGAGGTTGTTGGCGACGGCCTTGGCGATCATGGTCTTGCCGCAGCCGGGCGGGCCGTAGAGCAGCACGCCCTTGGGCGGCGTGAGCTTGTGCTCCTTGTAATAGTCGGCGTAGAGGTAGGGCAGCTCGACGGCGTCTTTGATGGCCTCGATCTGGTCGGTGAGGCCGCCGATGTCGTCGTAGCCGATGTCCGGCACTTCCTCGAGGGCGAGGTCCTCGACATCGCTCTTCGGGAGCTTCTCGAGGAGGTAGCCCGACTTGGCGTCCATCAGGATGTGGTCGCCGGTCTTGAGCCGCTGCGAGCGGAGCGGATCGGCGATGATGCCGACCTTCTCCTCGTCGGCGCGGAGCGTGACGACGGCACGCTCGGGATCGAGCTGTTCCTTGAGCACGACGACCTCGCCCTGGATCTCGTAGCCGGCGGCCTCGATGACGTTGAGCCCCTCGTTCAGGATCAGCTCCTGCCCGGGCTTGAGCGCCTCGGACTTGATCGATGGGTGGAGGTTCACCTTGACCTTCCGACCCTGCGAGAGGATGTTGACGGTCCCGTCCTCGTTGGGGGAGAGGTAGACGCCGTACGTCGAGGGCGGCGCGCAGAGCTTGTCCACCTCTTCCTTGAGCGCGGTGATCTGCTCGCGGGCTTCATAGAGGGCGTTCACGAGCTTCTCATTCTGGTTGAACGCCTGCACGAGCTGGCGGTTCGCTTCCCGCAGCTTGTTCTCGAGGATCATGAAGTCCTTGGGCGTGTCCTCGAGCTTCTTGCGGAGGTGGACGGTCTCGGCCTCGAGCGAGCGGATGTAGGCCTGCAGGTCCTGGACCTGGATTTCATACTCCGTGAGCCGGCGGCGTGTGCTCGAATCGGACATGGAGGCGGGAAGGAATTTCGAGAACCCTTCGCGACTCGGGCTACTCTTCTTGTCGAACTCCTTCATAGCCCATCCCTTCTCACGTTGCCGCGTGTGCGCCCCTTGTGCACGACCACTCGCCTCGTGCTCGAAGTATAGGCGGCTGGAAAAAAGAAAGTCAAGGTTGGCCGCATACTTACCGCCCGTTGAATCCTTGAATTCGCTGCATTTTCCCCCCTCGCTGGCCGTTCCGCGCCCATTCCGAGCGTTGCCGCCGCCGTTGGCAGGTTTCGGGAGCAAGTTTCGTACCGCTCGGCCTCCTCCCTTCCCCCTCGGAACGGGTGGCAGATGCCCGAGGTTCCACGTATAAGAAGATTGATGCGCGTCCTGGTGGTGCGTCTGCCCGTCATTATTCTGACCCTCGTCCTCGCGTGGCCGTCGTCCGCGCTGTCCCAGGCTCCGAGCTCTCCGGTCCCGACCAGCACCCGGCGCGAAGTGCGCGTCGGGGCCCTCGGCATTCCTGCGGCGCTCGATCCCGCGACGGCGCTCGAGGGGACTCTCCCGCTCATCGCGCACCAGGTCTTCGACACGCTCGTCGCCTACCACGAGAGCACGACCGACGTCGAGCCCGCGCTCGCGACCCGGTGGTCCGTCTCTCGCGACGGCCTCACCTGGTCGTTCACGCTGCGAGACGGCGTGACGTTTCACGACGGGACCCCGCTCACCTCGGCGGAGGTCGTGGCGAGCTTCATGCGTCAGCTCCGTCCCGACGCCTCGGGGACGGCCGTGGTGTGGTCTGCACTCTTCCAGGGGACGCCCGGCGTCGTCAGAGACGTGAGGGCGCCCGACACGCGCACGGTGCAGATCGTGCTCCTGCAGCCCTACGCGCCGCTGGTCACGGTGCTCGCTCACCCAGGGCTGGGAGTCGTCAAAAGCGTCACGGGGGGTGACGGCACGGCACGCCTGATCGGCACGGGCCCCTACCGCGTTGTCGACGCGTCGCCCGAACGATTGGCACTCGAGGCCGTGCCCGGCTATTGGGCGGCTCCCCCGAAGTCGGAGCGACTCGTGTTCCTCGAGGTCGGTGGCGACGACCAGGCCGAGGCGGAGCTCGACGCGCGGACGATCGACATCTGGTTCCCGCCGGGGCCGCCGCGGCGCACCGAAGGCGCGCTCTCGCTTCCCGGCCTCCGCGTCGGCTACCTCGCGTTCCAGACGGAGAAGGTCCCCTTCTCGCGGAAGAAGGTGCGCCAGGCCGTGGCGGCGGCGCTCGATCCGGTGGTCATCGGCGTGGCACTCGAGGGCGCCGCGGTCCCGCTGCAGTCGTTCTTGCCGCCGGGCGTGTGGGCGCGGCGGGAGGGCTCGCCCGTCCTCGGCGGCAGCCGCCGGGCGGTGAAGACGCTGCTCGCCGAGGGCGGCTGGTCCGAGGCCTTCACGCCCACGCTGCTCGTGCCATCAGAGGTGTCGCCGCTGAACCTGCCCAAGGTTGCCGAGGCCATCCAGGTCGCCCTCGGCGCCCAGAACATCCAGCTCGCGCTGCGGACCGAGCCGCTCGACGCGGCGCGCGCGATCCTCCAGAAGGGCGACCACGACCTGGCCCTCCTCGAGGCGCCGGTGACCGCGGGCGACCCGCACCTGTTCCTGTTCCCGCTCTCGACGACCGAGGTGGCGAGCAAGGGGCCGCGCACGCTGAACTTTTCTTTCTACCGGAACCCGACGCTCGATGGCATGCTGATCCGCGCCAGCCAGCTCACGTTCCGCACCGAGCGGCAGCGACTCTACCACCGTGCCCAGTTCCTGCTCGCACAGGAGTTGCCGTGGCTGCCGATCTACGTGCGCCTCAACTGGGCCGTGGCGCGCGGAGACGTGCACGGGCTACGCCTGCACCCGACGGGCTTCAGCCGGCTCGACACCGTCACGCTCGAGGCGGCGCCGGGCGCCGAGCGTTAGAAGACTCGGAGGGGGGCTTCGCCCCCCTTCCGAAGCCTCCCCCAACGAATCGATTGCGCCGGCGAAGCCGGCGCTCGAACGCCGCCTTTCTGCGACCGCGCGGCAGCGACGTCGCCGCGGCCAACCCTTGAGGGTCGGCCAAGGTGGTACAGTGCCCGTATGCCGTCGATCGCCGACACCGTCGTCGAGATGGTCCAGTGGGTGTTCCCGGAGCATGCAGGGGCGCCGGGCCAGATCCACGGCGGGCGGATGATGGAGTGGATCACCCAGGCGGGCACGCTTGCGGCGGTGCGCGTCGCGCGGGGCCACGTCGTCCTCGGCGCGATGGACGATATCGACTTCCTCCATCCCGTGAGGGTCGGCCAGATCGCGATTCTCAGGGCGCAGGTCGAGTACGTCGGGACGTCTTCGCTCGAGGTGGGCGTGCGCGTTTGGGCCGAGGACGTCGCGACCGGCGCGCGCGCGGTCATGCTCAACTCGCACCTCGTGTTCGTGAAGATGGGCGACGACGTGCGGCCGCGTCGCGTCCCCGTGAAAATCGAGCCGGAGGACGAGGCCGAGACGCAGCTCGTCGAGGCGGCGCGGCTCCGGCGCGAGGCGCGGCTCGCACGGTTCGCGCAGAAGGCGGCGCGGCTCCGCGACACGACGACGGAACCCGAGCGCGACGTGCGCTGGCGCTTCGAATCGACGCGCAGCGTGCTGCCGGAAGACGCGCTGTTCGGGAACACGATGTTCGTCGGCAAGATGCTGATGGCGCTCGACGAGGCCGGCGGGATCCTGTCGATGCGCTACTGCAAGGGCCACGTGATGACGGCGTGCCTGGACGCGATGGATTTCTACTCGCCGATTTTCACGCACGAGGTCGTCACCTTCAGGGCGGGGCTGAACTACGTCGGCACCTCCTCGCTCGAGATTGGCGTCAAGGTCCTGACTGAAGTACCGTGGTCGGGGGAGGTGCGTCACGCCTGCACGGCGTTCCTCACGTTCGTGCACCTGGGACCCGACCTGAGGCCACGGCCGTGCCCACCCTTCACCCCGCAGACGCCGGGTGAGCAGCGGCGCTGGAGCGAGGCGGTGGCCCGGCGTGAGCTGCGGCTCGAGCGCGTGAAACGTCTCAAGGCGGCACTCTCGAACGAAAGAGGGTAGGGCGATGTCAGGGCATTCCCGGTGGTCACAGATCAAGCGCAAGAAGGGCAAGGCGGACGTCCAGCGGGGCAAGCTCTTCTCGAAGATCCTCCGCGAGATCACCGTCGCCGCCAGGAACGGCGGCGGCGATCCCAAAGCGAACATGCGCCTCAAGGCCGCGACCGAGATGGCCAGAGAGGCGAACATGCCCCAGGAAAACATCAAGCGGGCGATCCAGAAGGGCACGGGCGAGCTCCCCGGCGAATCCTACGAGGAGGTCACGTACGAGGGCTACGCGCCCGGCGGCGTCGCCGTCCTGGTCTATGTCCTGACCGACAACCGCAACCGCACCGGGCCCGAGATCCGCCACGTGTTCGAGAAGCAGGGGGGCAACCTGGGCTCCGCCGGCGCCGTCGCGTGGATGTTCGAGCGGAAGGGCGTGATCCATGTGGACGCCGAGAAGATCAGCGAGGACGACCTCCTCGCGAAGGCCCTGGACGCCGGCGCCACGGACATGCGGCGCGCCGAAAAAGTTTTCGAGATCACCACCGCCCCTGCTGAAATGGACCAGGTCCGTGACGCGCTTCTGAGGGCGGGCGTGCCCGTGCTCGAGGCCCGGGTGACCCACGTGCCGAAGTCGACGGTACGGGTCGAGAGCAAGGACGCTGCTAGCGTGCTGCGCCTCATCGAGGCGCTGGAGGAGTTGGACGACGTCCAGGCCGTGTTCGCTAACTACGACATCCCCGACGAGGTTCTCGAGGCTATCGCGGCTGCCTAGCCTCAGGGTCCTCGGGATCGACCCCGGCCTCGTCGCCACGGGCTACGCGCTGCTCGCGCCGGGCCCGGGTCGCGTTGAGGTCGTCGACACTGGCGTCATCGGCACGGCGTCCGACCTGCCGCTCGAAGCGAGGCTCCGCGCGATCTACGACGTCGTTGACCGGCTCCTGGCGGGCCACGCGCCGTCCGTGCTCGTCCTGGAGGACCTCTACGCCGAGTACCGGTTCCCGCGTACCGCGCTGCTCATGGCGCACGCCCGCGGCGTGGTCTGCCTCGCGGCGCGCCAGCACGACGTGACGGTGCTGGCCCTGAGCCCGGCGGAGGTCAAGCGCGCCGTCACGGCCAACGGCGCCGCCTCGAAGGAGCAGGTGCAGCGCTCGGTCGGCCGGCTCCTCGGGCTCGGGCGGCTTCCGACGCCCTCGCACGTGGCCGACGCGCTCGCCCTCGCGCTGACGGGGCTGTCGCGGCTCGGCGGGCGCATTCAGTGAAACGCGGCGTGCGGAACGGAGCCGGGGCGCACTTCGTTTCAGGCCACCCATCGATCGCGCCGGGCTCGCGGGGGCCCGGTGGAATGAGAGGCGGCGTGCGGAACGGAGCCGGGGCGCACCTCGTTGCAGGCCACCCACCGATCGCGCCGGGCTCGCGGGCCCCGCTACAATGATCGCCACCCTGTCGGGGCTGGTCAGGAAGAAGCTGGAGGACCGCATCGTGCTCGAGTGTGGCGGTGTCGGCTACGAGGTCTTCCTGCCGCCGATTGCGATCAAGCGGCTCGAGCACGTCACGGCGGGGCGCGGCGACAAGGCGAGCGAGCTCGAGCTGGTCATCTACTACCACGCGACCCGCGACCAGCCCCGCCCCGTGCTGATCGGCTTCACGTCGGACCTCGACAAGGAGTTCTTCGAGAAGCTCATCACCGTGAAAGACGTCGGACCGATGGTCGCCGCGCGCGCGCTCGCCGTGCCCGTCGCCGAGGTGGCGGCGGCGATCGCGCGCCAGGACGAGAAATACCTGCGCGCGCTGCCGGGCATCGGCCCGCAGAAGGCGAAGAACATCGTCGCGCAGCTCCAGGCCAAGGTCGCGAAGTTCGCCCTCGCGCGCGAGGGCGCTCCAGCGGCACCGATCGAGGCGAGGCCCGCCTCTGCCGACGCCGACGGTTTGAGGGAGCTCGTGTGGGAGGTGCTGGTCAAGCAGCTCGGCCACCGCCCGTCCGAGGCGTCGCAGCTTATCACCGACGCGCTCCGCCGGCAGCCTTCGATCGTGACGCCCGAGGAGCTCTTCGACGAGATCTACCGCGGGCAGAAGGCGTGAGCGCGGCGGCGGCGGACGAGGGCCGGATGCTGAGCCGGGTGGCGGCGCCCGAGGAGGCGCAGTTCGAACGCCAGCTTCGCCCACGCACGTTCGCAGAGTACGTAGGCCAGGAGCAGACCGTGGCGAGCCTGCGCGTCTCCGTCGAGGCCGCCAAGCTCCGCCACGAGTGCGTGGACCACGTGCTCCTCTACGGTCCGCCCGGGCTCGGCAAGACGACGCTCGCCGGCATCATCACCAACGAGATGGGGACGACGCTGGTCACGACGTCGGGCCCGGCGATCGAGCGGGGCGGTGACCTCCTCGGCATTCTCAGCAATCTCAACGAGAAGGACGTGTTCTTCATCGACGAGATCCATCGCCTGCCTCGCGTGGTGGAGGAGCTGCTCTATCCAGCGATGGAGGACTTTGCCGTCAACTTCGTGATGGAAAAGGGTCTTCACGCGCGCTCGATCAAGCATCGGCTCGCTCCGTTCACGCTGGTCGGAGCTACCACGCGCCCGGGAATGCTGTCGGCGCCGCTGCGGGAGCGGTTTGGAATCTTCCACCACCTCGACTTCTACTCGGAGGCGGAGCTCGCACGGATCGTCACCCGCTCGGCGGCGATCCTGGAATCGCCCATCGACGGGGCGGGCGCGCGCGAGATCGCGCGCCGGGCGCGCGGGACGCCACGCATCGTGAACCGTCTCCTGCGCCGCGTGCGCGACTACGCGCTCGTCCATGGCCACGCGGTGATCGCGGACGCGGTCGCGCGCTCCGCCCTCGACCGGGAAGGCGTCGACTCGCGCGGTCTGGATCAACTGGACCGCCGGTTCCTGACGGCGATCATCGATCACTACGGTGGCGGGCCGGTGGGGATCGAGGCGATCGCCGCGACGATCAACGACGAGGCGGAGACGCTCGCCGAGATGGTCGAGCCCTACCTCCTCAAGATTGGCTTCGTCACCCGGGCCGGTACCCGAGGTCGCCGCGCGACGCGCGAGGCCTACCTCCACCTCGACAAGCAGCCGCCCGTGTCGGCACCCGGCCAGCAGGGGCTGTTCGAGTGAGCGGCGTGCACGATATCGGCCGGATGCTGGTCGTCTTCGGGCTCCTGATCGCCCTCGTCGGCGTCGTCCTGATGCTCGTGGGCCGGGTGCCGTGGCTCGGCCGGCTGCCCGGCGACATCCACATTCAGCGCGGAAACTGGACCTTCTACTTCCCACTCGCCACGTCGCTCCTGCTCAGCGTCGTCCTCACACTGATCCTGTGGATCCTGGGCCGACGGTGAGGATCGTTCTCGCGGCCCTCGCGACAACGCTCGGCCTCGTTGCGGGTCTCGTCCCCTCCGCCGCGGCGTCGGGCACGATCCGCGTCGCGCTCGTGGAGGACGCGCGTGTCGTCGAGCTGCGCGGGGTGGCCATCGAGGTGAACGAGCTCGGCGGGTGCTGCGCGGCCGGCGGCGCGTGGCGGACCGACGTCGTGAGGGCCGTTGCCAACGGGCAGGGCGTCGAGATCGACGGGCGCCGCGCGAGCGGCTTCCGGCTTACGAGCGAGCGCCCGATCCAGCTGAACGGGCGCGAGTACCCGGCGGCGCTCGAGGTGCTGAAGAACGGCGACGGCCTGGCGGTCGTGAACGAGCTGCCGCTCGAGGACTACCTGGTCGGCGTCGTACGCGCCGAGGCCGGCGAGCGGTGGCCGCGCGAAATGCTGCGCGCCCAGGCGATCGTCGCGCGCACGTACGCCGCGTACCATCGCGTGCTGAACGCGCCGAAGGCGTATCACATCCTCGCCTCGACGGTCCATCAGGGATACGCCGGGCACGTGCCGTCGTCCTCACCCGTGTGGGACGCCGTCCGCGATACGAGCCGGCGGGTGCTCCTGTGGGACGGGGATCTCTTCCCGGCGTTCTACCACGCCGCGAGCGGCGGGTACACCGAGGATCCCCGCACCGTCTTCGCGGCGGGCAACATACCCAGGCTCAAGGCGATCCGCGACAAATTCTCGACGGGCGCGCCGAACTACGCCTGGAGCCTCGACCTCCGACTCGCCGACCTCTCGCAGATCCTCCGGCGCAACGGCGTCGATGTCGGGACCGTCAAGGCCGTCGAGATCACCGAGCGAACGACGTCGCTCCGCGTCTCGGCGCTCACGGTCCACGGCACGCGCGGGCGAGCGCGGCTGCGCGGCAACGACTTCCGCCGCATGGTGGGCTACGAGACGCTCAAGTCCACGCTCTTCGCCGTCGCCGTGGACGGTGAGACGGCGCGCTTCGCGGGGCGCGGC
>Ga0209801_1000143_pt1 | contig 48922 bp, 49 predicted proteins | sample GraSoiAngelo_127_FD_185884 | JGI IMG/M metagenome (GOLD analysis project Ga0209801, IMG submission 185884) | Grasslands soil microbial communities from the Angelo Coastal Reserve, California, USA - 14_0927_09_40cm (SPAdes) (version 2) | ecosystem: Environmental > Terrestrial > Soil > Grasslands ... | reverse complement strand
GAGGCGGGCGGGTTTCTCGACGAGAAGTGCGCGCTGCCCTCGATGGACCTGGTGCCCCTGGCCGTGATCAAGGTGCTGCGGCTGATGGCGGCCGGCGACATCGAGACGTACCGACGCGTGAAGCTCGACGGGCCGCTGATGGCCTCGATCGAGGGCGTGCTGCAGTCCCAGCTCGAGTACCACATGGACCGGCGCCTGAAATCGATCGCGTTTCTGAACTCAATGAGGGTGTGAGCGTGATGCATGAGGACCATGCGTTCCCGGCCGGGAACATCTTGTCAATCCTGAAACTGCCCTGACGATGAAGAGGATCAACTCCTCCCCATCTATGGGGAGGTGGCGCGGAGCGCTGGAGGGGCTCAGGAGTTCATGACCATCCCTCGAGAGCAGGTCATGGACAAGGTGGTCGCGCTGGCCAAGCGCCGCGGATTCATCTTTCCGTCGAGCGAGATCTATGGGGGGCTTTCGGGCTTCTACGACTATGGGCCGTATGGCGTCGCGCTGAAGCGCGCGATCCGGGATTTGTGGTGGCGCCACATGGTCGAGCTGCGCGACGACATCGTTGGTCTGGAGTCGACGCTGATGATGCCTTCGGCGGTGTGGGAAGCATCCGGCCACCTGACGAACTTCGTCGACCCCCTGCGGCAGTGCCTGGGCAAGTGCAAGAAGCGCTGGCGCGCCGACCACGTCCTGGGCGAGAAGTGCCCGGAGTGCGGCGGACCGCTGGACGACGCGCGGCTCTTCAACCTGATGTTCAAGACCTACGTCGGGCCTTTGGAGGACCGCGCGTCGGAGGTCTACCTCCGACCGGAGACCGCGCAGGGCATGTTCGTCGACTTCAAGAACGTGATCAGCTCGACGCGCGTACGGGTGCCCTTCGGGATCGCGCAGCAGGGGAAGGCGTTTCGCAACGAGATCACGCCGGGCAACTTTGTCTTTCGCGTGCGTGAGTTCGAACTGATGGAAATGGAGTACTTCGTCCGCCCGCGCGAGGACGACGCGGCGTTCGACTACTGGCGTAAGGAGCGGCTGCGCTGGTACACGGACGTGCTGGGCATCAAACCCGACTGCCTGCGTATGTACGACCACCCGAAGGAATCACTGTCGCACTACTCGAAGCAGACCACGGACATCGAGTACGAGTTCCCGTTCGGGTGGGGCGAGCTGGAAGGCATCGCCGACCGGACCGACTATGACCTTGCCGTGCACCAGGAGCGCTCGAAGCAGGACCTGACATATCTCGACCCGGAGACGAACGAGCGCTACTTGCCGTGGGTGATCGAACCGGCGGTGAGCGTGGAGCGGATCTTCATCACGCTGCTGCTGGACGCATACGACGAAGACGTCGTGAACAGCGAGCCGCGAGTTGTGCTGCGCTTGCACCCAAACGTGGCGCCGGTTCAGGTCGCGGTGGTGCCGCTGTCAAAGAAGGAAGAGCTGATCAAGGTCGCGCAGGAGGTCGTGCGGTCGCTACGCGGCCAGTTTCGGGTCGAGTACGACCAGACCGGCGGCCACATCGGCCGGCGCTACCGCCGCCAGGACGAGATCGGCACCCCGTTTTGCGTCACGGTCGACTTCGAAACGCTAAACGATCAGGCGGTAACGATCCGGCAGCGCGACTCGACGGCTCAAGAACGCTCGCCGATCAGCGACCTCGCTGCGCGCCTCGAAGCGCTGACGCGCTAGCGACGCGTAGGTTGAGACTGTGAGCTCCGAGCAGACAGCCACGCGCGTTCCGTGGACGCCCGTGCTCGTCCGCGTGATGGCCGCCCTTATGGTCTCGCTCTTCGTCGCCGCGATGGACTCGACGGTGGTCGGCACGGCGCTGCCGACGATTGCACGCGAGCTCGGGAGCTTCGAACTCTACCCGTGGGTCGTTGCGGGTTATCTGATCACCGGCACGACGACCGTGCCGCTCTGGGGCCGCTTGGCCGACATCCGAGGCAGGAAACCGGTCCTGCTCGCCGGCCTCGCCATCTTCGTCGTCGCGTCGGCGCTTTGCGCGTGGAGCCCGTCGATGCTGTGGCTGATCGCATTCCGAACGCTGCAGGGCATCGGAGCCGGATGCATCCAACCGCTGGTGTTCACGACCGTCGGCGACATCTTTCCGCTTGAGCAGCGCGCTCGCCTCCAGGGTTTCTTCAGCAGCATGTGGGCGATCGCGGCGATCGTTGGGCCGGGCCTGGGCGCGCTTTTCGTTTCGACGATCGGTTGGCGCTGGATCTTCACGATCAACATCCCGATCGGCATCGCCGCCGCGGCCCTGCTGTGGGGCTACGCCGAGCGCAAAGACCAAAGAGTCGAGGCACGGCTCGACGTTCGCGGCGCAGTGCTCCTGACCGCTGGCATCACCGTCCTGCTGATCGGCCTCGGCACTGGCACCGAGAGCGCGACCCCGAACTGGCCCATCGTCGGACTCGCGCTGTTATTGCTGGGCGGGTTCGCTGCGCTCGAGTGGCGATCCAGAAACCCAACGGTGCCGCTGTACTTGTTGAGGCATCGCGTCATCGGCCCGGCGATCTTGATCGGGCTCATCGCCGGCACGCTGATGTTCGGCGTCACGGCATATCTGCCGCTGTTGGTGCAATCGGTCCAGGGTAGGTCAGCTTACGAGGCTGGCGTCGCTGTCGCCGCGATGTCATTCGGCTGGCCAATCGCCTCGTCGCTTTCCGGCTTCGCGATGGTCCGCATTGGTTACCAGCGCCTCGTCGTGATCGGCGCTCTCGCGCTGCTGGCCGGAAGCGTGATGCTTGCTGCGGCCCAACCGAACAGTGGCTTGCTTTGGACAGGCGGCGCGTCTCTGATCATCGGCGTCGGCATGGGTACGTTCACGGCGCCGCTGCTGATCGTGATTCAGGCGAACGTCGGGTGGGCGCAGCGCGGAGCCGCGACAGCGCTTAATCAGTTCTCACGCACGATCGGGGGCGCAATTGGAGTGGCCCTGATGGGCATCGTCCTCCAGCGCTACGTGGGGTCCGCACACGCACCGCTCGAAGCTCGCGAAGAGCTCTATCGTGGCCTCCACGCCGACTTCATCGCCCTGGTCGTGCTGGCCGCCGGCGTGCTTGTCGCCGGGATCGCGGTGTTATTCGCGTCACGACGACAGCGGCTGCAGGCGCGAGCATCAGAGGTGGCCTCGGCAGGCTCCTAGCGTCGTGCTTGGCCCGCACTGGAATGTGGCGTCGGCGCTGGTCGCCGCGGTGCCGCTGTCGCGGTCGGACCGCGGCAGAAAGATGTGCAGCGTGCCTCGGGATTGCTCCGTCAGCAGCGCCCATAGGCGGAACTCGAAGACCTGTCCGGAGGCACTGACCTCGTGCGACGTCCAGGGATCGCTCAGTTGCACAACTGCTCAGCCGCTTTCAAATAGACGTCGACGCATTTTTCGACTGAGGCGCGGTCGACCCATTCAACATCGGCGTGCGCCCCTTCGCCGATCGGGCCATACGCGACGGTCGGGATGCCGGCCGCGTTCGTCAGCGCCATGTCCATCCAGTACGCGACTCCGATGATGTCCGGCTGCCCGGCCGCCTCGGCCACCACTTTGCTGACAGGATGGTCGGGCGGGAGCTCGGACGGCGCGCGTTCGAGGAGCACTCGCGCTATTACTTGATCTCCCTCAAGGATCAATGGGCCCCATTCCCCGGCTTCGCCGTGTACTTCCCCATAAATGGGGAAGAGTTTTTCGCCGGGGATCGTGCGGCGTTCTAGCTTCGCCACGCAGCGGGCCGGGTAGGTTGACATCTCCTGGCCGCCCTCAATCAAAGAGGCGTGGATCGAGCCGGTGCCCAGCAGCGGGTGGCGCGCGCCGGAGCGCAGGCGCTCATTCAGGTCGAGGACCCCAGTCAGCACCTGGCCCATGTTCGCGATCGCGTCCACTCCGAGATCAGCCCGCGAGCCGTGCGCCGCGACACCCGTCGTCTCGACTTCCAGCCACACAAAGCCCTTGTGCGCAAGGCAGAGGCGCAGCTCGGTGGGTTCGGTGACGATCGCGGCATCGGCGCGGTATCGCTCGATCACCGCGGAAGTGCCCAGGCTTGCGACCTCTTCGTCGGCCACCGCTGTGATGATCAGGTCGCCCTTCAGTCGCAGCCTCGCGGCTTCGCGGGCTGTGATCATGATCGCCGCCAGGCTAGCCTTCATGTCGTACGCGCCGCGTCCGTAAATCCGTTCTTCTTCGACGTGGGGCGAGAACGCCTCCGGCATCCCGCCCGCGCCGACGGTGTCCATGTGCGCGTTCAGCATCAAGCTGCGTCCGCCGCCGGTTCCCCGTAGCACGCCCACCACCGATGGCCGGCCGGGCACGGGCTCGACGATCTCTACGTCGAGGCCCGCGGCGGAAATCCATGACGCCACGTACTGGGCGATGGCCGTCTCGCCGCTTCCGGATGGGACGAGATCCGGGTTGACCGACTCGATCGCGACCAGCTCGCAGATGAGGTCGGACAAAGAAGTGGCGGCCCGACTCATTGCCAGGCCGCCCTTGAAATCACGAGATGGAACTCTAGCCGCGCGGTCCTGTCAGGTCGCTCATCGCCGGCACGCTGGCGGTGTCACAGGTGAACCCGAGACATCCGAGTTGCCAGCCATCCTGAATCGTGCGGAGCAGCGAGTAGTGGTTGTACGCAACCGCCGAAGTCCGCGCCGTGTGGTCGGAGTGCGAGATGACTAGCGACACAACGTGGCCGCCGCCGTGGCCGGGCACAGCATCGCAGCAGCCGCTCGTGTCACCGAAGCCGAAGTCGGTGGGGCTGCCTGTGAAGTCGCTCTCGTCCCACTGGATAAAGATGACCGAGTTTCCATTCCAGGCCGAGGACTTCATGATCTTGCCAACCCACGTCGAGAGGAACGAGTCGCCGGTGCTGATCAGGCTCTGGACCTGGCTGAAGTCGCAAGGATCGGCCGGCGTGGCGGCGCGGCCGTGCATGTCGTTGCACTGGTCGGGGGCGATGAACGAGTAGGCCGGCACGTTGCTCGAGTTGAGGTCGGCCTCGAGCTGGCTCAGGTCGACGATGTTCGCCAAGCGCGCCGGGCTGCTCTGGACGTCGGTAAAGCTGACAAACGGATTGTGCTTGCGCTCGTAGAGCTGGTTGCCGCAGGAATGCGCGAGCACGTTGCCGTTGCAGAGTGAGAACGACTGGCTGTAGCTCTTCCACGTCTTACTGTGGCTCTCGAGCTGATCGACGAGGTTCGGAACGTCGAGTGTCTCGTCGTTGTCGGTATCGGCGCCGGTGATCCCGGCGGTGGAAGCGATGTAGTTCGGCTGGCTCGGGTGAATGACGCCCGTGTAGTTGGTTGCCAGTCCGTACCTGCCGGCCGCGTCGTTGATCCACGGCGCGTTCGGGTTGCCGATCAACGCGTCGTACCCGGTGTTCTCCATCATGATCACGAACACGTGCTGGTAGTTCTTTAAGGTAGGACGAGTCGAATCGGCCGAGACAGATCCCAATCCGAAGACCATCCCCACCAGCGTGGCGAATACTGCGATCGCAGTCGTTCGTCGCATCCAGCACCCCCATCTCACTAACCGGTGGACACAACAGCGCGCTCGTAGGCGCGAGTCTAGAGTAAGTCTGACCGGCCAATTGCGACCGGGAAATGAGCGAGGGCTCGGCTTTCGGGCCCTCGCACCCCTGGGTTAGTGGTTGGTACTAGTCGTCGTCCTCCTCGTCGGCATTCGACATCGCGAACCACGCGAATGCGCCGGTGGTCGCATTGACGGTGCCGACGAAAACCTCAGGCTTCTTGCACGGGTGGGGCAAGCTGACCCGGGTGTTGATCGTCGAGTCGCCGCCAGGCACGGTGGCCGGGAAACTCGCGGTTCTGACGTTGACGATGCCGTGCGGGGTCAGGCAGCTCACGGTCACCGCGAACGTGCCAATCGGGTTCGCGCCAATGTTCGAGCCCGCCGCGAGCACCAATCCGGTCACCTCGACCGAGACGTGGCCGTGGCGGCTGACCTCGCCGCTGCCTGAACTGATGGCCCACGGCAAGCCGCCCCCCTTGAGGAGGCGGTCGTTGACCGCGGCAACGGCCGCTCCGGTGACCGGTGTCATCGAATCGAACTCGATCAGCGAGCCGCCCTCGTGCGCCGAGACGCTGACGCTGCCCGCGCCCACGAGGCTCAACGCGCCGACGGTGGCAACAAGAAATCTTCGCCAACCCCTCATCGAAATGCCTCCATAACCCGCATGCCGGCTACGGCCGTCGATACCGCGCGGGGTTACCTCAGCGGCGGCTTCCGAAGAGAGCGCTCTCCAGCACATAAAAGAGCGCGAGCGCGCCGTAGAGTCCCGCGCTCACGTACGGATTGAGGAGCGCCACGGCTGTCGCGGTCAGGTACAGGAATGGGCCAGGAAGGTAGCTGCGTCCGATGCCGTCGACGGTGCGAGGGTCCGCATCCGCGCGCAGGAGTCGCTTGCCGCGAGCGGCGTAGCGCCACAGGACGTTGAACAGGATCGCGGTCAAGGTGAGCGTGACGCCGTACGCGATGGCCGCCGCTTGAAGGTCGTCAGGGTGGTTGAAGGCCTCGGCCAGCAGACGCGTTGGAAATGGGATGAACGCGATGTTGGTCAGAAAGAGAACGCTGATCATCAGGAAGACGCGGTCCACGTGACCGATCTGTGTCATCACCGTGTGGTGGTTGATCCAGATGATTCCGATCGTCACGAAGCTGACCGCGTACGCGACGTAGCTGGGCCAGATCCTCAGCAGGTCGCCGGCCAGCGGCCGCCCTTCCGCAACTGACACGTTGAGGATCAGCAACGTGGCCGCGATTGCGAAGACTCCGTCGCTGAATGCTTCGAGGCGTGCGGTCCGCACCGCGTCAATTCAAGCGCAAGGTTCGACCGCGGCGTTCGTTAAGCAGTGGATAAGAAAGGCGTATGTGAATACCACGAGGGGTTAGGCCTCCTCCTCCAACCTCCCCATCTCCGTTACTCCAGAGGCCGAAGCTCCAACCGACCCGGCGGGCCCCCTCCCTGATCGCTCGCCGGGCTCCGGTGGGGAGTGCACACAACCAAACAGCCCCATCCGCGGCGCCCTCCGGCCCTTCGGGCCGCCTCCCCATGAATGGGGAGGAGTTGAGTTCTTTCCTTACCTGCCGACCAGGCGGATGGTCCAGAAGTCTTGCGATAGGCCTGGTTGGACCAGGTATGCATACGGCATCGTGAAGTAGCCCTTCATGCCCCATCGGGTGCCCCACGAGTTGCGGGCCAGGAACCACTGCTTCGATTCGTCGTAACCAACGGCCATCACTGCGTGGCCGCCGACCGCGCGCTCGGCCCAGCCGGGCATGGGCGCGTGCCCGGTCCGTTTGACGGCTTCGGTTTCGAAGCTCTCGTAGACGGTGAAACCGAAGATGAACGGGTAGCCGGACGCGAGGCAGCCCTTCATCTGGTTCAGGTTCGGGACGATGCTCTGGTAGGAGACCGCGCGGTCGAGCTTGGCGTCGCGGTAGCATTTCGCTGGCGGTCGGGTCGCGAACTTCGAGATGACGTAAGGCCACTCCGGCTCCGGGCAAACGCCATCGCTCGCCACCGACTTGATGCCATCACGGATCATGGCGCCGCTGTCGGTCGGCACCGTGCCCTCGATCTTCCGCTCGTTGTAGTAGATGAAGAGCCGCGACGGCACGAAGTCGGACAGCTTCTGCTTCATGCGGTCGAACTCGACCGCGCCGGCGATCGCGTTGGCCGTGCAGCTGCCCAGCTGGCCCTGGTCGTAAACGGGCGGACACTTCTTGCGCAGGTCGGTGGACGACGGCAGTGCGGTGAGGTACTGCGAGGGCGCGGCATAAAGGTGGTCGCGCTGGTCGGGTTGGTCGGGGATCCATCCGTAGTGGCGGATCTCGCGGGGCTGGGTCATAGATAAGGCCAGTTGGCCACGCTGGGCCCGTCGCCGACGTACGTGTCAACACCTTTGGCAAAGCGGTGCGCCTCGAGCACGATCGCGGTTGCTCGCGCGTGTCCTTCCAGGATCACGAGATGTCCGTCCGGCCGGCGCAGCGCGATGATCTCTGGCACCTTTTTCTCCGAGTGGCATAAGCCCGACGCCAGCGAGAGTACGACCATGTTGGTCTGGTCACCGGTGTAAACGTGGCCGACATTGGTCGCGCCTTCGGCAACCTTGCGCGTGGCCGGCGCGAGAATGGGCCACGCTCCGCCCGTTCTTGCGTAGAGCAGCTCGCCGACCTCGTCGGTGCTCAGTCGTATGCGTCTCCATACGATGTCGTTGGCGAGGCCCTGGAAGCTGCCTGCGCCCTGCCCGAACCCGTAGACCGAGGTGATGATCTCCCGGCGAAGCCCGTTCTGATCCTCATCCCGCAGGTCGGGCGAGCGCGCCGCCTTCAAAGCCGCCGACAAATTGGCGGGATTCGGCGGGTTGCCGACGAGGTAAGCCTGGAAGTCCGGAGACTCGATCTCGGCCTGCAACCAGGCCAGGATGACCTGGTCTTCGGTGGCCTGTCCGAGGTCGTCCATCAGGCATGGGAAAATAACACCTCCATGCCCCGAACCCATAAGTGGGTGTATCAGTTCTCCGAAGGCTCCGCGAAGATGCGCGACCTTCTCGGTGGCAAGGGCGCCGGCGCCGCGGAGATGACGCGGGCCGGGATGCCCGTTCCTCCAGGTTTCACCATCACGACCGAAGCGTGCCGCGCCTACTACGCCAGCGGCGGCAAGTTTCCGAAGGGGCTGTGGGAGCAGGTTCTTCCGGCCCTGAAAGTGCTGGAACGCAAGGCCGGCAAGAAGTTCGGCGACCCCAAGGACCCGCTGCTCGTGAGCGTGCGGTCCGGGGCCAAGTTCTCGATGCCGGGGATGATGGACACAGTCCTCAACCTCGGCCTCAGCGAGGACACCGCCAAGGGCATCGCGGCGTTGACGAAGGACGATCGGTTTGCGCTCGACGCGCGCCGCCGCTTCATCCAGATGTTCGGCAAAACGGTCAAGGGCATCGACGGCGAGAAGTTCGAGCACGCGCTGCAGGAGGCGAAGAAGAAGGCCGGGGTCAAGACCGACCCCGAACTGAAGCCGGAGCACCTGCGGCCCCTGGTCGCTCAGTTCCTCTCCATATATAAGGACGAGACGCGGAGCGAGTTCCCCTCCGACCCGGTTGAGCAGCTGCGGGAGGCGATCGACGCGGTGTTCAAGTCGTGGAACACCGACCGCGCCAAGACCTACCGCCGGATGGAGCGCATCCCCGACGACCTCGGCACCGCGGTCAACGTGCAGATGATGGTCTTCGGCAACATGGGTTCGACCTCGGGGACCGGCGTTGCGTTCACACGTAACCCCATCACCGGCGCGAAAGAGCTGTACGGCGACTATCTGGCCAACGCGCAGGGCGAGGACGTCGTGGCGGGAGTGCGCGACACCGAGCCGATAAGCGCTCTGAAGAAAGAGCTACCGAAGGTGTACGCGCAGTTCGACCGCTACGCCAGGCAGCTCGAGAAGCACTACAAGGATGTGCAGGACCTCGAGTTCACGATCGAGCGCGGCAAGCTCTACATGCTGCAGACGCGCTCCGCGAAGCGAACGGGTGAGGCCGCGGTGAACATCGCGGTCGACATGGTCAAAGAGCGCCTGATCACCAAGACGGACGCGGTCGCGCGGGTCGAGCCTCGTCAGCTGGAGCAGCTGCTGTTCCCACGCGTCGACCCCGCCGCCAAGGTTTCGCCTCTGGCAAGGGGTGTTCCCGCGTCACCCGGAGCCGCGAGCGGCGGCGCTGTGTTCGACGCCGACACCGCGGTCGAGTGGGGCAAGCAGGGCAAGGCGGTGATCCTGGTCCGGGTCGAGACCAACCCGAACGACGTGCACGGCATGGTCGAGGCGAAGGGAATCCTGACCCAGACCGGAGGCACTGCGTCTCATGCGGCATTGGTGGCACGCGGCATGGGACGGCCCTGCGTGGTCGGCGCGAGCGCGATCGACGTCGACGTCCGGCAGAGAAGGTTCTCCGCCAACGGCACGACGATCAATGAAGGCGACCAGATCACGATCGATGGCACTACTGGGGATGTCTATGTCGGCAACGTCCCGACGATCGAGGCCCGGTCGCTTAACCAGCATCCCGCAGCCAGCGCGATCTTGAAATGGGCCGACGAGCTCCGACGGCTGGAGGTATGGGCGAACGCCGACTATCCGCGCGACGCGGCCAAGGCGCGTGAGAACGGAGCGCAAGGCGTGGGCCTGTGCCGGACCGAGCACATGTTCATGGAGCAGGAACGGCTGCCGATCGTCCAGGCGATGATCATGGCCAACACCACCGAGGAGCGCGAAAAGCAGCTCGCAAAGCTGCTGCCCATTCAGCGCGGTGACTTCGAGGGCATCTTCAAGGAGATGGCCGGCCTGCCCGTGATCATCCGGCTCATCGATCCGCCGCTGCACGAGTTCCTGCCCAGCCTCGAGGAGCTGATCCGCGAGACGACGCACCTGAAGGACACGGGCGAGAACCCGACGCTGCTCGCCGAGCGGGAGAAGGTGCTGGCCCGCGTCGAAGAGCTGCATGAGGCGAACCCCATGCTGGGACTGCGCGGCGTGCGCCTCTCGATCCTCTATCCGGAGATAACACGCATGCAGGTCCGGGCGATCATCGAGGCGGCCTGCAACCTGCGCAAGCGTAAGATCGACGCCCGGCCCGAGATCATGATCCCGCTCGCCGGCACGGTGGCCGAGCTGCGCACGGTGCACGCCGAGCTCAAGCCGGTCGCAGAGGCGGTGCAGAAGGAGATGGGCGTTCGCGTTCCCTACAAGTTCGGCACCATGATCGAGATCCCTCGTGCGGCGCTGACGGCGGGGGAGATCGCGCAGGAGGCGGAGTTCTTCTCCTTCGGCACCAACGACCTCACGCAGACCACGTTCGGCTTCTCGCGCGACGACGCCGAGCGGGCTTTTATCGTCCGCTACCTGGAGCAGAAGATCCTGGCGCGCAACCCGTTCGAGACGATCGACGTGGCCGGCGTGGGACGGCTGATGGAGATCGCGGTCAAGGAAGGCCGCAAGACGCGCAAGGACCTCGAGGTTGGGATCTGCGGTGAGCATGGGGGCGACCCAGACTCCATCCACCTGTGCCACAAGCTCGGCCTGAACTACGTGTCGTGCAGCCCGTTCCGCGTCCCGGTGGCGCGGCTGGCCGCGGCGCAGGCCGCGATCGGAGAAGGTACTGGCACGAAGTAGCTCCCTGAAACTGTCGGGGTTGCGGGGCCGATTCGCGGGCGAGATCATCGAGCCCGGCGACGCGGGATACGACCAGGCGCGGATCGTCTGGAACGCCATCGTCGATCGCCATCCCGCGCTGGTCGTCCGGCCGACTTCGGTCGATGACGTGGTCAGCGCGATCCAGTTCGCGCATGACAAAGACCTTGTGGTCGCGGTGCGCGGAGGCGCCCACAGCGTGGCGGGGTTCTCGACCTGCGACGGCGGGATGGTGATCGATCTCTCCGGCATGCGCGCGGTGGCGGTGGATCCCAACCGCAAACGCGCGACGGCGCAGGGCGGTGCACACCTCTCAAAGCTCGACAAGTCCGCGCAGGCGCACGGCCTGGTATGCCCCGTTGGCGTGGTGGGGCACACCGGAGTGGCCGGCCTGACGCTGGGCGGTGGCATGGGACGTCTGCAGCGAAAGCTGGGCCTGACCATCGACAACCTCGAGAGCGTCAACCTCGTCACCGCTGCGGGCGAGCGGCTGCGCGCGAGCGAGGAGGAGAACTCAGACCTTTTCTGGGGCCTGCGCGGGGCGGGCGCGAACTTCGGCGTCGCAACCTCGTTTGAGTTCAAGCTGCATCCGTTCGGGGGGACGATCTTTCAGGGGATGGTCGCGTTCCCGGTGGAGCGAAGCCTCGAGGTGGCTGAGCAGGTAAGGGAATTCGTGGCGACTCACGCTGACGTGCACACCGCCCTTGCCTTCACCAAGATGGAGGACCTGGGGGGTCGGCCGGTCTTCGTGGTGGGCTCGACGCACGCGGGCAGCGTCGACGAGGCGGAGCGCGATCTGCGGGTCTTTCGCGAGCTGCTCCCACTTGTCGACACGTTCGGGGCCAAGCCATACCTCGAAGTGCAGGGGATGGCCGACGAATCGTCGGGGTGGGGGCAGCGCTTCTATACCAAGGCGGGTTTTCTGGCCCACCTGAATGACGAGGTGATCAGCCTCTGCGCGGAGCTGGTGGAAACTATCCCGGCCGGCGCAGAGCTTTCCTTATGGGCGCAGGGCGGGGCTATCGGACGAATTTCGGACGACGCGATGGCCTACACCGGGCGGGACGCGCCCTTCAACATCTCCGCGGAGCTCGCATGGACCGATCCGGCCGACGATGAGGAGCGGATCGCGTGGGGACGAGCCGCGATCGCTAAGGTCAAACCATTCATGACCGCAGGGCGCTACGTCAACGATGTGTCCGAAGCAGGCACGGACGGCGCTCAGATCTACGGCGCCGCTAAGTACCAGAGGCTGGTGGCGCTGAAGCGAAAGTACGACCCGGAGAACTTCTTCCGGCTGAACCAGAACATCAAGCCTTAGGCTGGAGTCGTTGCGAGAGATGTGCTTTCGCCGCCTTAGCCACCGGCGCCTCGTGCCCCATCCGCGGCGCCCCTCCGGCCCTTCGGGCACCTCCCCGTGAATGGGGAGGAGTTGCGGCTGTCTAAGCTCGAACCGTGATTGTCAACGTCTGCCCGGCGGCGCTCACATCGACGCCGCCAGACAGAGTCTGGAGTGTGCTGGACACGCCCGAGCGATTCACCGAGTGGTCGGGCGCCCGATTTGTTTCCGCCGAGCCGGCCGGACGAGTGCGGCCCGGCCAGGTGATGAACCTGGTGGCGCGGGGTCTGGGCCGGGAGTGGCCGGTCCGCATGAACGTGCGTGACGTCGACCCGGAACATCGATGGCTCGACGTGGTCGTCCACCTGCCTCTGGGCGTCGCCAATTACGAGCGGGTGACGCTGACGGAGACAAAAGAAGGCGGCACGCTGGTCCGGTTCAATTGAGACTTCCACCTCCCGCCCGGGTGGCGGGGCCGGCTTGTGATGCTCTTTCTGGCGCGGGAGTTGCGGCGCGGGCCTGAGGAATCGCTGCGGGGTCTGATCCGCGCCGCCGGACGATAGCCCGCGTTTATTGCCCGTCACCTCCAAGGTGACAGGAAGAAGGTCTCAGGCTTTGGCCTTCAGCTCCCGCATCGCTTTGTCGAGGTTGCGCGCGCGGGTGTCGGCCGTCTTGCCGTTCGCGATGGGAGCCACCAGCCGGTACTTCCCGCTGTAGGAGAGGCTTTCGAAGTACTTCTTTACTTTGGGGTCCTTCGCCAGCGCCCTGGCGAGCTCCGGCGGGACCTCTACGTCGCGCTTTTCCGTGTCGAGCTCGACGTTGACGTCGATGGTGTCGCCTGCGGCGACATGCGCGCTCTTGCGGACGTCGTCGCTGATGCCGAGCATGTAGGTTCCACCCATCGGCGCGATCGCACTGCGGTACGTGTAGCCGTTGATCGTGACCTTGACGAGCGGCCGCCTAGTGGAGCCGAGGCCGTCCACGACTTTGGCGGGGACTTCGACTCCGGTGGCGGTCTTGCCGGCGAGCAGGACTTTGGCTCGAAATCTCATACGCGGTTCTCCCGCGCGAGCTGTCGCGCCGGGATGATCGAGATCCAGGTCCAACCGACTACCAGCGCGAGCCAGAGCGGAATCAGGTTGCCGTGACTCAGCCCGCTCATGACATAGACGAAGCAGAGTGCCGTAACGCCACCCACGATCGCGGAGTACCAGTAGCGGCGCGCGTAGACGAAGCATGCGGCGACGAGCGCGGAATAACCGATGCCGAAACCGGTCAGGTGGAGCATGGCGTGCCAGGTCATTGTCGTCGGCTGCCCCGCGGGCGCGCCCGCCGGAAAGCCGAGACCCGGGTCGGCGGAGAAGAGGCCGCCGATGACCATGCCCGCGCCGACGCAGGCGATGAGGATCGGTCCCCAGGTCGCCCGGGTTGCGCGCCGGAGGCCTGCTCCCGCGGCGACGAAGAGCAAGCCGCAGACGATGAAGTTAGCGACCTGGATCCATCCGCCGTCGCCGAGGCTCAGCAGGCTGGGCGGGTGGATGGTCATGCTGAATCCTCGGCGAGTGAAGGCCTGGATGAAGACGACAACAAGGAACAGCGGTCCCGCGACGGCGCCGCACGCGAGGAGCGCGGCGGTCGTATTGACTTTCGTAGCACGAGTGGTCGTGGCGCGGAGCGAGGTGATCATCTCCGGCCCTCCACCTTGGGGCCGAGCTGGTGCGAGGTGGGCACGAGCTGCACGATCCGGATGTGGTTGCCGAACGGGTCGCGGATCCCGAAGTCGGTTCCGTAGTCGCGCTCGGTGAGATCGTCGGCGATCTCTACGCCTTTCGCCTTGAACGTTTCGTATGTCTTCTTCGCGTCCGAGGTGGTGAACCCGGCCGCGAACCCGCTGGCGCCTTTGCTGATCAACTCGCGGACCTGCGCCGCAGTCTTCGGGTCCATCGCCGGTGAACCCGGCAGTTCGAGAAGGATGTCACGGGTTGGATCGCCCGGCACCCTGACGGTCAGCCAGCGCATGACGCCGAGGTCGACGTCTGCGCTCACCTCGAGCCCGAGCTTGCCGACGTAGAAGTCGAGCGCCTGCTGCTGGTCGAAAACGAAGATGTGCGAGATGTTGATCGAGTTGAGCATCGGTCCTTGTCCTCCAGTGGATTTGTGATCTGTGATCGATGCTATGGGCTGATTGCGGCTGCTCGCTTCTCCAAAACTGCTCGCTCTTGACTCGGCCTCATCCACGCCATGGTGAAGCACGTCGGCGCGGCCATCACGTAGCCGCGAGCCCGATAGTCGGTCGGGCTCTCGCCGACGATGTCGCTGAAGGTTCGGCTGAAGGTGCCCAGGCTCGTGAAACCGACATCGAGGCAGATATCGGTGATGTTGCGCTGCGATTCCCGGAGCAAGAACATCGCTCGCTCGACGCGACGCCGCTGGAGGTAGCGGTGGGGTGTCTCGCCGAAGGTCGCATGAAAGATCCGGATGAAGTGGGCGTCGGAGACATGGGCGACTTCGGCCAGGCGGGAGATGTCGAGGGGCTGCGCGTAGGCCCGGTCGATGGCGTCGCGGGCGCGGAGCATGCGCCGGTTGAGCTGCTCGACGGCGAGGGTCACCACATGATTTTCGCGTAAAGGGGAGAGCTGCTCCGGCGGCCAATCCCCCGGCGTTTACGCCACGGAGTCTTTGACCCCGCCGCGACCCCTGAGGCCGGGTACTTCCCGTGGATCTCCCTCCGGGCAGCATCCCCTTGACAAGTCTCTTGGGGTTTGGTTGAATAACCAATCAAATGTTGAACGAGCATTCAACCAAGGCTGCGGACACTCGGGCCAAGATCCTGCACGCCGCTTTCACGGTCCTCTCCCGGCAGGGCTACGAGAACAGCTCGATCAAGGAGATCGCCGAGGAAGCCGGCGTTGCCCAGGGCCTCGTCCACTACTACTTCAAGTCCAAGCAGCAGCTCGTGCTGGCCGTCCTCGCCGAGGTGTGCAGGGAGATGGAGTACGGGACCGAGCAGGGTGCCGCGGGCGCCCAGGCCGCCTACGAGAAGTTCAAGAACATGCTGAAGGGCAGCTCGGGTACGCACGCGCTGTACATCCAGCTGATCGCGGTGGGCCTGCACGACAAGGAGCTGGGACGCGGCGTGCTCGACTTCCTCCGCCAGGACCGTACGCATATCGAAGGAATCGCGCGCGAGGTGCTTGCCGAGCGTGAGGCCGACCCAACTCCGGCGCAGGGGATTGCGGCCGTCATCGAGGCGGCGGTGCTGGGGATCATGATCCAGAACCTCATCGATCCCGACTTCAAGGCGGACGAGGCGGTCGACACCCTCAACGCGATGTCCCTATCAGCAATCTTCCCGCCCGCCCAGGGCTCCAAGACGGAGTAGGAGAGAGAAAAGTGTTCGGACGCTGGGGTCGTTTTGTCTATCGGCATCGCATCGCAACCCTGGTCGGATCAAGCCTGGTGCTGGTCGCCTCGGTCGTCTTTTTGATCATGGGCGGCACGCTTACCAGCGGTGGCCCGCTGACGAGCAACCTGGAGGCTGCGAAGGCGGGCAACCTGATCACCTCCGACCTCGGCCGCGGCTCGACCGAGTCGAGCCCGACTTCGACGTTCGACCTAATTTTCAAGAGCGACACCCTGTCGGTGAGTGACCCGCAGTACAAGGACGCGGTGACGGCGGCCCTGGCGCCGATCCAGTCCGACTCGCGGATCGTCAACCTCTACACGCCGTACAACGTGCCCACCCCGGCGGCGGCGCAAAGCCTGACCTCGAAGGACGGCCACGAGGCGCTGGTCCTGGTCACGATCAACGAGAAAGGACAGGCGGCGTGGGGTGTCTACAACGACATCCGGCCGAAGGTCCATTCGACGACGCTGTCGGTCACCGGCACTGGTTTCGTGCCGATCAACCAGGCCTTCAACACCACGCTCGAGTCGGACCTGCAGCGGGCCGAGTACGTGACGCTGCCCGTGACGCTGCTACTGCTTGTCCTCATCTTTGCGTCGGTGATCGCGGCCGGGCTTCCCCTCGGCATTGGCATCCTGACGATCGTCGGAGGGATCGGCGGCACGTTCCTGCTGAACCATTTCACCGACGTATCGCAATACGCGATCAACATCGTGACGCTGATCGGACTCGGGGTCTCGATCGACTACTCGCTGTTCATCGTCAACCGTTTTCGGGACGAGCTGGCCGCCGGCGCCGGCCGCGAGGACGCGATCGCGACCACGATGGCCACGGCCGGCCGCGCGATCACGTTCTCCGGCCTCACAGTTGCCGTCGGCCTGTCCGCGATGCTTTTCTTCCAGGGCACGTTCATGGCCTCGATGGGCGCCGCGGGCGCGATCGTCGTGGCCGTCGCGGTGTTCTACGCGCTGACGATCCTGCCCGCGGCCCTTTCGATGATCGGGCCCGCGGTCAACCGGCTGCGCATCCCGTGGCCGCAGCGACCGGCGAGCCGGGGCGGTTTCTGGCGATCGCTCGCGACGTGGCTCATGAAGCGGCCTGTCGTCGTGCTCGTGCCAACGGTCGCCTTCCTGGTCATCGCGTCGACACCGTTCCTGCAGCTTCGTCTCGCCAACGGCAACGTCGACATGCTGCCCACGCGGCTTGAGGCGCGGCAGGGATATGACCGGCTGATCGCCGACTTCCCCGGCCAGAGCCAGACCACGTTCAACGTCGTGGTCGACTATCCGGACGGGTCTCCTCTGACACGCGATCGGATCGCGGACCAGTACACCCTGACACGGCGCATCGCGGCGATTCCCGGGATCCTGCACACGAGCTCGATCTACGACCTCGACCCGAACCTCGGCCTTTCCGAGTACCAGCAGCTCTACACGGGCGACCCGGGCCAGATTCCGGCTGCGGCCCAGCAGCTTTTTGCCGGCACGGTCGGCAAGCACATCGTCCTGATCCAGGCAACGAGCAACGTAGATGAGAGCTCGGACGCCGCGCGCAACATCCTGAAGGCGATCCGCAACGACAAGGGCGTGACCGGGGGGCAAGTGCTGGTCGGCGGCGCAACGGCGATCGATGTCGACGTGATCAAGTTCATCTACGACCAGGTCCCGTTGGCGGTCGGCACCGTTGTACTGGTGACCTACGTTCTGCTCTTCCTGCTGACCGGCTCGGTGATCCTTCCGCTGAAGGCGGTCCTGTTGAACTTCCTCTCGATCGGCGCATCGTTCGGCGCGCTGGTGTTCATCTTCCAGCAAGGACACTTCGCCAGCCTGCTCGGCTTCACGCCGCAGTCGCTGGACCCGAGCATCCCGGTGATCTTGTTCTCGATCGTGTTCGGGCTGTCTATGGACTACGAGGTCTTGCTCGTCAGCCGGATGCATGAGGAGTACGTGCGCCTGGGCGACAACACCGCGGCCGTCGCGAGCGGCCTCGAGCGGACGGGGCGGTTGATCACAGGCGCCGCTGCGATCATGTTCACGGTGTTCATGGCCTTCGGCCTGGCCGAGGTCGTGATCATCAAGGCGATCGGGATCGGGCTGGCGATCGCGGTGGCGATCGACGCCACGATCGTGCGCTCCCTGGTGGTGCCCGCGGTTATGAGGTTGCTTGGCGACCTCAACTGGTGGGCGCCGATGCCGCTGCGCCGGTTCTACGACTGGATTGGGCTGGGCGACCTCGGGGTCGAGCCGGACCAGCTCGAGTTGCCCCACCCGGCGGCTGCGCCGCCGACCTCCCCGGCAAGCGGGGAGGTGGAGCCCGAGGTTGCGATCGGCGCTCGGTAACCCGAGCCACTTGTGCGCTTCTCTAATGTGCTGACCCGCGGGTCAATCGGAAGGTTCGTTTGGTATGGCATGGCGCTTGTCTGGGTTTTCGCGTTAGGCGTTGTTTTGCTCGCCCGGATTCCGTTCGGGCTGGTCTTCGGACCGCTGTTTCTGGCCTACGGCACCTCAGGCCTGGTCTTTCGTGATGAGGAACCTGAAGGCCCACTGCCTTGGTCCGAGTGGTTGGCTCCTGTACTTGCTGTTGGATTCCTCGTGATCGGAACAGTTCTGCTGGCGGCTTCTCTGGCGCTGCTCAGTTAAGGCAAGCGCCGCCGCTCGGCGCGCCGCACAATAGTGCCCGTGCCCACCCTGTCGTCCGATGACGCCTTCGCGGAGGTCAAGGGCAAGGTCGACCTGGTCAAGGTCGTCCAGGAGCACGTCCGCCTCACGAAGCGCAACAAGGACTACTGGGGCCTTTGCCCCTTCCACCAGGAGGACAGCCCCAGCTTCCACGTCAACCCGCAGCGCCAGTCCTGGTACTGCTTTGGGTGCGAGCGCAAGGGCGACGTCTTCACGTTCGTCGAGCTGATCGAGAAGACAGACAAGCGCGGCGCCTTGGTGCTGCTCGCGGAGCGCGCCGGGGTCGAGCTGAAGCAGCTGAGCCCGGACCAGAAAGACCGCGCTGACCTGCGCAAGCGGGTGCTGGCGATGCTCAAGCTCGCGGCTCAGTACTACGAGTACGTCCTGTGGAAAAGCCCCGCCGGCGAGCCTGGGCGCCGTCTCCTGGAGTCACGCCGGGTGGGCGAGGAGACGGCGCGCCGCTTCCAGCTCGGCTACGCGCCGGCCGGTCGCGGGTTCGCCGAGTACATGCGGGCGAAGAAACGCTCGCTCGTCGACGCCCAGGAAGCCGGACTCATGCGCCGCGACGGGACCGATTTCTTCGCCGAACGGCTGGTCATCCCGATCCGTGATGAGCGCGGCCAGACCCTTGCCTTCACCGCCCGCGCCGTCCGGGCCGACGAGCCTAAAAAATACATCAACTCGCCCGAAACCCCCGCCTACATAAAAGGAAGAGTGGTGTTCGGCCTGGACCTGGCCCGGGATGAGATCGCCCGGCGCGGCCACGCCGTGATGATGGAGGGCCAGTTCGACGTCATCACCGCCCACCAGTTCGCGGTGACGAACGCGGTCGCCAGCTCCGGCACCGCCCTGACCGAGGAGCAGGTACGCCTTCTCAAGCGGTTCACCGATGAGCTTCTCCTGGTGTTCGATTCCGACCGAGCCGGGAGAGATGCGTCGCGCAAAGCCGCCGTGCTCGCGGCCCAACACGCGATGCGAAGTCGCGTCGTGGCCGTGCCGGGGGCTAAGGATCCGGACGAGTTCCTGCGCAGCGCGGGCCCGGACGCGGCGGCGCGTTGGGAGGACCTGGTGGCTAAGGCGCCGTCCGGCTTCGAGGCCGGGATGGAGGAAGACTCGGTCGGCCTGAACCCGAGCAACCCGAACCAGGTCGAGAGGGTGGCGGCTCGCCTGCGCGAATGGATCCGGCAGTTCCCGGCCACGCTGCGCGAGGGTTACGCCGAGACGGCCGAGCGGCACACCGGAATCTCCCGCCACCTGTTGCTCGAGGAGCCGGAGGCAAAGCCCGCTCGAGTGGCGCAGAACGGTGCCCCGGCGCGCAAGCCCGCGCGCAGGGTCACGGCAAGCGGGTATCTGCTCCAGCTTCTCGCTGTCCGGCCCTCTGCTTTCGATCGCGTCCGAACAAAGCTGACCTCCCAGGAGTTCGACGAGGACGACCGTCCGATTTACATCCGTATGCTGGAGAGCTACGAGCGCGGGGGCCCCACCGGGCTCGAGGCCGATTTGGCCGGTTATCCCGCGGAAGAACAAGACCTGATCAGACGGGCGTGGGCGGCGCCGCCGCCGAATGTCGATGACGAGGTGGCAGTTGAACTTGCGGAACGAATCCGCCTGGAGCACATGAAGGGTATGCAGAATGGGATAATCCGCGAGCTATCCGAGGCCGAAAGGGGTCGGGACTCGGAGAGGGTGGCGCAATTGGAAGCTCAAGCCAGAGAGCTCGGCCGCGCCATCACGGATATGGAAAGGAGAAGCTAGTTATCGCGCGTGTAGTGAAGCAGCCGCCCGAGGCGAAAGCGCCGGTGACGAAGCCGGTCGCGACGAAGCCAGTGAAGGCGAACAGGGTGGTCGAGAAGCCGGAGCCGAAGTTCGAAGACGAGCTGATGGCCGTCGCCGAGCAGCTGATCATAAAGGGCAAAGAGCAGGGATACCTCACCCCCGACGACATCCTGCAGGGCTTCCCCGAGATCGACGCCGAGCCCGACCAGATCTTCCGTATCTTCGCCGCGTTCAAGGAGATCGGGATCGAGGTCACCGACGGCGAGAAGGACTTCGAAGAGGTCGAGCAGATCGACGACGAGATGCTGCTCGACATCGAGATGATGGACTCCGTCTCGCTCGACGACCCGGTGCGCATGTACCTGAAGGAGATCGGGCGAGTTTCTCTTCTGACGGCCAACGACGAGGTCGAGCTGGCGCAGGCGATCGAGGCCAAGCCCCTGCACGACGCGATGAAGGCGCTGAACGTGATCGAGGAGGTCGACGGGCGGCAGCGCTCGGTCGACGAGCTGCTGCCCGAGGTCATCGAGCGATTGGCCACGGTCAAGCGGAAGGGGCAGCAGTCGCACATCGCGCAGGAGCTGCTCGGCTTGATCGATCTCGGCAAGCTGCCCAATCTCACCGACGCGGCGGCCGCGGAGCGCCGGCGGATCGCGAACGGAGCCCGTCCGCGGGTGCGGGCCGAGGCTTTGGAGTCGTACCGCATCGCGCGCTATCGGCTGACCGAGCGCTACGAGCGCGCCTACGAGGCGAAGCAGCGGCTGACGGAGGCCAACCTGCGGTTGGTGGTTTCGATCGCCAAGAAGTACATCGGGCGTGGGATGTCGTTCCTGGATTTGATCCAGGAAGGGAACATGGGCCTGATCCGCGCGGTCGAGAAGTTCGACTACCACAAGGGCTACAAGTTCTCGACTTACGCCACGTGGTGGATCCGGCAGGCCATCACGCGAGCCATCGCCGACCAGGCCCGGACGATCCGCATCCCGGTGCACATGGTCGAGACGATCAACAAGCTGGTGCGCGTGTCGCGGCGGCTCTTGCAGGAGCTCGGGCGCGAGCCGTCCGACGACGAGATCGGCGAGGAGATGGGGATCACGCCGGAGAAGGTTCGCGAGATCGTGAAGGTTTCGCAGGACCCCGTGTCTTTGGAGACGCCGATCGGCGAGGAAGAGGATTCGCACCTCGGCGACTTCGTAGAGGACCGGGAGGCGGTCTCGCCGTCGGACGCGGCTTCTTTGACGATGCTGCACTCCGAGGTGGAGGATGTTCTCGACACTTTGACTCCGCGGGAGCGGCGCGTGCTGCAGCTGCGGTTCGGGCTGATCGATGGCCACCAGCGGACCCTGGAAGAGGTGGGCAAGCGGTTCGGGGTGACCCGGGAGCGGATCCGCCAGATCGAGGCCAAGGCGCTGCGCAAGCTGCGCCACCCGTCGCGGTCGAAGAAGCTGCGGGACTACCTCGAGTAGCCGGGGCTAACTCGGATAGTCCGGACTAACGGGCGTTTCCGGTGCCGTTGAACCTCGATAGTCCGGCCTATCCGAGCTGTTGCGTTTGCCCTGACAATTAGCCCGTGCCGGTCATCACGATCGGGCGGCAGTTCGGAGCGGGAGGGGCGAGCGTCGGCCGGATGCTGGCCGACCGGCTCAAGACGGACTTCCTCGACTCCAACATCATCGACGAGGTCGCCCGGAGGCTCCAGCTTCCCAAGGAGGAAGTGGAGGCTGAGGACGAGCAGCCTGGGTCGCTACTGGCCCGCTTGCTGGTCGCGCTGGGCTCGGCGAGCTCCGAGCCTCTGATGCCGGCTGAGGCCGCGGCCTGGACACCGCCCAACGCGGCGCCGACGTTCGACATGCGCAAGGCTGTGCTTCAGATCACCCAGCACGTGATCGAAGAGGCGGCGCGCGGCGGTAACGTCGTGATCGTGGGACGCGGCGGCGCCTACATCCTGAGCAAGTTCCCTGCCGCGCTCCACGTCTTTCTGCGGGCGGCGGAGGCTGTCCGGGTCAAAGCGATCATGGCCCGCTTCAGCATCACCTCCGTAGACGAATCGAGGCGCCGCCTGAAGCAGACCGACGAGAACTGGACCTCCTACATCAAGCAGGTCTACGGGCACGACCGCGACCACCCGGCGCACTACGACATGGTTCTCGACACCGGGCGGCTCGGCTACGAGGGGACGGTCGCGGCGGTCCTCGCGGCGCTGTCGAGCCGCCAGCCGATAACCTAGTCCCCGCGTGATTCACTCCCTCGGCTCGCTCACTTCAGGCGTCGACGGCTCTAGCGAGGGCGGCCGCATGAACACCATCAACATCCCCGGGGCGATCGTGCTGTACGGCGTCGCCTTGCTACAGCGGCTCCAGCGCGCGAACCCGAAGACCAAGCTGGGCATCGCCCCAGTTCAGGAGGACGGCATCTGGTGCCTCGAGCTGAGCTACCAGGGCGATGAGCCGGCCGTTCCGGACACGTGGCACGGCCAGCGCGTCATCCTCAGGAAAATCGAGCCTCCACCGCCGAGTGCCTGACTTCGGCCGCCAGAACAAGGTGCGCGAGGTGCTTGCCACGCTCGGCGAGCGCGGGCGCGAGGCGCTCCGGCGGCACGGTTACGACGTGGGCGACGGCTTTGTCGACGTCCTGTCGCAATACCAGACGCTGGAGCACGCGGCGCGCACCGAGCGGCTGAGGGATCTCGAGGGGTTGCTGGGGGAGCTCAACGCTCCCGGCTGAAATTTACAGTCTGTTGACCTTCCAAATTGAAGGTCTCCGATGTACCATGCAACGAATTCGGTTTCAGGATCGTTATACAGGTCGAGGTTTACGTCATTGCAAAGGTCGAAGCTGGAATCGGACAAAGGCAAATGTGCCTGCGGCAGGCGTATGCAAGACGCTGCCATCTACACCTATCGCTCCCGCACGGACCGTTTCCTGTTTCACCGCTGTGAGTGCGGAACCGAGTGGACCGAGCACCTGACGGACGTCGATCCGACCGATCCGGTCTCCTCGGATGAGGTGATCGAGGTCCACAAGCAGCTCGCCAAGTTCGAAGGTTCGATCGCGGAGCTTCTACAGCCTCACTCCGCCTGACGCCAGCCGGCGTCAGTCGCTCTCAGATCATCAGCTGGCACGGTCCGTGGTGGTAGAAGGTTGAGCAGCCATCAGGACCGGCCTTTAGGGAGTAGGCCTGCCCCGCCGGCACGAACATCCAGTCTCCGGGCTTAAGGGTCAGATCGCCGTACTCGAGCGAACCTTCGATGACGATCCGGAACACGGGGTGTTTGTGCACATGTTCCGGAACCTCCGCCCCAGCCTCCATGCGCCCCGTAAAACTGAGTGCTTCCCCGCTTGGCTTGACCACGATCGGTACCTGCCACTGCTCCACGCCCGGCGGCATTCCCGAGCGCTTCAGATCGCCCTTGACCTCGTCCATGCCCTTGTCGCGTGATGTGATGACGCGGTCGCCGTAACGGATACCGTGCTTCTCAAGGGCGTCTTTGACCCGACGGGTTCCTCTGACCTCATCGTTCTCACCGCGCTCGAGCAACGAGTCGTCCGGACGCCATTCAGAGCTCACGAGTCCCCTCCCAACAAGTGCCGGCCGACAGCAGCAGGGATCCGGGTCAGACCTTACTCGTGGGTCGAGGGTTGTCAAGCGCGCGCGGATGCAGGCCGCGCTCGACGGCCCAGGTCGCCACTTCGGTGCGAGATCGAACGCCGAGCTTGTTCCGGATGCGTTCCACATGACCCTCGGCGGTTCGCTCGGCGATGAACAGACGCTGAGCGATCTGCTTGTTGGTCATACCCGCAGCCACCATGGTCACCACCTCGCGTTCACGCCGGCTCAGCACTCCTCCGTCGGTGAGCGCTTCTGCGGCGGGTCTCTGTCCATCCAAGGCGTATTCGAGCGCCTCAGAGGTGGTCAAGGCCTGGCCCTCTTTCCACGCAGCTTCGCCCCTGCCCTTGGCTCCAAGCCGGTCGCGCGCTTGCTGGCAAGCTGCCTCCAGCTGTTGGGCTCTGAACGACCACATGGTCAACGAATACTCGCGTGACAGCCGATCCGCTGCGCCCGCGAGCCGCAAGGTGCGGTCGTCCTGGCGGCGTGCGGCCGCGACCAATGACAGACCGACAAGGCTCCAGATGATTCCGAACCAGTCATTGACGACTTGGAAGATCGACAGCGACTCCACCCAGGACGCGGCAGCCTGATCCACATCGCCCAGATCGAGCTGCACTTGGGCGAGACTCTCCAGGTAGCGAGCGAGGCCGGGCGGATCGCCTTGTGACCTTGCGAAAGCAACGCATCGGCTGAGGATTTCGAGCGCTCTTCCCGGATCACCTTGCGCGAGTGCGAGCAGGCCCCGCCCGTTGCTGAAGTCGATGGCCAGTCGTTCGTAGGCCCGATCGCTCAAGAGCGCGATCGCCTCGTCGTACATCTGGCCCGCGAGCGCAAGCTCGCCGGCAGTTTCGCGCACGAGTCCGGCACCGTTGAGGGCCCGCGCAAGGAGCTCTGGATCCCCTACCTTCCGGGCCGCCGCAACGGCGGATTCCGCAAGTGCTCTGCTTGCGCCGTGGTCGGCCTGGCGCCACGCCAGGCGTGCCGCCATCGTCAAGGCCGTGACACGCAGCGTCTCGTCTGGCTGCGCTTGTCCGAGCAGATCGAGAATGAGCTTTCCCGCCCGCGCCTGAGCGCTGAAGTCGGAATCCGCGATCTCGAGCGCGAGCCTCAAACCACCGTCCTGCGCGTTCTTCCGCCCCCAGTTGAGCGCGTGCCAGAAGTTGGCCGACTCCAGCGGCTCCCACATCCGCGAGCTGAAGTAGTCGTGGTGACTTTGCTGGATCGCTTGCAGCTCACCGGATGCGCGCAACTTCTCGTTGGCGAAGTCATGGTTGGATTCGAGCAAGCTGTACCGTGTCCCGCCGTCGCTCAACCTGTCGGCGACGACCATTGACTTCTGGACAAGGCCGGTGAGCAGGGGCAGCGCCGTCGCCGGATTATTCGCGGCGCAAACTGCCTGCGCGGCCTCCATGGTGAAGCCGCCTTGAAACACCCCCAGCCTCCGGAACAGGCGCGCTTCATCCTCAGTGAGCAAGCGATAGCTCCAGTCGATGGTCGCGTTCATCGTCTGCTGTCGCTCCGGGGCCGTCCGCGTGCCCGAGGTCAGGACGCGGAAGCGATTGTTGAGATTGGTCAGCAGCTCTCTTTCCGACATCATGTCGAGCCGCGCCGCAGCCATCTCGATGGCGAGAGGCAATCGATCCAGGCGCGTGCATATCTGGTCGATCGTCGTGGAGTTTTGCTGCACCTCGAAGCCGGGTCGGACGAGACGTGCGCGAGCCTCGAACAGGCGAAGGGCATCCCGCTCGGGAAGCGAGGGGACCGGCCAGCGAGCTTCTCCAGCCACCCCGATAGGTCCTCGGCTGGTGGCCAGGATCGTCAGCTCGCGGCACTGCTCGAGCAGCGTTTGCGACGCGGTCGCGCAAGCCGCGGCGATGTGTTCGCAGTTGTCCAGGATCAACAGCGCTTGCTTTGCAGCAAGCCATGACGCAACAACTTGCAGCGCGGGTCCGCGGCCCGGGAGCTCGAGAGTTGTAACCAGCGCGGCCGCCACGTCGCTGACCGCCGCCAGCTCGACCCACCACACTCCGTCGGGCCACATCCCGCCGGCTTGCCTGGCGACTTCGGCGGCGAGCCGGCTCTTGCCCGCGCCGCCCGTGCCCGTCAGCGTCACCATCCGCGAGTTGCGAAGCAGTTGCTTGAGCGAGCGCAGCTCCGCCTCGCGACCGACAAATGTCGTCAGGTGATGAGGCAGGGCGTGGGAAGGAGTCGTCGCCTGGTGGCCACGACCTGCCACCTTGCTCATGGGGCCTATCTTCTCCAATCCCCCGTACGTTTTGACGACGGCGATCGGGCGCGAAAAGAGAGGGATCACGTCGATCCCTCTCTTGACCTGGCCGTCGCATAGGGGTAATCGCGACGGTGGGTTAGTACCGGTTGCCTTCGCGGAACGTCGGGACGTCGCTCTGCGACGGCAGCGCTCGGGTCAGGTCTGAGTCCGGCCCGTGGGTGTCGGCCGCTTGCACCGAACCGTCGTCAGTGATCGACTGGCTGCCGCTGCTGCGTCCGGGGTGCACCAGAATCGGCGCCGCCTGCGATGCCGCCTGAGCTTCCGCGCCGCGGTCGATGAGAGCGGATCCGGCCGGCGCGTCCTGCCGAAGGACGGTACCGGGGGCTGCGTGGACGGTCGAGCTCGTGGTCGCGCCGGAACCGGCGAGATCCTTGCTGACGACGGCTGCCCCAGCCGCCAGCGCGGCCGCCGCGCACATCGCGAGCACGACCACAAGGCCCTTGGGAACGGCGTTTCCTCTCAACGTCTGCCTGGCTTCCATGTCTTTCTCCTCTCGTTTTTGTTTTCGGATGCTTGTGCGATCCGTTGAGGTGAGACTAGGAATCGGCAGGCATGTGCCATAAGGGGAGAAACACCTGAATCGGGGGGTGGCAGGTACCTGAATTCAGGTACCTGCTCCCCTGGGTTTGCGGGGGTTTAGCTGGTGGCCGCCAGGGCGGATGCCTGCCCCAACAGCTGCTGACCCTGGGCAATCATCGACTTCAAGTCCTGCTCGCTCGCGGTGAGCCCGCCCAACGCGGCGTTGGTGAGGGCTGTCCTCATCTGGGCTTCCAGCGAATCGCGCTGGGAGGTTAGCGAAGCAAGGCTGTTTTCGAACGTGATGTAGTGACTGTCGTCCGTCGAGGAGCCGCTCGAGATCGCGTGTGTCGAGGCCACGAGCGTGTCCGCCGCGAACGGTCCGAACGGCGCCGCGATCTCCTTGTAGACGTTGTGCAACCGCACCAGCGACTCGTGGTGCGCACGCATATCGCGTGAGATCGCGGAGGTTTGAAGGAAGTCCGCGAGCACCGCGCCGTCGGGCTCATAGCTGTCCTTCAAGCCGAGCAACGCGAGCATGGTCGGGCGGATGTCCGCGTGGTCCGACCATGTTTCGCTTGTGCGGCCCAGGTTCTTGACCCCGGGTCCGACAAATCCGAGCCAGGTGCGGCCGATGTCCTCGGTCACGTCACCGTGGCTGTAGGCGAAGTGATAGTCGATGCATGTGTCCACGTTCAGGGTCGCCGGCCTCTCGATGCATCGATTCGGGCCAGTGGTCAAGAAGTAGTCGGGTTTGGCGAAGTAGGTGAAGCTCGGCGTTCGCTGCGGGTCGGCGTTGGTCATGTGCAGCGCCTGCTGCCCAACGGGGTCGGCCATGCGGAGCATGACGGAAGTCGGTGAAGTGTTCACATATGGATCGGTCGAGGTAGCGCTCGCGAGGTCCCGCTCGAACTGGCGGAGGTCCGCGTTGGTGCGTGACGGGTTGCCGGCCACGTAGACCGTTGGCGCGGAGTCGAAGTGGATGTCGAACGCGGCGGGTAGGTGCGCGGGCGGGACGAGGGCCTTGATGTTTTGCGTGATCTCGCCTAGCTGGTTGGCGGGGCAGGTCGCGCCACCGCTGATGTTGCAGTAGGTGTGGCTCCAGGTTCCGTTGGTTGAGTTTCCACCCGCGAAGTGGTCGCCCTCGTCGGCGGTGAAGACGAAGAGCGTGTTCGATTTGTCGATGCCGTCGGCCGCGAGCCGGGTGAAGAAGGTTCCAAAGGCCTGGTCGTAAGCCTGCAGCTGGGCGACGTAGTCCGACTCACCCGGGCCAGAGGCGCGGAACAGGGTGTGGTTGTCATGGGCGTCGGAGATGTAGGCGAACGTGATCGGTACGCCGGCCTCCTGCATCTGCGCGAGGTAGCCGAGGCTCACCTTGGCGAACATGGCGTCGAAGCCAGGGAAGCCCGGGTTGCCGGCCGGGTCGGTGATCGGCGCGCCTGCTGTGTCCTTGACAACGGGCCGGCCGTCGGGGGCCGGGAGGGTGTCGTGCGAGATCGCCGGGTTCACATATTTGGCGCCGAACAAGCCCTGGAAGTTGCTGTAGCCGCCTGGCTCGTCGGGCAGGGTGTCGGGCCGCGCGTGGGTGCTGCTGTTGCAGATTCCCCCGCCGGCGGCGCAGTGGATCGCGATGCCCACGAAGTCGGTCTGCGCGAGCGCTGGGGTCGCGCTGGCCTCGTTCCATTCGGGCGAGCCCGTGCCGAAAACCTTGGTCATGTCCCCGGCGGGCGTTGTCTTGGTGTTCTCGAGGACTACGTTCGCGGTCGAAACCGCGCCGTAGTCACAGCCCGCGCGGGTGTAGGGCACCCATGGTGCCGGCGTGTTCAAACCGCCGGTGGTGACCATGTTGGGGAGCGGGTCGTTGACTCCGGCGGCGGTCACGTCGTCGACCCGGTCGGTCCAGTATTTGAACGCGCTCGAGAAAGCTGTGGTGCCGTCGGGCTTGAAGTAGCCGTACGAGTTGCTGACTGTGAGGCCCTGGCGGTCTGGGTAGAGGCCGGTCAGCGAGGTGAGGATCCCGCCCGCGGTGTGCGAGATGAGGATCGTGTGCTCGTTGTCGCTGAGCGTCCCGTTGTCGGTCATGAAGTTGAGCAGGTTGGGCATCTGCTCGAGGTCGGAGGCGACGTTCGCTCGGTCGCGGAAGAGGTGGGTGTTGTCGAACTGGATGGAGATGACGTGCTTGATGCCGTTGTTGAGCACGCAGTTCTGCGGTGCGGCGGCGACGCTCGGAGCTTGCGCGGACGCTGTGCCGGGAATTACCGCTTGCGCAATCACAATCGCCATGGCAGCCGCGAGCCGAATCAGCCGTCTCATACCAGACCCCCCTAGTTGCTCAAGCCGACTGCACCTCAGCGAGCTCCCGCAAGCCCGCTGCACCGACCATAACCCTCCCCCTGTTATCGGCGGGTTACGTGCGGTTTAGGAATCGACCTTATGCATCACCCGGGTGCTGTGTCAAGGTCGACTTCCGGCGGTGCCGCATGCGGTGGATTGGCCCAGTGAGGATGCTCCGTCGCGTGCCGTTTCGGACGGTGCCGCCGGGTCAGTCTCGGGGAGTGGCCGGCCACCAGCGCGTGGGCCGGTCGGCGTCGATCGGCCGGGAGTCGGCGCCCCAACGCGCCGCGCACATCGCAACCAGGACCAGGATCAGTAGGGTCATCACGAGCTCCATGCATATAGGTTTCCCAGGATCAAACTCCGGAGCAACATCTATTTTCGTCGTAAAATTTCGCCATGCCGGATAATTGGCGGAGCATTGAGCTGAAGCATCTGCGGGCTCTCCGCGCTGTCGCCGAGACCGGGACGTTCTGGGCGGCATCTGAGCAATTGAACGCATCGCTGTCGACGGTGAGCGATCACGTCAGCGCCGTGGAAACGCTCGTCGGGGTGCGCCTCATCGAGCGGTCGCGAGGCCGGCGCATCGTCCAGCTCACGGAAGCCGGGCGGGTGCTGCTGGGTCATGCGGAGGCGATCGAGTCGCGCCTTCGCGCCGCGGAGGCGGACTTCCGAGCCTACGCGGCCGGTGTCTCGGGCAGCCTGCGTATCGGCATCTACCAGAGCGTCGCCAACAAGGTGTTGCCTGAGGTGATGCGACGGTTCAAGCAGCGCTGGCCGGACGTCGATGTCCAGGTCACCGAGGCGGCGCACGACAATGAGCTCGTCGACGCGGTGGAACGCGGCGACCTCGACGTCAGCTTCGCGATCCAGCCGATCGGGGAAGGTCCTTTCGAGCTGCGCGAGCTGATGCGGGACCCGTACGTAGTTCTCACCGCCGCGAATTCGCCTCTGGCGCGGCGGCGGCCGGCGGCATCAGACCTCGATGGGTTGCCGATGGTTGGCCACCAGCGCGGAAAGCAGCAGGACCGCGCCGAGGAGTTTCTGCTCGGTCGAGGCGTGCGGCCGCGCGTCGTCTTTCGGTCCAACGACAACGGAACGGTGCAGGCGATGGTGGCGGCGGGACTTGGATTCGCGCTGGCGCCTTTGCTCGCGGTGGATGAAACCGACGCTCGCATCCGCCTGTTGCAGCTTGCCGAGCCCGTGCCACCGCGGGTGCTGATCATCGTCTGGCACCGCGATCGCTATCGGGCGCCTGCTTCGGCGGCGTTCGTGGAGACGGCGGTCTCGGTCGCGGTGCGCATCGAGCGTGCGCATGACGCGTTTCTGACTAAGGCGCTCGGGCTTGGCGCGCCGCGTGCAACGCGAAGACCAGCTCGAGCCCGTCGATCTCATCATCCTGCGTCCCGACCTGCGTGAAGCCGAGGCTGCGCACGACGGCCAGCGAGGACTGATTGTCGGGCGCCACCGAGGCGTAGACCTCTGACTCGCCTTGGGCAAACGCCCACTCAACCAAGGCGCGCGCTGCTTCTTTCGCGAATCCCTGGCCGCGATAGGGCGTGAAGACTGTGTAGCCGATCTCGGCGCGGCCGATCACTTCAGGTGGGCCATGAAAGCCGCAGTGCCCGATGATCTCCTGTTTGTGCGAAGTCATGAGGCGTGCCATCCAGTCGCGCCGGTTCGGCGACTCTTGCATGCGGTGAAGTTGGATCGGTAGGAAGCCGGCGAGGTCGCCGGCGGTCGGAAACTCTTGTGGCAGCACGGCGCCGAGCGCGGCTTCGGCGGCGGCGCGATCTCCTTCTATCAACCGGCTGATCGCCGCTGGCTCAAATGGAATGAGCTTGAGGCGGGGCGTGCGGAGGGTCTGCATTTCGTCGGTGTTACTTTGAAGCGGTGAGAAGGATCGTGGTCTCGGAGTTCATATCAGTCGACGGGGTGATGGAGGATCCAGGCGGTTCCGAGCGCACCCGGCGCGGGGGATGGGTGTCCCAGTTCAATCGCGGCGACGACGGCGACAAGTTCAAGCTCGACGAGTTGACCTCCGCTGAAGCGTTGTTGTTGGGCCGCAAAACGTATGAAGGATTCGCCGAGGCCTGGCCCGGCCGGACCGACGATGTCGGATTCGCCGAGAAGATGAACAGCATGTCGAAGTACGTGGTCTCGCACACGCTGCGCCACCCGTCGTGGAACAACACCACCGTGATCGGCGGGGACGTCCTGTCCGAGCTGGCGAGGTTGAAGAAGGAGGACGGCGGCGATCTGCTCGTCAACGGCAGCTGCCAACTGGTGCACGCCCTGGTCGAGAACAACCTGGTCGACGAGCTGCGCCTGATGGTGTTCCCGATCGTGCTCGGAATGGGCAAGCGGCTGTTCAGCGATAGCCCGCACTCGTGGCCATTTCGGCTGATCGAGGCGATCGCTGTGGGGCCGGATGGCGTTCTCGTGGTGAGGTACGAACCGAAGCAGGCGCCGGGCTAGAAGATCGGCCGCCGGCGGAAGGCAGCACCTAGAATTCGAGGTCTGATCCGGGATAGCTCAACCGGTAGAGCAGGCGGCTGTTAACCGCAAGGTTCGGAGTTCGAATCTCCGTCCCGGAGCCAAATCGATTTCTGTCTCACGCGCGGAATTCCGTCAGTCGAAGTAGATGCCGCCGTTGACGTCGAACACTTCGCCGGTCACATAGCTTGCCTCGACGGAGGCGAGGAAGAGCGCCGCGTTGGCAACATCTTCTGGTACCCCGCTTCGGCGCACCGGCGCCGTGGCGCTAATGGTGCGATCGAGCTCGGCCTCCTGATTAGCGTCGAGCGCTTTGGTCGCGATGCCGGTGAGGATGAACCCAGGCGCAATCGCATTGCTGGTGATGCCATAAGGACCCAGCTCACGGGCCGCAGCTTGGCAAAGCCCAATCACACCCGCCTTGCTGGCGGCGTAGTGAGCAGTCCCGATGATCCCGCCTCCCTGCTTGCCGGCGACGCTAGAGATCCAGATGATCCGGCCCCAACGGCGAGCCATCATTCCCGCGACAACGGCTCTGAGGCAAACAAAGCCTCCCCGAAGGTTGATTGAGAGCAGCCTGTCGAAGTCATCGGTCGAGAGCTCCCAGATGGGCATGCGCTGCGTTACACCCGCGTTGTTGACGAGTATGTCCACGGGCCCGATCTCATGCACCGCGGCCTGAACTGAGCTCTCGTCAGTCACGTCCATGAATATGGCGCGTCCCGAGGTTCCGATCGCCGCAGCGTTGCGCGTGGCGCCATCGATGTCAATGTCGCCCAGAACGACCTCGGCGCCGGCCGTTGCCAAAGCACGGGCGATCGCATTTCCCAGGCCCGTTGCCGAGCCCGCGCCCGTGACCAACGCGACCTTGCCGGCGAGCGTCACAAACGACATCTTATGTGTCGTCAGCAGTCAGTCTCCCTAACCCACGAGGTTCACGCCCGCCCAGCCAGTCCGAGGTCTTCGATGACCTGCTCCGCGATCTCCGCGGCCGGCAGCCCGATGTCGACGCGGATTGCCGGCTCATCCGCGGCGGGTTCCTCGAGGTCGGCGAACTGGCTGTCAAGCATGCTCGAGCGCATGAAATGGCCGTGGTGTGCGGCCAGCCGCGCCGCGATCGTCTCCTTTGACCCGGCGAGAAAAACGAATATCAGGCCCGAACCTCCCCGATTGATCAGGTCTCGGTACGAACGCTTGAGGGCCCGAGCACGTGATAATTCCGTTTTCTCCAGCGTCAAGGCGATCCTGAATCCAATCGGCGACCTTGGCGAGCCAGGGCCAGCGGTCGGCGTCCGTAAGCGGATGTCCTGCGGCCATCTTCTCGATGTTCCCCTGAGGGTGCAATGCATCGCCTTCCTCGAGCGGCCACCCGAGTCGGCTGGCAAGAATGGCGGCGACCGTGGTTTTACCGCAGCCAGACCCACCCATGGGAACCAAGACGCGTGGTTTCAACTTGGTGATCTGAAGGCTCCTTCGGCTCTGTCAGCCAGGGTGGTAATAGGGTTAGAACAGTGGCACAAGCGGTACCGGACCGCCTTCGCGCGATAGTCGGTCCCGAGCATGTCCTCCAGGGCGACCAGATGGACGAGTACGGACATGACGCCACTTTCATGGAGGCGCCCGCGCTCTGCACCGTGAGACCGGCAGACACAGAGCAGGTCGCCGCGCTGGTCCGCGAGTGTGCAGCCCAACGCGTGCCGGTGGTCGCGCGCGGCAGTGGCACCAGTCTGGTCGGCGGGCCGGTGCCCATGGCGGGCGGCGTCGTGGTGAGCCTCGAGCGGCTCACCAGGCTCGAGATCGACGCTCCCAACACGGTTGCCACCGCCGGCGCGGGGGTGATCACGGCAAGCCTCGACCGGGTGGCAAACGAGCACGGCCTCATGTACCCGCCCGACCCGGCCAGCCTTGAGATGTCGACGATCGGTGGGAACGTGGCCTGCAATTCGGGTGGTATGCGGTGCGTCAAATACGGCGTCACGGCCGACTAGGTGACCGGTGCGACGGTAGTTCTGGCGGATGGTCGCGTCATGCGGCTCGGCGGCAAGCTACGTAAGCGCGCCTCGGGTTATCGGCTGCTCCAGCTCTTCGTTGGCTCGGAGGGAACCCTCGGCATCATCACCGAGGTAATCGTCAAGCTTGTGCCGCTGCCGCGATGTCGAGCCACGGCGATGGTCGGCTTCGCGACAGTCGAGGAAGCGGGCGAAGCGGTATCGCGATCCCTGGCCGCTGGCCACTTTCCTACCGCGATCGAGATCCTCGATCGTGGCTCGCTGGAGCTCGTGCGCGACAAGCTCCCACCGGGTTTCGAGCCGAACCTTCAGGCGGTACTGATCGTCGAGCAGGATGGCAACGACGAGGAGTTCGTGCGGCTCGACCTGATGCGGATGGTGGAGGTGCTGGACGGCGCCGACAACCGGATCGCGCAGTCATCGCTCGAACGTGACAAGCTCTGGGACGCGCGCCGATCCTATGGCAAGGTCCTGATGGCGATGCCGAAGAATTTCTTCGCCGAGGACGTCGCCGTCCCGATCGCGGAGATTCCCGAGATGATCCGCCGCGTACAGGCGCTGGCGCGCCAGACAGGCCTCCGCATCGTCACCGTCGGCCACGCGGGCGATGGCAATCTCCACCCCACAATCCTCTTCACTGACGAGCAGCGGCACCTGGTCAGCCACGCGGCGGCCCAGATCTTCAGGGACGCACTCTCGCTTGGCGGCTCAGTATCGGCCGAGCACGGCCTCGGCGCCCTCAAGCGCGACTTCGCCGAACGGGAGCACGGACCGATCGCGATCGAGCTGATGCGAAAGATGAAGGCGGTGCTCGACCCAGACGGCATCCTCAACCCACACAAGATCTTTCCTGAGCAGCCCGCCACCGACGAGTTTCTGAACGCGATGCCGGGCTGGATGCCCAACCCCAATCGCCGTCCGCGCCGAGCCGAGTTGGGGCTGTGAGGGCAAGGACCGAAAGGACGGCCCGGCACTCAATCCTCAGCAGGATGGAAAGCTGCTCCCTGGCGCGAAGTCGAGCATGACCGGAGCAGCCCTGATCGAAGCCCTGCGCTGATGCTTATCTCCCTCATACGTCATCGGCCAAAGCATCGACATCAATGGGGGACCGTGGTTTGCCTGACGAGCTCGACCATTCGATCGCCGACATCGCGGGTTGAAGCAGCCCCGCCTAGATCGGCGGTGAGAACCGATCCCTCTTCACAGATGCGGTCGATCGCGCGCTCAATCCGCTGAGCTCCCGGTTCATCGCCGAGGTGCCGGACCATCAGCGCCGCGCACCAGATGGCCCCTAGCGGGTTTGCCTTTCCCTGGCCGGCGATGTCAGGCGCCGAGCCATGCACCGGCTCAAACATTGAGGGGTGGTGGCGTTCGGGATTGAGATTGGCGCTGGCACACATGCCAAGTGATCCCTGCAACGCGCCGCCCAGGTCGGTGAGGATGTCGCCGAACAGGTTGGACGCCACCACTACGTCGATGGAGTCGGGGCGAAGGACCATGCGGGCGGCCATTGCGTCGACGTGCATCCGCTGCAGCTCAACGCCACCGAAGTCGCGGGCCACCTCTTCGACGACCTCGTCCCACAAGACGTACGCGTAGCGGGAGGCATTGGACTTGGTGACGCTGACAAGTCGCTGGCGCCGTCGTTCGGCTAAACCGAAAGCGTAACGAGCGGCGCGCTCGATCGCCATGCGCGTGAAAACGGGAACTTCGACGGCGACCTCTTGGGGGTGTCCGACGTGCACACGGCCCCCAGTGCCTGAGTACTCGCCCTCGGTGTTCTCGCGGACGAAGATCATGTCGATATCGCGTGGGCCGCGGCCGGCCAGCGGGGAGGGGATCCCGGGTGGTAGCCGGATCGGCCGCAGGTTGACGTATTGCTCGAATGTCTTGCGGATAGGCAGCAGGCAGCCCCAGAGCGACACATGGTCAGGCACGGTGGGCCAGCCGATTGCACCGAGGTAAATCGCGTCGAACTTGGCCAGTGTTGCAAGCGCGTCCGGCGGCATCATCGCGCCGGTGCGCTCGTAACGATCGGAGCCCCAATCCAACTCAGTGAAGTCCAGGGTTGGATCAATCGCCTAGAGAACGCGAATACCCTCGGGAATAACCTCCTTCCCGACTCCGTCACCTGCGATGACCGCAACTCGTTTTGCGACCACAGAATCTTATGGGTCCATGGCGGGCCGGCGAGCGAGCACCTCGCCATGGAGAACAGCGAAAAAACCGTCAGGCTTAGCAGCCCATTGCCTCCACGCATCTGCCAAAGAGTCGAGCTCGTCGCGGTCGGCAAGCTCATATTCCAGCGCCTGGTCAGCAAACGATGACAACAGCACTCGATCGGCCCACAACCCGCCCCACCAGGCCCTGCCCTCGGGGTCCGCGAAGGTCCACGTCGAGCTGCTCGCCATGGCATCCGTGAAGCCGGCTGTCTGAACCCATCCGAGGAGGTGGCGGCCGGCGTCGGCCTCAGCTCCGTTTCGCCTGGTGAGCTGGTGGTACAGGTGCATCCACCGCTCGAGTCGAGGGTCACGTGGGGCCCACGCAAACGCGGCGTAGTCGCTGTCCCTGACGCCGAGAATGCCGCCGGGACGCATCACGCGGTACATCTCTTTCAGCGCCTCGACAGGCCTCGTCAGGTGCTGGAGCAACTGGTGCGCGTGGACCACGTCAAATCGCGCGTCGTCAAAGCGCAGCGCGTACACATCTCCAACCGAGAACTTGACGTTCGCCCGGTCGCGGCGCTGACGCAGTTCGTCAGCTCGAGCGATCACCTCGCTCTGCGAGTCAATGCCGACGACCCGCCCGGGTGCCACGCGCTCGGCCAGGTCCATCGTGATAGTGCCGGGCCCGCAGCCAACATCCAGCAGATCCAGTCCCGGCTGGAGAGAGTCGAGAAGGTAGGCTGCGGAGTTCTCGGCTGTTCTCCAGGCGTGAGTCCGCAGAACTGACTCATGGTGTCCGTGCGTGTACCTGTCCACTGGCTACATTGTTTTACATCGACGTGGTGGATGCTCCAGCCAGTCACGCGGACCTCCTCTCGCGGCCGCTGTTCGCGCACCTCGCCACCGTCCGGCCCGACGGAGCACCGCTGGTCAATCCGATGTGGTTCCTGTGGGACGACGCGCAGGGCGTCATCAAACTCACCCACACGAAGCGCCGCCGAAACTACCAATACATTCGGAGCGAACCGCGGGTTGCCCTGGACATCACCGATCCGGATGATCCATACCGATACATGCAAATTCGGGGAGTTGTGGAAGCGATCGAAGACGATCCAACAGGTGCCTTCTACCAGGTTCTTCAGCTGAGATACAGGGGAACGGTCGGCGAAGTGAGTGACCGGGAATTCAGAGTTATCGTCACGATCCGGCCAACGGGCTTCAAGGTCCGCTAACCGAAGAGCCGGTCTTGCTCCTCCCGCAGCTCGTAAAGGAACCCGGAACGCTCGACTTCGACGTCCTCCCAACTCACGGCTTGATCCCGCGCCACCGGGCGCTTGACCCGTCCCCCGTACGCGAATCCGAACGGCAGCAATCTTTGATCCCGTGCCACTTCGTAGCGTTCGGACAGCCCGAACACCGCGTAGCCGCCGGCCCCGTCCAACTCGTCGCCCGGCTTCAAGTCCCGCTTGGCAACAGCGATGAGCTCGGCCACCATCCCACCCTGCAGATCGCCGGTCGGCCGGCCCTGAATCACAGCCCGCGCAACCGACATGGGTACTTCTACACAGGCGAGGTGATAGGGACGGAAAAGACCCCAGTTGGGACCCCATTGCTGAGCGGTGCCTCCGAACCCCGGCTCGAACAACGAACCCATCGAGGAGCGGACACCGGCGTGATCGGAGGTGACGACCACGAAAATGCCGGGAAAGACTTTGTCCTCATGCGTATAACGGCCCGAGCCGTCCACCGCGTTGGCCATGTCCACGACCCCCACCGAGCGCAGGATGCCCCCGTCCTTCTCGCGGCTGAAGACACGGCCGAGGTCCTGCCAGCGGCAGTAAGGCTCGTGCATGCCGCGGACCTCGGGTGGCATTCGCAAGACGTTGGATACCGCCGCCATCTCGGTCTGCGACTTGGTGCCATCGCGGAAGGAGCAGTACATCTTGGCGTTGTTCCGATTCCGCTCGGCCTGCTCCCGGTAGGTATCCGGGGTCGCGTGATGGTCGTCCGCGAAGAGCACTGTCCCGCGGCCGGCGCAAACCACCTTGAAGCCAAGCGTTTGCGCCCACTCGGCGAGCTCGAAGATGGCGCCCGGCTGGTCCCCTGCGGCCAGCGTGTAGACGACGCCCGCGCGCCGCGCTCGCTCGGCAAGGATTGGCCCCACGACCACGTCCGCCTCCACGTTGAGCATCACCACGTGCCGGTGGTTCTCGATGGCATCGGCTGCCACCCGAGCCCCCACTTCGGGCAGCCCAGTCGCCTCCACCAGTGCATCCAGTTCCAGTTGCGGCATCAGGCCGCCGTCGCCTGTCGCCACCGGTCGACCAATCCGCAAAGCGTCTTGTGCCGGACCCAGCTGATCGGTCACCACAGGTTCGGCGCCGTTCTCGCGCAGACAAGCTTCGGCGCGCCCGAGGTCCACGTCGGCGGCCGCCATCACCCGGATACCCGCCATGGTTGACACCTGATCGACCACTCCCCGGCCCATGCGTCCGATCCCGACCACCCCTACGCGGATCGGCTCGGTGCGACCGCGGAGCTCGGCCAGGTACATCAGTGGCGTGACACGCTTGCCGGGCCGAGCAGGCCTGCAAAGGCAACCGGGGTTAAGATTGGATTCTCCCGGGGTTCCATATTGAATCGGTGAGGGGGGTTCCTGGCATGGCGCAAGGAAACAAGAAGGCCAAGGTGGGCTGGTCGCGGCGAGAGTTCCTCAAAACTGCGGGTGTGGCCGCGGCAAGCATCGCCTTCCCGGAGATCATCATCGCCTGCGGTCCCCAGTCTAGTGGGGCCCCCACGGCCACCATTCCGAAGCCACGCAAGGGTGCGTCCATCCGGCTGCTGCAGTGGACCAGCTTCGTCAAGCCGGCCGACGCCGAGTTCAAGCGCCAGGCTGCCGAGTGGGGTGACGCAAACGGCGTGACGGTCGCAATCGAGACCGTCACAGGCGACCAGCTGCAGCCCAAGACCGCTGCCGCAGTCGAAGCCAACTCTGGTCCCGACATCATCCAGATGCAGTACGCCTGGCCGCAGCTCTACACCGATGCCTGCCTGGACGTGAGCAACGAGGTCAATATCCTGATTGGCAAGCTGGGCAAGCCAGACCCCGTCAACGAGGCCTACTGCAAGGTCAACGGGACGTGGCGGGCGATCCCCTACACGATCGTGCCGAACGCCTGGACCTATCGCACTGACGACTTCCAGCAGGCGGGCGTGACCAGCTTCCCCAAGACCTGGGACGAGCTGACCAGCGCCGCCGCCAAGCTGAAAGCCACTGGCAAGCCGATCTCACAGACCGACGGCCACGCCTACGGCGACTCGCTGACCATGTGGAACCCGGTGCTCTGGGGCTTCGGCGGCAAAGAGGTGAACGCGGATGGCAAGACGGTCGCCATCAATTCCAAGGAGACGCGGGACGCCATCAGGTGGGCGCAGGGAGCGGTCAAGGCAGGGTTGGTGGTGCACCCGGAATGGCTGGACCCGGACAACAACCAGGCCTATCACGCCGACCGCATCAGCGGGACCTTGAACGGCGCCAGCATCTACATCCGGGAGAAAATCGAGTTCCACCACTACACGGACGTGACCAACAATGCGCCCATGCCCAGTGGCCCAAAGGGCACCTTCGCGATGAACCTGATCTTCAACCACGCTGTGATGAAGTGGTCGCCGGACGCCGAGACTGCCAAGGCCATGCTCCTCGCCCTGATGGACAAGGACCAATACATGAAGTGGACGACGGTCGCGTCCGGTTACAACGCCGGCCCATTCGATGCCTTCCACAACGACCCCGTCTTCAGCGCCGACCCCAAGCTGAAGGCATTTCAGGACGTGGTGGCTCCGGGCAAGTGGCCGGGCTGGCCGGCATCGCCGAGCAAGAAGACGGCCCAATCGCAGACGCAGTACATCGTGGCCGACATGTTCGGCAAGGCGCTCGCCAACGGCGGCACAGGTGACGTGGAGGCCGCAGTCGCGGCGGCCGAGACTTCACTGAAGGCGATCTTCGAGCGGCCCTGACGGCACGTAGCCTGGGCGCATAGGGATGGGGACCGCGACCCGGGCGGACGCGCTACCTGCATGGCACCGGCGGCGTGTGCGGATCTACGACCGCGAGGCGCCGCTCGGGTATTTGCTGCTTGTACCCACCCTCCTCATCCTGGGCATCTTTCTCCTCTACCCCTTCTTGTTCGGGATCTGGCTGTCGATTACGGACTCCGAGCTCGGGAGCCTGGGCAACTTCATCGGCCTGGGGAACTACCGCTTCGAGTTCCGCAACACGGACGGCGTCTTCTATGGAGCCGTCGTCAACACCTTCCTCTATACCGGGATCACGACCGTATTCAAGCTCGCCCTCGGCCTCGTCATGGCGCTCTTGCTGAACCAGGCTTTTCCCTTCCGGCGCTTCGTGCGGGCGGCCTTGCTTCTTCCTTACATCATCCCGACCGTGCTCAGCTACGAGGCTTGGCGGTGGATGTTCGACCCTACTTTCAGCGTCATCAACTGGCTGCTGGTGAACGCGCACCTGGTGGCCTATCCGGGGCCCAACTGGCTCGGAGTGCCCGCGAATGCGATGGCGGCGCTGATCATCGTGAACATCTGGCGCGGCACGCCCTTTTATGCCATCGCCTTTCTGGCCGGCATGCAAGTCATCCCGCTCGACCTCTACGAAGCGGCGCGGGTGGACGGCGCGACCCGCTGGCAGCAGTTCACCAACATCACGCTGCCGATGCTGCGGCCAGTGCTGCTTGTCGTCCTGCTCCTCTCCACGATCCTGACCTTTGCGGACTTCCAGGGACCGTTCGTGCTCACCAACGGCGCCCCTTACAACAGCACCCAGCTGCTCTCCATCTGGGCTTACCAGTGGGGCATCCCTGGGGGTGCCATCGGCCTGGGTGCCGCCATCTCGCTGGTGCTCTTCCCGCTGCTCACCCTGGTGGTCGCCGGCGTGCTCTTCATGCTCCGGAGGCCGGAGTAGATGGCCTCTGTGGCGCGGCTCAAGATGGGAAAGCCGGGGACCGGCCGCATGGTCGGCGACAAGTTGGTCGGCCGCGCGATCCGCATCTATATTCCATTGCTCCTCTTGCTGGCAGTGACGCTGTTCCCGTTTTACTGGATGGCGATCACGTCGTTCAAATCGGCGTCCGAGCTGTTCGATTTCTCGGTCAGCCCGCTCTGGGTCCGTGAACCCACCCTCGACTGGTACAAGCACCTTTTCACCCAGACGAACTTCCCGCACTGGGCGCTCAACACTGCGGTGGTGGCAACCGTCTCCACCCTCATCTCCCTCTTCTGCAGCGTCCTGGCCGGCTACTCGCTCGCACGCCTGCGTTACCGCGGCGCCGATTCGATCGGTTGGGGAATCTTCGTCACCTATCTGGTGCCGCCGACGCTGCTCTTCCTACCGCTGACCTTCGTCATCCGAGACCTGCACCTGTTCAACAACCTGTGGGCGCTGATCCTGACGTATCCAACCTTCCTGATTCCCTTCTGCACGTGGATGCTCATGGGCTTCTTCAAGAGCATTCCGCGCGAGCTGGAGGAGGCTGCCCTGGTGGACGGCGCCACCCGCATCCAGGCAATGTTTCGGATCGCCATCCCCCTGGCGCTCCCTGGCATCCTGGCCGCGGCCCTCTTCGCCTTCACCCTCTCCTGGAACGAGTTCCTCTACTCGCTGATCTTCCTGAACGACAGCCTGGTCAAGACCATCCCAGTTGGTGTCACGCAGGAGCTCATCCACGGTGACGAGTTCTTCTGGGGCGAGCTGATGGCTGCCGCGCTCTTGGGCTCCGTCCCTGTCGCCGTGCTGTATTCGTTCTTTGTCGACCACTTCGTGGCGGGCATGACCGCGGGTGCGGTCAAGGGCTAGCTCACCCCCTTCATGGGGAAGTACCGCCACAGGCGGGGATGGGGCAGCGCCGAAGGTGCCGACCGCGCCCGGACCAAAGCCCCGGCCTGGGGTCGACTAGGATTTTGCAGTGGCGTCCGTCACTTACGAACACGTCACCAAGAAGTTCTCGGCCGACACCACGGCCGTCGATGACCTGAACCTCTCGATCAAGGACACCGAGTTCATGGTCCTGGTCGGGCCCTCCGGCTGCGGCAAGTCGACCGCCCTGCGCATGCTGGCGGGCCTGGAGGACATCACCGCCGGCCAGATCAAGATCGACGACCAGGTCGTCAACGAGATGCCTCCACGCGACCGAGACGTGGCCATGGTCTTCCAGTCCTACGCGCTTTACCCACATATGAGCGTGTTCGACAACATGGCTTTCGGCCTCAAGATGCGGGGCAGCTCCAGGACGGAGATGGATTCCCGGGTCAAGGAGGCGGCCCGCATCCTCCGGCTGGACCAGCTGCTCGCCCGCAAGCCACGCCAGCTCTCCGGTGGCCAGCGGCAGCGCGTTGCCCTCGGCCGCGCCATCGTCCGTCAACCTCGGGCCTTCCTGCTCGACGAGCCGCTATCCAACCTGGACGCGATGCTCCGTGTGCAGACCCGGATCGAGCTGCAGAAGATGCACCAGCGACTGGGCACTACCTTTATATATGTCACCCACGACCAGGTTGAGGCGATGACAATGGGCGACCGGATCGCGGTCATGAAGGACGGGGTTCTGCAGCAAGTTGCGCCGCCGCGGGAGATCTACGACCAACCAGTGAACATGTACGTGGCTGGTTTCATCGGCAGCCCGCGAATGAACTTCCTACCGGTTACGATCTCCGACCATCAGGCGAAGGCGTCGGGTTTGGAGCTCAACCTGCCCAAGGCGCCCGGCGTGGCGCACGGCATCCTCGGCATCCGACCCGAGCACTTTCTGCCAAACGTCTCCAGCGATGACGCCGTCATCGATCTCAAAGTCGAGGTGCTCGAAGTCCTGGGGGCGGATCAGTACCTGTACGGCAAGGTGGGGTCGGACGACCTGATCGCACGGGTCGATCCTCAGCTCAAGGTCAGCGTGGATGACCGTGTGCGCCTGGGGGTCAACATGCGGCGGCTACATCTCTTCGACGCCGAGACGGAGAAGGCCGTCTTCTAGAACCCACCGTCAGTGCTTGACGCGCCGTCTCTCGATCAGGTCGTCGGCGTCGAACTCCGGAGAGCGCACCCAGCTCAGCAGACTTTGCTCCGCGGCAACGACTCGCTCGGCTGCCGCCGGCAGCTCGCCCGCGATCTCGCGTGGGATCAGCAGCACGCCGTGCTGGTCGGCGTGAATGAGGTCGGTGGGGCGGACCCGCAGCCCGCCGACCGTGATCGGTTGGCCGGCGGACTCCACGCGCACGTAAGCATGCGAAACCCCTGGTCCGCGGGCGAAGAAGTGAAAGCCCATCTCGCGCGCCTCTTTCAAGTCGCGGACGCAGCCGTTGGTCACGCAACCAGCGCACCCCAGGGCTCCGAAGATGGTGGCGTTCACCTCGCCCCAAAGCGAACCGAGCCCTGGCGGCTCCTCCAGGTCCTCCACCACCACCACGCGCGGTCCTGGCACCTCGCGCACGTGTTGGTAGAGCGCCGTCTGGTCGCCGTGCGGCGGGCGCTTCGCGCGGATGGTTGCGGTCGCCGCGTAGCCCACCATCGGCCCGAGCTCGGGGAAGATGCAGCGGATGTCCATCGACATGTAGCCCTCATCGCGCGGCCGGATGTCAAAGGTCTCGATGGCGTTGCTCAAGGTGGGTGAGTCGAATCGCTTCAGGTCTTCCAGGATGGTGGGATCCAGCGCGGCGTCAGTAGCCAGTTTTGGCGACCTCGCGCTTCACGCTGCGCAGCGCTTCCAGCACGCGAGCCGCGCCGGCGCGCAGAAACAAGGCGTCGTTGTCCACATTCAGCATCCGGAATCCCGCCTCACGCCAGCGAATGGCCGTGTCCGGCCCGGCGCAGTGGATGCCGGCGATCAAGCCTCGACGCAGGCACGCTTGCAGGATCGTCTCGATCAAGCGCCGATGCTCCGGTGCGCTCGCGGTCGCATCGGGTTTCATGCCATGGGTGACGGCCAGGTCGTTGGGGCCGACGTAGACCCCATCCACGCCTGGCACCGCCAGGATCTCATCCAGGGCGGCCACGCCCTCGACGGTCTCGATCATGACCATGCATACGACCGCGCGGTTAGCGCTTTCCGGCCCGAAGCCAGTCACTTGCAGCGCGGCTCGGGTCGGACCCCAGGAGCGGAAGCCCTGGGGTGGATAGCGGCATGCGCCGACGGCCCTGCGCGCCTCTTCCTCGGAGCTGACCATGGGCACGATCACACCTTCAGCGCCGGCGTCGAGCGCCTTCATGATGTCTGACGGCTGGTTCCAGGGCACGCGCACAAAGGCCGGCGTCCCCGTGGCGGAAAGGGCCTGCAGCATGGGCAGCATCTGGTCGTATCCGATCACGCCGTGCTGCGTGTCGATGCAGACCCAGTCGTAACCGGCCCGGCCCATCAGCTCGGCCGCGAACGGGCTGGGGATGACGCACCAGCCCCCGACCGTCGGCTCGCCGCGGTCCCAGAGCTCGCGCAGCGTCACCGTCTCAGTCGAGCCCCCAGTCTGACCCCGTTGACCACATTGGATGGTTCCTCGCCATCCAGCACCCGGGTGAGGTTGTCGCGCACGACCTCGAGCACCCGCGCCTCAGCCTCTACTGTGGCGCCACCAACGTGCGGCGAGAAGAAGACATTATCCATCCGCCGAAGCGGGTTCTCCACCGGCGTCGGCTCCTGCTCGAAGACGTCCAGGCCCGCGCCGCCAAGGTGCCCTGACTCCAGTGCTGCGATAAGGGCTCTTTCGTCCACCACTGGCCCGCGAGAGGCATTGATCAAGTAGGCCCCCTTCTGCATGCGTCGGAGCGCCGCGGCGTCGATGAGGTGGTGGGTCTCCTGGTTCAGTGGCACATGAATGCAAACAATGTTGGCGAGCGCCAGCAGTTGTTCGATTGGCACCCGCTCCATGCCCGCGAAGCTTCTCTCCACGATATCCGCGTAAAGCACGCGGGAGCCGAAGGCCAGCAGGCGAGTGGCCAGCGCCGAGCCGACGTTGCCCAGCCCCATGATGCCTACCGTCAGCGCGCCCAGCTCGCGTCCCAGCATCTCGAGTTTGGGCCAGCCGCCCTCCCGCAGCCGCCGGTCGCCCCAGGAGCCCCGCCGGATCAGATTCAGGATGGCCATGACCGTCCAGTCAGCTACGGCGTCGCGGTTGTAGCCGGCAGCGTTCGCGACCGCAATCCCAAACTCCGCCGCGGCGACGTAATCGATGACGTCATAGCCAACCGCCGGCATCTGGATCAGCAGGCAGCGGGTCATCCGCTCCAGGACCCCACGCGGCAGGCGATGGGCATGTCGCTTGTCGGCGATGACGAGATCGGCGACGGCGCACTCCTCGAGCACCGCCTCGGGAGCAGGCGGAGCAGGGACGGTCATCACGTCCACGGCATGACCGCCGGCGAAGAGGTCTTCGACCTGCTTTTTCGAATAAGGAGACAGGCAGACGACGCGGGCGGGCACCGGCCGTCAGGCTATCACTTAGGAGGAGATGAGCATGGGTTCGAACACAAAGGTGGCTGTCGTCACGGGCGGCGGGACCGGAATTGGAAAGGCTGTCGCGCTGGCCCTGGCCGGCGAAGGCTACGCGGTCGTCGTGGCGGGCCGCCGGAAGGAGCCCCTGGAGGCCACGGCACGGGACGGTTCGAAAATGGGCGCGAGAATGCTCAGCGTTCCCACAGATGTCGGCGATCCAGGGTCCGTCAGGGCTCTCTTCGCTCAGACCGTCGAGACGTTCGGGCGGTTGGATCTCCTGTTCAACAACGCGGGATCCGGAGCACCACCCGTGCCGCTTGAAGACGTGACTTTTGAACAGTGGAAATCGGTCGTCGATGCGAATCTCACCGGTGCCTTTCTCTGTACACAAGAGGCGATCAAGGTCATGAAGAACCAGCAGCCTCGGGGTGGACGGATAGTCAACAACGGTTCCATATCTGCCCACGCTCCGCGGCCGAACTCTGCTCCATACACCGCTACGAAACACGCGATCACGGGCTTGACCAAGTCAACTTCGCTGGATTGCCGCAAGTACGACATCGCGTGTGGCCAAATAGACATCGGGAACGCCGCCACCGAAATGACGCAGGGTATGGTGAAGGGTGTGCCGCAAGCGAACGGGGACATCGCTGTCGAGCCGCGAATCGAGCTCGAGAATGTGACGCGCGCACTCGTGTACATGGCCAGCCTCCCTCTCGATGCCAACGTTCAGTTCATGACCGTGATGGCGACGAAGATGCCGTTCATCGGTCGGGGATAACATCGACGGCTGAAGGCGACGCGTTGAGCGAGGCGCTACCAAACCATCCGCTGACCGGAGTCCGCGTGATCGAGGTTGGCATCTACATGGCCGGTCCTTTTTGCGCAATGCAGCTGGCCGACCTGGGCGCCGACGTGATCAAGGTCGAAAATCCCGATGGCGGCGACATAGCGCGCGACTCGGCGCCCTTCCTGGACGGTGAGTCATCGCCTTTCATCCGGCTCAATCGGAACAAGCGCTCACTGGCGATGAACCTCAAATCGCCCGAAGGCAAGGAGCTCTTCCGCGAGCTGGTCCAGGGCGCGGACGTTGTGGTCGAGAACCTGCGGCCGGGCACCATGGGCGACCTCGAGCTCGACTACCGGCGTCTCTCGGAACTGAATCCAGGCCTGGTATACGTCGCCGCATCTGGCTGGGGCCAAACCGGTCCATATTCTCAACTGGCGGGGCTGGACATCATGGCCCAGGCGATGAGCGGGCTGATGTCGATCACCGGCGAGCCAAACGGCAATCCGGTCAAAGTGGGCGTGCCAATCTGCGATCTGGTCTGCGCGCTGTACGGCACGATCGGCGCGCTCGCCGCTCTGCGTGTACGCCAGGAGACCGGTCACGGGCAGTTCATCGATGTCTCGCTATTCGAGGCTGGAGTATCTCTGGAGGTGTGGGAGGCGGGGCGCTACTTCGCTACCGGTGAGGTCCCAGGGCCGTTGGGTTCCGCCCACCAGACCTCGGCGCCCTATCAGGCGGTCCGCGCCGCCGACGGCTACTTCACCGTCGGCGCTACCACTCCACGCAACTGGCGTTCGTTCTGCGACGTCCTCGACCACCCGGAATGGGCGAGCGAGGAGCGTTTCAAGGACAACCCCTCGCGGCACGGGCGCCGGGACGTTCTGATCCCGATGATCGAACAGGTGACGTCGAGTCAGCCGCGGGCGCACTGGGTATCGCTGCTGCAGAAGGCGGGCGTGCCCTGCGCCGTGATCCAGACCTACGATCAGGTCTTCGACGACCCGCAGCTGCAGGCGCGCAACTTCTTCTGGAAAGGACGGCATTCCAAGCTAGGCGACATCGAGCAGATCGGCTCCCCGATCCATTTCTCGAACACGCCAGTGCGGCAGGGGCGGGCCGGCCCCGGGCTCGGGGAGCACACTTCGGAGGTGCTGCTCGCGCTCGGGAAGACAGACGCCGAGATCTCGGAACTCAAGGCCAAAGGGGTGCTGGGCGGCGCATGAGCGAGCAGGATGCGGCGGAGCCGGTTGAGCCGGAGCTGCTCGAAGAGCGGCGCGGAGACTCGGGTGAGATCGTCTGGCTGACGCTCAACCGCCCGCGGGCGCGCAACGCGCTCACGTTCGCGATGTACGAGCGGATCGGGGAGATCTGCCTCGAGGTCAACGGCGATCCGACGGTCCGGACCGTAGTGTTCGCAGGCGCCGGTGGACGCGCGTTTGCCGCGGGCACCGACATCTCACAGTTCCGCGCCTTCGACAAGGAGGAAGACGCACTCGCCTACGAGGAGCGGATGGACCGTGTGCTCGGTGCGCTGGAAAGCGTGCGAGTGCCGACGATCGCAGCCATCGCGGGGGCTTGCACCGGCGGTGGCGCCGGCATCGCGTGCGCATGCGACCTTCGCATCTGCACGCCGTCGCTGAAATTCGGTTTCCCGATGGCACGGACGCTTGGGAACACGCTTTCGATGGCGAACTTCGCGCGCCTGACGATGTTGATCGGCGCCGCCCGCGCAAAGGGACTCATCTTCATGGCTCGGCTCGTGGGCGCCGACGAGGCGGCGGCGATCGGGCTGGCAAACGAGGTGGTCCCATCCGAAGAAGCGCTGGAGCCCCGGGTCATGGAGATCTGCGCCACGCTCTCCACCAATGCACCCCTGACGCTGGAGACCGCGAAAGAGGCGCTTCGCCGAATCCGAGTGCAAATGACGCCGCAGGACGGGGGTTCGGACCTGCTGATAAAGGCCTACATGAGCGACGACTTCCGGGAGGGGATCGAAGCGTTCTTCGCCAAGCGCCCGGCACGGTGGAAGGGCCGCTAAAGCCTGGGCCTCCCAAGGATCGAGAACGTGGTTGACAGCTACGGGTTCGGACTTCTCTTTGAGGAACGTCCAACCCTCGAAATCGGAGCGCTCATGAATCGTTTACGACGAGACACCACGGTCGAGCTCGTCAGTGCATCAGATGAGGTTATTCAGCTCGCACACCCCGATCATCTCGTCTCAGTGGTTACCGGAGGATTCCAAGTCTCACCAACATCGTCCGTTGGGCCAAACCTCTCGACCCATCAGATTTTGAGTCCGCCGTTGAGCAGACCTTCGACTGGCCAGAGGCAGAAGAGACGATCGCGCGCTGCCGGCACAAAGTCCTCGTGGCGGACTTGACCGGAGCTGGATTGCCTTACCAGGACAGGTACGAGCTGATCTCAACGGTCGTGCCCGCCTTTGCTGAGCTCACCGAGCCAACTGCGATCCACTGGGAGCCGGCAGGCTGCATCTTGCAGCCGGCACGCCTGAAGAGACGGCTGAGCTTTTTCTGCAATGTTCGGGTCCACGAAATTACTAACCGAAGGGGCTTCGAATTAATGGACACCCTTGGCCTCGCGGCTCTTGGGTTGGCCGATGTTCAGTGTCTTTATCGAAAACGTGTCTCAAGCGAGATGGCGCGCTGGATGTACTCGTTTGGCCGCTAGATCTTCGAGAAGGGTGATTTCATCAACGAGGGTGACGCCATCCCAGGTCCGGATCCCGCGCAGCGTTGGGTATGCCGCCACGCACTGGCAATGATCCCCCCGGTTCGGTCAGTGATCGACATAGAGCCGGCCGAGGAGAAAAGTTCGAAGAGCG
>Ga0209801_1000137_pt1 | contig 50619 bp, 56 predicted proteins | sample GraSoiAngelo_127_FD_185884 | JGI IMG/M metagenome (GOLD analysis project Ga0209801, IMG submission 185884) | Grasslands soil microbial communities from the Angelo Coastal Reserve, California, USA - 14_0927_09_40cm (SPAdes) (version 2) | ecosystem: Environmental > Terrestrial > Soil > Grasslands ... | reverse complement strand
TCCTCCTGCACGAGTACCTGCACTCGGTCGGCTTCGTCGACGAGCGGGTGTGCCGCGAGCAGGCGCATCGCGTCCTCGAGACCTTGTTCGGGATCGACCATCTCGTCACGCAGATCTCTGCCGACACCGCGCGGTTCTTCCCGAACCTCGTGTTCCCGGACGCGGCGTGGCAGCCGTCTCAGCTGGCACTCGAGTTCGTTCCCGGGTTCGACCGCGGCTCCGCGTCGTACATTAGGTGATGCGGTCTCGTCGGCCCGCCGAATAAACTACAAATAGACGGCGCCGCTACGCCGCCGGGGGAGGCGCGAGATGGCGATCGCCGCGTGGCGAAAGGGGATTGCCGAGTTCATCGGGGCATTCACGCTGATCTTCATCGGCGCGGGTGCCATCCTGACCGCGGGTTCGACGAGCACCTCGGATCTCCTCTTGGTCGCCCTGGCGCACGGGCTCGCGATCGGAGTCATGGTATCGGCTCTGGCCCATGTCTCCGGTGGCCACTTCAATCCGGCCGTCACATTCGGCGCGTTGGTGAGCCGGCAGATCTCCCCGCGCCTTGCCGTCGTCTATTGGGTTGCGCAACTCTTGGGCGGTCTCGGCGGAGCCCTCGCGCTCGCGGGGGTGTTTCCCGCGAGCATCTGGCAGCCATACCATCTCGGCACGCCCACCCTCGGGAGCACCGTTTCGGGGCTCGGATGGGACGTGGGGATCGGGACCGGAATCCTCGTTGAGGCCATCCTGACGTTCCTCCTCGTGTTCGTCATCTTCGGCACCGGGATCGACCCGAAGGGATCCTTCAACGCCGTGGGCGGTCTCGCGATCGGGCTGACGATTTCGATTGACATTATGATGGGCGGACCCCTCACCGGCGCGGCGATGAACCCCGCGCGGTGGTTCGGTCCTGCGGTGGTCTCCGGCTTCTTCGATAATTGGTATGTCTATTGGATCGGACCCTTCATCGGCGGCGCGTTCGCGGCCTTGCTCTATGCGAACGTGTTCCTAGAGAAGCCTCGATAAGCGCCTCACGCTCGCAGCGCGTGGCGAGTGACTCGCGCTGTTTCGCATTCTGGAAGAAATGTTTAAATTGGATTGCTGGGTGCCCAACTTGCCATGATTCGCGGGACGGTTCCGGCGAAGGCGGTAGCGGTGCCGAAACCCGCCGTTCAAGAGACCCCCGTGAAGTTCCGATCCGGCAAGCACACCGTGATCGTGAAGGAAGTTTTCGACATCGCCCCGAAGTTTCCGCAGACCTACCTGATCCGTTTCACCTTCGAAAATGAGCCCGTGTTCGACTTCGAGCCGGGCCAGTTCATCTCGATCTTCGCGGAGAAAGATGGCAAGCGCATCTCCCGCCCGTACTCGATTGCCTCCTGGCCGGAGAACAAGGACTACCTGGAACTCTGCATCAAGGTCGTGGAGGGCGGGTTCATGTCGAATTACCTCTACCACGTTTCGCCTGGGACGAGGCTCCAGTCGATCGGCCCGCTCGGTCGCTTCGTGATCCCGGAGCCGATCCGATACGACACCGTGTTCGTAGCGACGGGGACGGGCGTCGCCCCGTTCATCGCGATGATGGGCCACATCTGGGCGAACGGCCTCGACGCGGGCCACGAGTTCCATGTCGTGTTTGGCGTGCGATACGTGCACGACCTGATCTACCGCAGCCTCATCGAGAAATGGGAGCGGGAGCATTCGAATTTCCATTTCTACCCGACGATCTCGCGTCCCGAGACGCCCGATTGGAAAGGCCGCGTGGGCTATGTCCAGAAGGTCATCGAGAACGATATCCACGACTACGGAAACAAACAGGTCTTCATCTGCGGCTTGCACGACATGGTCGAGGACGTGAAGAACCTCTGCCAGCGCCTCGGCTTCGCGTACGTGCGATTCGAGAAGTGGGACTGAGATCGGCTTCGCTAACGCAGCCGGATCCAGACCTTTCCAACGATTTCTCGCAATGCGATCGGTCCGAAGGTGCGACTGTCTCGGCTGCGATCCGCGTTGTCGCCCGCCACGCGAATCTGCGTGGCATCTGGGAGATCCGAAACCCGTTTTACCAAAAATCGTTGAGGCGTCTCCGGATCCCGCACGACGACGAGGTCGCCCTTCGCGGGAGGACGGAACTTGTACGCCCACCGATTCACGAGGACATAATCGCCCGGTTCCAAGGCGGGCCGCATGCTGTCGTCTTCGACCCGGAAGCGGCGGAGCGGGAACATCGCGGACGGGATCACTTGAACTTCGGGTAGACGGTCAGGCGTTCCGTCGGGTACGGCGCCTTCGCGGTGATCGTCTCGAATCCCTTCGTCTTCCAGAAGATCGACGCGATATCGTTCGTCGCCTTCAGCAGGTCCTCGGCCGCCGGGAGGCTAATCTCCTGGCGCGCCTTCGAGCCTGATTTCAGTGCCTTCCACACAAGTTCGTGGAGCTCCGGAAACGTCTTCACGTGCTCCGGTTTGAAGTAGTCGCCCCACAAGATGCGTACTTCGTTCTTGGCAATCTCGGAGTGCTGCTCCTTCGTCGCGATGTACCGCGTGAGCTTGTTCGTGTACTCTTGGCGCTGCTCCGGGGTCGAGCTGGCCCCGGGCTTCTCGAGCTGGTTGATCAGGTCGACCATGCGAACGACCGTGTGGGCCGCGAGCTGCGCATGATGCGGATCGTAAATGCCGCAGGGGATGTCGCAATGCGCGTACGCGATCGAAGCCGGAGAAATCCGGTCGAGCCAGCGGGCCAGCAGGTACAGCAGTGACATGGTCGCCTCGTAGCGGATTCGGTTATTTAAACGTGCGGCGGACAGCGAAGTTCCCGGGTGCACACTGCTCGAGATTCCCGCCAGTCTTATGGTCCGCAACCGGATTGCAGAATCCTTGAAGCCGGCCTTTCGCAACATCGACACGCTGCGAATCGAATACGGGGCCAAGCAGCCCGCGATTGAGGCGCGCCTCGAGGAATTCCGTCGCACCGGACGCGAGGGGGACGAACGTCTCTTCGAGGAGCTTTGTTTCTGCTTGATTGCGATCCAGTCCAGAGCGCGGACATCGGATGCAGCGGTCGCGGCACTCCGAAAGGCCGAGCTCCTGTGGTCCGGTGGGCCGGAGGAGATCGCCGCGTTCCTGCGGCATCGGACTCGGTTCCACAATCACAAAGCGACGTTCATCGTTCGCGCCAGGGAGCAATTCTTCCCGCGAGGCCATGGACAACTCGCGAAGATGATAGATTCATTCCCGTCTTCGAAGGATGCTCGCGGGTGGCTCGTCCGCGAAGTCCGCGGCCTGGGGCTGAAGGAGGCCAGTCATTTTCTCCGGAACACGGGCCGCGGGGAGGACCTCGCGATATTGGACCGTCACATCCTCCGGAACTTGATCCGTCACGGCGTCCTCCGGCGGTTGCCGCGGACCTTGACCCCAAGGCGATACTTGGACATCGAGACACGGATCGAGCGGTTCTCGAAAGAAATCGGGATCCCGATGGCCGCACTCGACTTGATCTTCTGGAGCCGCGAAACGGGTGAGATCTTCAAGTGAATGAAACTCGCTCGTAACCCTTATTCAAGGTTGACTGAAGGGTCACGGTAAACCGCTCCATGGTCCGAATCCTGATATGCGGCTCAACGCATCGCGCGAGGGATGGGAGAACCTTCCCCGGACGACGTCCGCGCGCGGCTGCTCCCGTGGTACGACGCGAATCGACGGGACCTACCTTGGCGTCGGACCCGGGACCCGTATCGAATCTTGGTCGCCGAGTATCTCCTTCAGCGGACTCGGATCAAGAGCGGCACGCCGTACTATGAGCGGTTCCTGAAACGGTTTCCGACGGTTCAGGATCTCGCCGCGGCGCCCCTAGATGACGTCCTCGCGGTTTGGGAAGGCTTGGGCTTTTATGGCCGGGCCCGGAATCTCCACGCGGCCGCACGGGCGATCGTCGAGGACCACCGCGGACTCATTCCTCCATCGCACGATGCACTGGCGTCGCTCCCCGGAATCGGCCCGTACACCGCCGGTGCGGTGGCGAGCATCGCCTTCGGGATTCCGGTGCCGGCGGTGGACGGCAACGTCACCCGGGTGATCGCGCGCGTCTTCCGGATTCGCGACGATGTGACGACGGGAACGGTCCGGAGGCGAATCGCGGAGATTGCCGCTCGGCTCGTCCCTTCCGACCGGCCCGGCGCGTTCAATCAAGCGATGATGGAGCTCGGTGCGACGATTTGCACGCCACTCGTGCCGGCATGTCCCAAGTGTCCCCTCGAGAGGCTTTGCTTGGCGCGCGCCGCCGGGGAGGAACAGGACCTGCCCGTTTCATCTCGGCCCCGGTCCGCGCCCGTCGTCCCCGTCGTCTTCGGTCTCGTGACCGCCGATGACCGCGTCCTCGTTGTCCGGCGGCCCCGTGGCCAACTGCTCGGTGGACTGTGGGCCCTTCCCGGCGGCGAGCGAAGCGGGCGATCGGAGAAAGCGGATCTCAAAGGTTCGATTCGGTCCCAGACCGGGGTCGAGGTTCGCGTGGGGCCGCGGTGGACGCACGTGGACCGCACCTTCTCCCACCGGAAGTGGTCCGGATCGATCTACCGCTGTTCGCCGATTCGACGTCCGAAGGAGACCGAGTCGGTCCGCTGGATTCCCCGAGAAGAGGCGATGCGGCTTCCCTTGGTGCCGTTTCACCGGGACGCAATCGAGGCGCTGGCGGGAACCGAGTCGTTCGAGAGCACCGGATAATATCAAGATAGTAAGATAAATATCAGCCCCGAACCATTAAGCGGGAACGAGCCATCCGATTGTCGTGCGACGGTTCCTGATCGTCGGCCATCGTGCCTCCACGGACCCTGCCTTTTCACTGGATGACTTGGCCGGTGCAGCAGGCCGCATGGACATCCTCCTGAACGCGGCAAACGCGGCGCTCCTCGTCGCCCATGATCTACGCCGCGAGGTGGAAGTCGGTCTCCTCCTCTTGGGTCCTCCGGATCCGCCGCGATTCGTTCGCCTGGAAGGGTTTCGGCTTCGGAGCTACCAACCGGACATCCGGAGCAACGCCGCACTCGTGCGCCGCGCGCTTCAGGATGCCTCCCGAATCGAACGGGAGACCTCTCCGGGCGTGTTCGGTTCAAAGACGACGTTCGAGGAGGCGCTCGATCGCCTCGGTCCGGCATTTGTCTACGCCAAGGAGGGCGGGACCGACATCCGGCAAGCGAGTCTCCCCGCAGACGCAACCTTCGTGTTCTCGGACAACCAGGATCTCACCCAGGCGGAGGAGCAGGCCCTGACCGATCGGGGGGTCCTCGTCCTCGGACTCGGTCCGTTGGCCTTGCACACGGACCACGCGATCGCGATTGTTCAAAACGAACTCGATCGGAGACAACTGTGACCCACATGCCCACCGCGCCTCGTCGTGCCACAAATGAGCAAAGACTGCCACGACGTCCGAACGCAGGATTACGTGGTGACATCGGATGCGCTCCGCGACTGCGCCCCCCGCCATCCCTTGACGCCTTCCATGGCCGCGTCCTGGGGCGGAGAGGACCGTAATCCGATTCCAGGCTCGACGATGAAAGCTGCAATCTAGGTTAGAGCAGAACGTCCTCCAGCCCTCTTCAGCCCAGCTTCACACCGCAACTCGGGCAAGAGATCGAGCCGGCAGGGATGGTCTGGCCACAGTGCCAGCAGGACCTGACTGGGTTCATGACTGGCCCGAGAGCCGCGGGCCCCGCGGGAGATAGGGCGCCGAAGGCCACCCGGGCCCGCCAGATGACGGCCTCAAAGGCCACAAAGCCCACGAAGCCCGTCAACACCAGAATGCCCCCCACGAGGAGCAAGGCAAATCCCATGGCAGGATTCGACTCGGTGCGCCCGACGAAGAAAAGAAGGGCTCCTAGGCCGAGACTAGCCAGCCAGATCGGCCGCGCCCGGCGATATGACCAATACAGCATCTGCTTCCGGCGGCGCTGAACTTCTGGCGACAGATGGAACGGAGGTGGCGGCGGTGGGATCGCAGGCATCGATCCCGCGGACCTCGGACGGCTAGAAATCCGTATCGGCCCGGTTCTCGCCCCCGGAAATCAGGTGGAAACCGTTGCCAACCGCACGAGTCGAGGACAAAGCTCTAGTCCCGCGCCTAGACACTTGATTACGTGGTAGCTTCGGAATCGCCCGCGCGCTGCCGTTCTAGCCGTCCCCTTACTGCCCTTCCACAAGGGCGGGCACCTTCCCTTCGCGAATGGACGGACATTCGGCCATCCGCCTGTCAAGACGTTACCCAGACGGCATTCTCCGGACCCCGGTCTCTTGGTGCCCGGTGCTCGGCAATTGGAGATCTCCTCAAGCACAACGATTATTCGCCCATCGACGAATGTTCTGGATCGGATGGTGATCGCGCGGAAACGGCCGAAAGGCCGCCTCATTCGGGCGCGAGTGGTTGCCCCCTGCCTCTATGTTCTCGTGATCATCGTTTTATTCGTTCTCCTGGCTTCGGGATTTCCGTATTCCATTTCGGAGGCCTTCTGGTTTCCCGCCTTGATCATGTTGACGGCGGCGTTCGTTCTCCTCATGCTGCCGGTCGCTTGGAAGGCGCTTGACGAGGACCTCGCTCGATATCGGCTCGCAAGGTTGCAAGTCATTGGAGGAAGGAAACTTTTCCCGTACCTGGGGGCGGGTCTCGCCCTTGTGATCGTGATGTCCACTTTCGCCCTCTGGTATTCCATCGGCCGAAGCAGAAGCGAGGTGATGCAACAACTCGCGTTGCCCTTCGTCATTGCGCTCGCCGCATACGACCTGATGAGCTTCTGGATCGTCGATCGGAAGGCCATGCGCTACATCCTGGGCCAAACTCGTGTCGGCACAACTCGAGAAGATGGTTGACATCGAATGATCGCTTTGGAATGATTGATGGCGGTTGAGCCGGTAATCCCTTGCAGGCATCACCTTGGACTGCGGTGTCCGAGAGTTCGCCTCAAGACTCGAGGGCGGAAAGCTCGTGCGTCAGTCGACTGATTCGTGCCTCGCAGGTCCGGACTTCCCCGCGGAGTCGCCCGGAAGAGCGTACAACCGGGATCGGGCGAACGGACTGCAATCTCGCCAGCTTGGCTTGCAAGTGATGGATTTCGTCTGTCCGTTCCCTTAGGAGTTCCGCGCGGGCTGCTTCGTAATTCGCGGGCAACTCTTCGCGGGCCGCCCTGCCTTGAAGCGACCCGAGGCTCGCATACCTCGCGGAGAGCGCACCGCTCATCGCCGCAATTGTCGCACCCGCGGTCAGCGCCCCTACGCACGAAGAAGCAGCGCAGGCGGAGGCCGAACCGCAGCCGCATCCCGGAACACAGACGCAAGGCATGTTTCCGGACCCAACGATGAGGTGGAATGCAGATAGATGTGACGGCGGACCTCCCAGCGCCTTGGCGACGTTCGTTAGCCCTCGACGTCCCCATGAAACGATGGGCGTAGAAGCGTAATCCCGGATGCGAGCAGAAGGTAAAAGCTCTAATAAATGGAGAAAGTAGCCGCTCCGGGAGAAATGCCCAAGCCCACGACGGGACGCGACTTCTACATTGCCACGGCGGACGAGATCCGGGCGGGACGCACCTCGGACATCTACTTTGCGCGGACCCTTGACGTCCTGAAAAAGGCGGGTCGGAGCCGCGCGAAGGTCGTCGCCGAGGTCACGACCGGCGCCCTGCCGAATGGATGGCCATGGGGGATCTTCTGCGGCCTCGAGGAAGTCGTGCATCTCCTGACGGGAAAGGACGTGAGCGTGTGGGCGCTCCCGGAAGGAAGTCTCTTCCCACCGAAGACCGCTCGAGGCATCCCGGTCCCCGTGCTGACCCTCGAGGGCCCGTACGAAGAGTGGGCGCTCTACGAGACGCCGGTCCTCGGGATGATCTGCCAGGCGAGCGGCATCGCGACGAAGGCCGCTCGGATCCGAAAGCTGGCGAACGGAAAGCAGGTCCTGTCGTTCGGCGTGCGACGCATGCATCCCGGTATCGCGCCGCTCATCGAACGGTCGGTCACGATCGGCGGTCTCGACGCGATCACGACGCCCCTCGGCGCCGAGCTCCTCGGCGTGCCCGCGACCGGGACGATGCCCCATGCGCTCGTGATCGTGATGGGCGGACCGCGGGAAGCGTTCGCGGCCGTCCACAAATACCTCGAAGCGAAGATTCCGCGGATCGCCCTGGTCGACACCTACTACGACGAGAAGACCGAGGCGCTGATGGCCGTTGAAGCGATTCCGGACCTCTCGGGCGTCCGCCTGGACACGCCGGCCTCGCGCCGCGGGAACTTCGCCGCGATCGTCCGCGAGGTGCGTTGGGAGCTGGACCTCCGCGGCCACAAGGACGTGAAGATTTTTGTGTCGGGCTCGGTGGACGAGAAATCGATTCCCGCTCTCCTCGGAGCAGGCGTCGATGGCTTTGGCGTGGGCACGAGTTTGAGCAATGCTCCGACGATCGATTTCGCCTTGGACCTCGTCGAGGTAGATGGCAAGCCCGCGGCGAAGCGGGGAAAGTTCGGCGGCCGCAAAGACCTTCAGCGGTGCCCGAAAGACGGCACCTACGAAGTGGGCGTGCGGACGTGTCCGGTGTGCGGCGCCAAGATGGCCCCGGCGTATACCCAGTACCTTGACCAAGGTCGGGTGACGGCGCCTTTGCCGGCCCTCGATGCGATTCGCGAGCGAGCGCTGCGCGAGACGGAGCGAGCCTCTCTCGAGGTCTGAACGAGCGAGTCTTTATCCTACCGCCTTCGCGTCTGCACTCGGATGGCCCGAACGAAGGCGGATATCCGCACGACGTACGATCGCATCGCCGAATCGTACGCGGCCCGCCGACGAGTTCCCTGGCCCGAAGTCCGGTCGTTCATCGATTCCTTGCCTCGTGGCTCGCGGGTCCTCGATCTCGGAGCCGGCCATGGACGACACGCGACGATCCTCGCAGACCGAGGCCACCGCGCCGTGGCCCTCGACTTCTCCCGGCGACTCCTGTTGATTGGGCGAGCGGACGAACCTCGAAAGGGAGATTCCCCCATCATCGATTGGGTTGGCGGCGAAGCGACGAAACTGCCGTTCCGAAACGCGTCCTTCGACGCGAGCCTGTGCATCGCGGTCTTGCATCATCTCCCGCTCGAGTCGGACCGACTGGCTGCGTTGGCGGAGATCCAACGCGTCCTACGTCGACGGGCCCCCGTGCTCGTCAGTGTGTGGGCGCGAGAGCAGCCGCGTTTTCAATCCAGGCCCGCGGCGCCCGCGGTGGACGGTGATGTCGAAGTGCCGTGGACGATGCCCGACAAGACCGTGGTGCCGCGGTTCTATCATCTGTTCCAAAAAGGCGAGCTGGAGCGATTAATTATCGGATCGGGGCTTCACGGAGAAAGGTTTTTCCCCGGCGCCGGAAACTGGTTCGCACAGGCACGATCGAATGGCTGATCCGCTCGGTACCGTGAACGGCTTCTTCTCCACCATCCTGGGGAATCCCTTCTACCTTCTGCTCACAATCGGCGGGCTCGCGTTCTTCGCCCTCCTAGTGGTGGCGCACCACATCCACAAGATTCACAGCGAAGAGATCTTCGTGCACCAAGCCTGGGGCGCGAACTGGAAAGGCCGGTAGGCGCGCGAAACTCTCATATCTCGACGGTCGTATCGAGGCGGTCCGGTTGGAGTCAATTTGTCGAACGTCCCGGAGGGGCTGCGTTACACGAAGGACCACGAGTGGGCGAAGCTCGAAGGCAAGCGGGCCCGGATTGGGATTACGGACTTTGCCCAGGATCAGCTAACGGACGTTGTATACGTCGAGCTACCGCCGATCGGGAAGGCCGTCAAGCAAGGAGAGCCGATCGGGACCGTCGAGTCCGTGAAGGCCGTGAGTGAGATTTTCGCACCGATCAGCGGAATCGTCGTCGATGTCAACAAGGCTCTCGTGGACAAGCCCGAGCTGGTGAACAAATATCCCTACGGCGACGGATGGATGGTCGTTCTCGACGTCATAGAGCCTGCGCAAGCCAACGCCCTAATGGATTCGACGGGGTACCGAACGCACATCGGTGACTGAGGGACCATCTATTTGAGAATCCTTTTATCAACGGCTACGGTTCGACCGCTGGGCACGTTGGCTAGTCCGGACTAAAGGACGTCGTGCTAGCTCCTACAAGGGGATCGGGGGAAGTGCGCTCTCTCAGGCCAGTACCGTCGGAGATTAGCGAAAATGGATATTAGAACGCAGGAGACCGAACCCTCCCGCCCGAAGAGCCTCATGCAGCGACTCGGTCTCTATGTCCTCTTTTTGGGTTGCGGTCTCTTGGTCTTCATCGTTTCTCACTTCACATCCGGGGAACTCAACGTTCAGACCTTCTGGGTTCCTTCGCTCTTCCTTGTAGCTGCAATAGTGACACGTCGGAGCGCTCGCCTGAATGCACATTGGCAGGTGTTCTATGCGTTCTTCATCTTCTCCTTTGTATGGTTGTTTAGACATTCGGTTCTTGACAGTTCTCTTGTCCAACCATTTTACTCAACCATAACAGGTAACGTGGTCGCCCAACTCGTTGACTCAACAGTGGTCATCGGTCCAATTGTTCTGCTTACATTTGCGTCGAGGGCAAATCTCGCTTCAATTTTCCTGAGGAGGGGGGACCTCAGACTAGGCCTTCTGGTCGGACTCGCGGTAATCGCGATTTTCTATGTGCTGACCGCGGTGATTGGAATAACGATAGCCGGAATGAGCTCCGGCTTCTTTCTATCCCTCACACCATTTCTTCTGATCTTGGCGGTAGCAAATGGGTTCAAAGAAGAGTTGTGGTTCAGAGGCTTGTTCCTAAACAAATACGAAACGATCCTGGGCTTTCGACTTTCGAATTTTCTTCAAGCCGCGATTTTCGCGGCAAGCGTGGTGGAGGCCGAGTTCTCGTCGATTCTCCTTGGCTTCGCATTAGTTTCGTTCTTTCTCGGCTTGGGGTTGGGATACTTGATGCGGAGGACGGGTAGCATATTCGGGTCTTCTCTGTGTGAAGCTGGCGCAACGATTCCTATCTTCCTTATGGTTCTCTCGGGGCTAAAGTGAAGGAGGGTACCGAAGTCGCTCGCCAGCCGGTTTCCCGAGGGGAAATCCGTCAAGCTTGCCCGGCGGTTGTCCACGGCGGGAACCCTTTTATCAACGGCCACGGTTCGACCGCCGGGCACGTCGGCTAGTTTGGACTAGGCTATGGGCCTTCGGAGCCTAAGACGGGGGTTCGAATCCCTCCGTGCCCGCTCTTCACCCGGTGGCGTCCCGAGCGCCATTCAACGCGCCTTGACCTCGCGTTCCTCCGGTGGACGGACCCTTCGAAAACGTCGATAGATCAAGAGGTCGTACGCGAGCTTGAGGGCGCCCGCAGCGACCAACGGGGTTCCGAGCCACAGGTTCGCAAGGGCATAACCGGCCAGCGACGGACTGACCGATGACGAGAACGTGCGCGTGGCGCTCGTGAGGCCCGCCGCGGCGGTTCGGTCTTGCTCGTCGACGATCGACATGACGTACGATTGCCTCGTGGGCACGTCCATTTGCGACAACGACTGACGACAGAGGAGAAGGGAGACCGCGCTTAGCGGGGTCGGAGCGAACGCCACCGCGATGAGCAACACGTTCGAAGGCACGTGGGTGAAGACCATCGTCCGTAGCAGGCCGATCCGCCGAGCAATCCGCTCCGCCAGGAGGAACGACAGCGCGGTGACGAGCTGGGTCGCGAAGAAGATCGCTCCAAGGGTGGACAGATCCAGCCCAAATCGGAGGTAGAAGTAGTAGGACAGAATGCTTTGTCCGATGAAGCCGCCGCCGAACGCGTCCACCGCGAAGAGGGCGGACAGCCGGGCCACGATGGGCAGACCCCGCGGGGAAAGAGGGGAGCGTCGGGCGACGCCCGGGTCCGGCTCGACGCGCGAGGACAAATTGGAGTAGAGGGCCGCGCCGAGAAGTCCGGAAACCATGTACCCCAGGAAGAGCGGCGAATATCCAACGGAGTTCTGGAGTCCCGCGAGGAGAGCTCCCGCCGCGGAGGCCCCATATCCGACCAGGTTGTAGACGCTGAAGGTCAGGGTCCGGCGATCGGAGCGAGCGGTCCGCGGGAGGATCGCCGTTTCGAGGGAGAGAAACGGCCCGACTTCCCCCGCCCCGACGGTCATGTTGCCGACGATGCCGGCCAGGACCGGCGCCCACCAATCCTTCGACACGAAAAGCAGGGTCCCCGCGACGAAGTCGGTGAGGGCGAAGAAGACGAGTGTTTTCCTCCGGCCAATGCGATCCGCAATGAAACTGATGATGAGCGTGTAGACCGCGCTGCTGAGAACGGTCGCCGTCAGGACGATTCCGATCGCGAAGGGCGTGAAGCCCAGTTGGGCGAGGTAGACGCCGAAGATCACTCCAAGGAAACCGTAGGGGACCGTTCGGATTGTCTTCTCGAGGAAGATGAGTTTTCCATCTCGATCGATCCAGTCTGCGAGACCCGTAGATCCACCCCGCTCAGTGGTTCGGCCTTGAACGCTTCGGACGTGGCGATGCCTTGGCTCTAGGACGTGCAGGGCCGCTCGGGGTCCATTTCAGTTCCATGTGGACTTCGAGTTCGTCCTCTTCCTTGGCGTAAAGGAGCTTGAAGGTCATGGGCTCGGTCGGCCGGATCAGGATCTTCTTCTGCCGTCCTGGCAGGACCTTAGAGATATCGACCGTACGGCGGCCCAGTTCTTCCCCCAGCGCCACCAGGACCCTTGAGGTCTCCTGTTTGCTGAGCCGGTCTTTGTAGCGGAAGATCGACTCGTGGACCTCTCGATAGGTTTCCAAGACTTCCATCATTTTGGTCCAATGGCTCATCGTTTGAGCAAGCTCGGTCCGGCCTTTTTCCGTCAGAGCGTAGTGCTTGCGGTCGAGACCCTCATCGCGGAACTCAATCCGACTCGTCACGAGACCTCCCTCTTCTAGCTTCTCGAAGGCCGGGTAGATTGTCCCGGTCTTTGGACGCCAGTAGCCGGAGAACCGCTTTTCGAGTTCTCGAATCACTTCGTATCCGTACATCGGCTTCTCCGATAGGAGCAGGAGCAGCCAAAGGGAGACGGCTCCAATCTTCATGCCTCGCGGTCCGGTCGCGGCCATCAACTCACCCCGAGGCGAGCCAATCGCGTTCTGGTTTATATGCGTAGATGTCCTACTCAATGGCCGATATCGACCGACCATTCGGAATGCTTAATATACATAGATGTACTACCTGCGTAGAGAATCTACTCAAGGAGGACTTCGATGAAGTGGGTAACCCGAGAGAAGGCGAAGGTGGACCGGATTGCGTGTCCTTGGCTCGTCAAGAAATTTGTCGATCCGAAAGCGGAGTTCCTGTTCGTGCCACGCGAAAAGGTCTTGGAGGTCGCGAAGGAACAGGGCGCGATCCCGTACGACAGCCCTGGTGCCGAACTATTCCACTACAAGGAGAGTGGCGACGAGCGTTGCAGCTTCGATGCGATCATCAAGACGTACAAGCTCACGGACCCAGCGTTGCTGGACATGGCCGAAATCGTGCGCACGGCGGATGCGGCCCCCCGGGTGCGGCGACCCGAAGGTGCGGGTCTCGAGGCGATGGCCCTCGGGTTTAGGACGAACGCGAAAGACGATTTCGAGAACATGCGACTCCAGTTCCCCGCGTACGACGCGCTCTACACGTACTGCCGACTCAAAGTCGAGGGGAAAGCCAAGTTGGAGCACGCGACTTGATGAGCCTCCGATTGCTGGGCTCCATCGAGCTTCCCGCGCACGCAAGGGATGGCGGTTTCGATCACGCCGCGGTTCATCACGGATCGTCGCGGCTCTACATCGCCCACACAGCTAACGATGATGTCGACGTGGTGGACTCCGCCTCCGATCGCTTCCTTCGGTCCATCCACGGACTGAAGGGTGTCGCGGGCGTACTCGTCTCGGACGAACGCGATCTTCTCTTCACGGCAAATCGCAACGAGAACACGGTCAGCATCTTCGCGGCGGGCAAGGAACAACAAACGGCGAGGCTCTCCGTCGGCATTCGTCCCAACGGGCTCGCATTCGACCCTTCCCGCGGCCTGTTGCTCGTGGCGAATGTCGGCGATCCTAATGTCCCGAACTCCTCGAGTGTATCACTCATCGATGTGGGCCAGAAGGTCGTGACCGGCACCGTGATCCTTCCGGGGCGCCCTCGGTGGGCCGTTTACGACGAGGTGATGGCCGCGTTCTACGTGAATATCGCAGATCCCCCACTCATCGTGGGGATCGACGCCAACTATCCCTCGGGAATTCGGGAGACCTTCGAGATTCCCTCCAAGGGGCCTCATGGCCTTGATCTAGATGCCCGCGCGAGACAACTCTTCTGCGCCTGTGACGAGGGGAAGTTGGTGGCGGTCCACTTGGATACCGGAGAGGCCCGGTTGATCGGAGACCTTAGTGGCACACCCGACGTTGTTTCCTTCAATAGGGCGCTGCAACGGGTCTATGTTGCCGTTGGATCTCCAGGAGTGGTTGACGTCTTTGACGCCGCGCGCATGCGGATCCTCGAAGCCGTTCCGACGGAGAAGGGAGCCCACACGCTCGCTTTCGACCATCGCAAGAACATGGTCTACGTCTTCCTACCTGCCACCCACCGAGCGTTGGTGTACCAAGACGACTGACTTGTTGGAGTTGTGAGTGATGGATCAACACGAGATGTTCACGGAAGTCGTAGAAAACGTCGCGAAGATGTGCGCCGTCAGTGCAATGACGGCTCCGAAGAGCGGAGGACAGCTCTTCCTCAAGGGATCCAAGCCTTTCATCGAGACCGCAATCGTCAGCGACAAAGAAACGCTTCATCGCCTCGCGGAATGGCTCCGGGCGCGAGGGACGAAACTCAAGAACCCGATTTTCTTCCGCGACGCCGACACGGCTGAAAAGGTGGACCTAATCTTATTCATCGGGCTCGAGAAGTGGTATCCGCCGATGTACGACTGCGGCGCTTGCGGATACGGCACCTGCAATGAATTTCTGCGTGCGAGTCCCGCGCATCACACGGCGGAGTCCAAGGATTGGGAATTCCTCGGACCCATTTGCCAGCTTCGCTGCATCGACCTCGGGATTGCCGTAGGATCCGCCGCGAAACTCGCGAGCATGAACAACGTCGACACCCGTTGTCAGACTCGAGTCGCCGCTGCCGCGAGGCACCTCGGAATCATTCACTCGGACCTAGCGGTCGCGCTTTCGATGAGCGTGTCCCACAAGAGCATTTTCTTCGACAAGAAGATTCCTCAAATCGACTTCGAGGCTGTGCCTACATCGTGAACTATCTACTGCGGAGACATCATGCGTCCTTTACTGAAGGCTAAGGTAGAGGAAGATCGTGAGGGCTGCCGCCTTGAACGTCTCCGCAATCAGGAGAAACGGCGTCTGTCCTCCGGGCGGGACATCGAACAAACGGAACAGGAGCGGAGATCCGACGATGGTCTCGGCGAGCAGGGCGCCGAGCACCAGGACGAGACCGAGGGCGAAATTGGCCCCGGTCTGGGAGTACATCCTCGCATAGATCACAAGCAGAGCGACGAGCAAGGCCACGTTGAGGGTCGATAAGATAAGGCCGAAATCCTCGAACGTTTCGAATTCCGGAGGTGGACGGCCGAACGGATGCTGCACCGGTGATGGCAGCGCGAGGAACCCGAGTCCGACGACGAGGCCGATGGCCAGGACGATGGGCACCCAGAGACTCGCTCCCCATTTCGTCTTTGCAATTTCGCTCGGCATGTGCTACCCCTCACCTTTCTTCTGGAACTTGTCCAGGATCCGCTCGAGGTCGTCCCAGTGCGATTCCATCGCCGGCGATGGGAAGTACACCTGGCCGTACCGCGCCCCGGACGTGACCACCACCTGGTTCTTCAGGAGCACCCGAAGGTGGTGACGCACCGTCGTGTAATCCAGGGCTAGGAGTTCCGCGAGCTGCTGGGCGTTCCGAGGCTCCTCGCGGATCGCGCGCAGCACCTTCCCGCGGACGGGAGCCCCGACGCTGCTCCCAAAGAGCCACCAAAGCAGCCGTCCAAAGCTGTCCACGCGGACCCGCGCTCTCAGACGGAAGCCGTGTCATCTACCTTTCCCTCCACCGTCGAGGTCGCCTCACCCGGACCCTTCACAGCGCCAAGGGGCATTCTCCGTTTTGCGAGAACCTTCCCAGATTGCTAGCGAATCGGCTCCACTCTGACACGGGACGATTTGGGAAGAATTCACTAACGAACCTTTAGACTTCTCGCAGAATTGGCTCGACACCCACATCCGTCGTGGGCGTGAGGCGATGGACCTCAGGAGGTGAATGACCTACGAAAGCTCTCGGAGCAATCGCACTGATGGCGATCGTCGCCGTCGTCGTCGCGGGAGTGTTCGTGGCGCACGCCGCGAGCGCCTCGAGCACCGTGGCAACAGACAACCTGTCCGGGACTGCCGTCGCGGGTTCGGGGAACTCGACCGCCGGCCACACGTGCCCGAACATGACGAACACGACCGCGAGCCCTACCGCGACCGCGTCGCAGGGGCTCTGGCCATAGCCGGACCCGGCTGCACGGTCAGGAGGCCGGGAAGCGCCTCCTGTTCCCCTTTTTTCTACGACATGGAGCGCAAAAGCCGTCGGAGGTTCGCGAGACCTTTTCTCAGATCCCGGGGGTCTCCGCCCAATCCCAGGCGGAAGTGGTCCGGCACCCCGAAGAAACGACCTTCGGCGATGACGGTGCCGTATTGTTTCAGCAATCGATTCGCAAGCTTTGCGACGTTCACGGTGCTGTGGGGGAACAACACGGTCCCTGCCAGGGGGACCTCGCCGCGCAGCTCGGGCATTTCGCGGAGGACCTCGGCCGCGATCTTCCGGTTCACCGCGAGGATTCGCTTCGCCCGCTGGACGAAGAACCCCCATCGGCCCAAGGCCCATGTTGCGATCGTCTGCGACAGGACCGATCCACCACCGGTGGTGTAGTCTTTCAACCGCGCGAACCGGTCGATCGAATCCGGCGCCGCGACGATCCATCCGACACGCAGCGTTCCGAGGCCGCCCAGCTTCGTCACGGTCGAGAGGGCAATCATTCGAGGACCGAACTCGGCCGCACTGGGCGGTGTGTCGTCGAACGCGAGCTCGCGGAACGTCTCATCGACCAGTACGTGGCCGTCGCACTCCTCGGCGATATCGGCCAGTTCTCGGAGATCACCGCGGGACAATGCGGTCGACGTCGGATTGTTGAGGTTCGCGAACACGAGAAGCCGGGCGCGTCGTCCGGCGGTTTTCCGCCATCGGTCGAGATCGAGTCGCCATCCGTCGTCGCAATCGCGGGCAATCTCGAGCACGTTCGCACCGACCCCCCGCGGGACGTCGCGGAGCGGGGAATAGATCGGGCTATCCACGAGCACCCGATCCCGGGGACGGACCAGGCTTGCGTTGACTAGGAAATTCGCCTCCGTGGCTCCGGTGGTCACCAGGATCCGGTTCGGGCTCGTCCGGTGCCGTCTCGCGATCAGTCGCCTCAACTCCGACGTGCCGTTACGAAACGTCCAGTTGAGGTCGAGGTCCTTGGGCAGGCGTTGGCGGAAGCCGTCGAGGCGGAACTCGCGGATGTTCGAATAGGAGATGTTCAGCCGGGCGCCGTGGACCTTCTCGTAATACAGGAGGTGTTCGAAGGGAGGGAGTTCCATCGCGGCGGGCGGATGGTCCGACAATACCTATGAAGCTTCGGCCTATTTCCATCTCATTGGAAAAATAAAAGTCGGGCCGCTCAGAGCGGCCCGCAGGTGTAGGTGGGGTGGTCGGGGATCCCGAGTCCGTCCGGTCGCTCGGCCCAGAGCTTGAAGATGAAGCTCCCGCGGGATTGCGGGTGGACCTCCACCAAGAAGCCGTCCTGGGCCCCGCCGCCGAACGCGACGAACCGTTCGGAGAAGACCGAGCTCAGGGTCCATTCCCCGAGGTTCGGGCTGTCGGCGTTCGCCGAGGCCACCATCGCATAGTAGTTCAGGGCCTTCAGCAGCGCCGATCCGGAGGCTCGCACGCCCGCCGACGCGTTCAGGCCGGGCACCACGAGGGACGCGTATCCCGCGGGGTCTCGCTCCTGAATCTCGTGGAGGACCGCGGGCCAGTACTCCGCCGATCCGATCGCTGCATCCAAGGTGGCCAGGTTCGTTCCCGCCGCGAAGCTCGTGCCCTTCGGCGCGAGGAGCGGGCCGTGCCAGCCGATGTAGTAGATCAGCCGCGTCCCGGAGACGACTTCCTCGGCGCCGCAGCCCGCGTAGACGGTCAGTTCGTTGGGGACCGTGTTGTTCGGGTTCCGGACCTCCATCCGCAGGACCGCGGGGACCGGCCGGTTCGCGTTGTTCGCCAAGGTCGCCGTCACGCGGAAGACGTCGCCCGGCACGACGGTCTCCGGGATTCCGTCCACGGTCAGGGTGACCGCGAAGCCCGTCACCTGCACGTCTTTCGACACCGTGTTGCTCAGGGTGGGCGTCAAGATGCCCACCGCGCTGGCCGCCAACAGGACGACCAGCAGGATCGTCGCGCGCGGCCCCAGTTTGATTCGGTTGCCCATCGTTCGCACCTCACCCGCCTCACCGAGGCGGGGCGAGACGGTTCACCGTCGCAAGGCGGGCATAAGCGGGGCGCGTGCATGCATCGTGCACGTAGGTCGAGATTCCGGTCGGCTCCGCGGCAGCCTTATTGGCGGAGGGAGCTGTCGGCAGGACGTGCAGTTCGTCATCCTCGGCGCGAAAGGATCGATTGGAGGGGCGGTCGTGCGGCGTGCCCGGTTCTCGGGCCATAAGGTCCGAGCCGTCGTCCGGCCCTCGGCAGGTCAGGATCGATTCCCGGCCGGTACGGAGGTTGTCCACGCGGATTTACAATCGCGGGAGTCGGTGGTCGAGGCGGCTCGCGGCGCCGACGTGGTCGTACACGCCGCGAATGTTCCATACCCCGAGTGGCCTAAACTCGTGCCGGTGCTCGCGGAGAATGCGCTCGCAGCGGCGGAGGCCGCAGGCGCTATCTTGGCGTTCCCGGGCAACGTGTACGTCTACGGCCACCCGCGATCGCGGCCCGTGCGGGAAGACCATCCGCAGGAACCGAACACGCAGAAGGGGAAGTTGCGGCTCCGTGTTGAGCAGATGATCCTACAAGCCCACCGAGACGGGCGGGTGCGGGTTGTCCTCCCGCGGTATCCGGACTTCTACGGTCCTGGCATCATGCATGAGATCTTCCAGCCGATCTTCGAGGGAGCCGTCCGCGGGCAGCCATGCCGATGGCCATTGGATGCGGACGCACCGCACGAGTTCATCCTCATCGACGATGCCGCCGAGGCGCTGTTGAAGCTTGTCGCGACGCCCGCCGCTCACGGCCGCGCCGTCCATGTCCCCGGCCCCCGCCCGATTACACCGAGGGAATTCATCCGCCTCGCGTACGCGTCGGCCGGTCCGGGAGAACCGAGGATTCGGGTGTTCGGTCGCGGGACGTTTCGATTCGTCGGCCTGTTCAACCGTTTGGCACGTTCCGCGTACGAAATGGCGTACCTGTTCGACGACCCGGTCTTGCTCGATGGATCCCTCTACCGGTCCTTGACGGGCGGCCCATATCCGGCAACACTCTACGAGGACGGAGTGCGTCGGACGATGGACTGGTTCCGCTCCCATCGGACAACATCTTAATAGCGCGGCGGTTCGTTCTTCAACGGCGGAGGCTTCTGCATTGACGGACGTCGTTCTCGCGGGCGCCTCCCGCACTCCCGTCGGCAAGTACGGCCGCGCCTTCCGGAACGTCGAAGCAGTCAAACTCGGGAGCACGGCGATCGCCGAGGCCGTGAATCGCGCCGGCCTCGTCCCCGCCGACATCGAGGAGGTCATCATGGGCAATGTGATCTCCGCCGGTCTGGGGCAGAACCCGGCGCGCCAAGCCGCGTTATCCGCCGGCCTACCCGATCGCGTCGGCGCTGTGACGGTCAACAAAGTGTGCGGCTCGGGGCTGCAAGCCGTGATGTTCGCGTCGGACATGATCCGCGCGGGCTCCGCCGATGTCGTCCTGGCGGGGGGCATGGAATCGATGAGCCGCGCCCCGTACCTGGTCAAAGAGGCGCGGTGGGGAATCGGAATCAACAACGTGCCCTTCATCGATGCGATGGTCCACGACGGCCTGTGGGATGCGTACAACCAGTTCCACATGGGCGTCACCGGCGAGATCGTCGCGGAGCGATTCAAGATCAGCCGAGAGGACATGGATCGTTTTGCACTGGAGAGCCATCGACGCGCCGCGTCCGCGACCCAAGAGGGCAGGTTCAAGGAGCAGATCGTGCCCGTGGACGTCCCCGGAGCGGGCCGCATCGAGGTCGACGAAGGGATCCGGATGGACACGTCCCTCGAGAAGCTCTCGAAACTCCCGCCGGTTTTCCGCGAGGGCGGACAGGTGACCGCCGGGAACGCGTCCCAGTTGAGCGATGGCGGCGCCGCGATGGTCGTCATGTCCAAAGAGGCGGCGGACCGACACGACGTCACGCCGCTGGCCCGCGTCGTCGCGTATAACACGGCCGGCGTTAAGCCAGAATGGGTGATGGAGGCTCCGATCCCCGGGGTCCGGAAGCTCCTGAAGAAGACGGGCATGTCGGTCGACGACATCGACCTCTTCGAGCACAACGAGGCGTATGCCGCCGCGAGCCTCGCGGTGATGCGGGAGCTGGGCATTCCGCCCGAGAAGCTCAACGTGAACGGCGGTGCGTTGGCGCTCGGCCACCCGATCGGCTGCAGCGGTGCGCGTGTCTTGACGACCCTGGTGTACGCAATGAAGGATCGCGGCGCGAAGCGCGGACTCGCGACCCTCTGCCTCGGCGGCGGCAACGCGGTCTCGATGATCGTTGAACGACCGTAATCACCGAGTTCGTTGCTCGTTTCAGCGACCCGTCACGCAAACTCTTTTAGCACCCGCCACTATCCCCCGTGATTTCCGTTCCCCCGCGAGGCATTACGCTTGTTACATAAGGTTCGCACGGCCGCTTCAAAAGACGAAGTCCTCCGCCTCATGGAGCCCCTGGTCGGAGACTGGTTCGGGTCGAAGTTCAAAGGTCTCACGGAGCCCGAGGCGTACGCCGTGCCCCTCATCCACGCGCGGAGGAGTGTCCTCGTTTCATCGCCCACGGGGAGCGGCAAGACGCTCACGGCCTTCTTGTCCATCATCAACGAGCTGTATGCGAAGCAACTCCGTGGCGAACTTGAGGATCGGATTTATTGTCTGTATGTCTCGCCCCTCAAGGCTCTCGCGAACGACATCAACCGCAACCTCGAGGAACCGCTTCGTGAACTGACGCAACTGGCGGAGAAGGAGGGCAAGCCGGTCCCTCTCATCCGGGTCGGGGTCCGATCCGGCGACACGTCCTCGCAGGAACGCCAGAGACAGGTCCGTCACCCGCCGCATATCTTCATCACGACGCCCGAGAGCATCGCGATCATCCTCAGCACCCCGAAATTCCGTGAACACTTTGCGAACGTCGAGTGGGTCATCCTCGACGAAATCCACGAGGTCTGCTCCTCCAAACGCGGTTCCTTGCTTTCGATTTGCCTCGAGCGCCTTCGCGAGCAGACCGGGCGCGATTTCGTGCGGATTGGCCTGAGCGCGACGATCGCCCCGATCGAGGAGGAAGCGAAATTCCTGGCGGGCTACGAGAACGGCAAGGTTCGGGACATGTACATCGTCGAGGTCGATACCCGGAAGGACCTCGACCTCTCGGTCTTGTGTCCGGTGCGTGACATAACCGCCGTGCCGATGGAGGTCGCGAACGCTCGGATGTATGACCTCCTTAGCAAGCTGATCGAGGAGCATCGCACGACCCTCATCTTTACGAACACCCGGAGCGGGACCGAGCACGTTTCCTTCCGGCTGAAGGAACGCGGCGTCGAAGACCTCGAAGCCCACCACGGCTCTCTGTCGAAAGTCACCCGCCTCGAGGTGGAGCAGAAGCTGAAAGACGGTCAACTGAAGGCGGCCGTCTCCTCGACTTCCCTGGAACTGGGGATCGACATCGGTTACATCGACCTCGTCGTCCAGATTGGTTCCCCCAAGTCCGTCGCGAAAGGGTTGCAACGGATTGGCCGCGCGGGCCATGCGTACGGCGAGACCGCGGTCGGCCGGATGATCGCGTTCGAGCCGTGGGACCTCATGGAATGCGCGACCCTCGCAAAAGCCGCGTACGACGCCCGGATCGACCGCGTGGACATCCCGAGCAATCCCCTCGATGTCCTCGCCCAGGCGCTCGTCGCGATGTCCCTTGAGAAACGGTGGGACATCGACGAGGCGTTCGAACTCGTCCGGCGCTCGCACAGCTTCCACGATCTGACGAAGAAGGACTTCCTCGCGGTCCTCGACTATCTTTCCTCCCGCAATCCGGACATCAAGGTCTTCGCGAAGATCTGGTTCGACGAGGAAGAAGGCCGCATCGGGAAGAAGAAAGGTACTCGGATGATCTATTACACGAACGTCGGGACGATCCCGGAGGAAGGGACCTACCACGTCTTCTCGGAACGAGGATCGCCACTGGGCGAGCTGAGCGAGAAGTTCGTCGAGTACCTGAGCCCGAGCGACATCTTCGTCCTCGGCGGGCGGACGTACCAGTTCGTCCGCGCTCGCGGGACGTCGGTCTACGTGAAGGACGCGTCCGGCCGCCGCCCCACGGTGCCCTCGTGGACGGGCGAGATGTTGCCTCGTTCGTTCGACCTCTCGATCGCCGTCGGCGAGTTCCGCCGGGATCTTGCGGGAGAGATCGCCAAGGACGGGGAGAAGGCCGCGAAGGAGTGGTTGATGAAGGAGTACCACGTCGACACGGGCTCGGCTCAATCCCTCGTTTCGTACGTCCAAGAGCAGGAGGCGTTAATCCCGTCCCTGCCCACGGACCGACAGGTTCTCCTCGAGGGGTACCTCGACGTCAAAGGGAACCGGAATGTCATCTTCCACTTCCCGTTCGGGCGTCGGGTAAATGACGCGCTCAGCCGCGCCTTCGCGTTCGCCATCACGGAGGCCCACCACACGAACGTCCGCGTGAGTGTGACGGACGACAACTTCATGGTCACGGTCCCGCGGCGCATCGAGCTGAAAGGCCTCACGAAACTCGTCACGAGCAAGAACCTCGAGGACCTCCTCCGACGTGCGATCCGCAACACCGAGCTCTTCAAGCAGCGCTTCCGGCACTGTGCGACACGGTCGTTCATGATCCTCCGCAACTACAAGGGGCGTGAGGTCTCGATCGGCCGGCAACAGTTGCGGTCCCAGCGGGTGCTCGATTGGCTCCATGAGATCGAGGACTTCCCGGTGGTCAAGGAGACGTACAACGAGATTCTCCACATGGTCATGGACCTGGACCACGCCCGCGAGATCCTGCGGCGGATCGAGGCGGGGGAGATCGCAGTCGTCGAGAGCGACTTCAGCAGCCTGCCGTCCCCGTTCGCCCACAACGTCGTGCTCCAAGGCGTCTCCGACCTCGTCCTCATGGAGGACCGATCCGCGCTGCTGCGGGAGCTCCACCGCAAGGTCCTCGAGCGCGTCATGCCGACGGACCAGATCAGCTCGATTCAGTTCCAACCTGCCGAGATCGCGGAGTACTTCCGGAAGAAACTACCCAAAGTCGCGCGCAAGGAGGACCTCCTGTCCTATCTTGATCGCGTGGGCGACGCGAACCTCCTCCAACAGAAGGGACGCACGGTCTTCGAGGTCGCGTCCACGTCCTTCGCCGACGTGCGGAAGTGGTCCGGGCAGCTCATGGACGAAGGTCTCGTCGAGAGCGTGTGGACTCCGCAAGGCATCCACTGGACGCCGAAGGATCTCCTGCCCACCTACGTTGCGGTCTACGCGCAGCGGTCTCGGCTCAAGCCGCCCGAAGACAAGGTGCTCATGCTCATCAAGGAGAAATCGCGGACTCACAAGGATCTCGCCCGCCTCACAAAACTGGAGAAGGACGACCTGAACGAGGCGTTGCGCAAGCTCGAGCGCGCGTACCTCATCGGTCGGCGAGGGGTCGAGGAGACGACCTACTTCGTACGCGAACCGCAACGGGCGAACTTCGAGGAGTCCTTGGACAAGATCCTCACGAAGCGGCTGGAGGTCGACGGTCCGTACAGCGCGCAGGAGCTCGCCGTCGCCCTGGGCCTGGAGCCGGAGCTCGTCGAGGAAGTCCTGCGGGACCTGGAGTCGGAGGGCGTCGTCTCGTCCGGGCACTTCCTCGTCGACAAAGAATTCCAGTTCATGATGACCCGGGACCTCCAGCGCCTCCAGCGGAAGGACGAGACGCGCGAGGTGTTCGACGAGAACCAGGTGAAGGCCTTCCTGCTCGAGAAGCAGTTCGCGAGCATCGAGACCCTCGACGACTACTTCGACCGCTTCCTCGAGGCCGGCATGGTCCTCGACATCTACAATCACACGGCCCGTTTCGACTACACGGAATGGCTGCGGCGGCGGGAGGCCGGCGACATCCTCGAGGGCCGCTTCCTGAACGGCCGCGTGCGGTACATCCGCACGAAGGACGTGCCGCTCTTCCTCTCCGCCTTCCCGCGGAGCCCGCTCAGCGACTTCGAGAAGAAAGTCCTCGACGTGATTCGTGAAGGGGACGGGATGGACCTCTGGGCGATCAACGCGAAGGTCCGCGCGGAGCGGGAACAGGTCAAGGAGGCCCTGGACAAACTCGACTACGACGTCTACGTGATCCGTCGCTTCCAAGGGGACGGATGGACCGCGCGCAACCTGTACGTCGCGTTCGATCCACCCCATTCGAAGGTGGCGAACGCCTTCGAGACGATCGTGCGGCGATTCCTCGCGGCGTACGGCCCTGTGCCGTTCTCCGGCATCCGAGAGTGGGCGCGGTTCGAGTGGGACGAGCTCGAGCGGCTCCTGGACCGTCTCGAACAGGACGGGGTCGTCACGCGGATTCTCGTGACGGGTAAGGCGGAGTCGGAGATGTACGTCCTCGCCGAGGACCTCCCGGCCCTCCGGAAAGCTGCGGGGAAGGCGGGTACGGATCCGATGCGGGTCCTGTCCCTCCTCGATCCGTGGACGCAGGCGCTGTGGGCCCAGGTCGCCAGTCGCTACGGGGAGGGCTGGTTCTTCCCCTTAGTCAAGGACGGCGATCTCGTCGGAATGGCAGAGATCTGGGAGATGAGCGGATGCATCGAGGTCCGCGAAATGGACCTCGCCTCACCCGATCAGTTGGACGAGGCGATCGCCGCCCTCACCCACATGATGGGGTTCTACGCGATGCGCGGCGTCGACGTGCTGCGCGTCACCCGATTCCAGGCGAAGAACGTCCCGGAGGCGGAGGACCTGTCCCACTGGACTCGAGCGGGCTTCATCCGGTTCTCCGATTTCCTCGCTCACGGTCCGATTGTCCCGCGGGACTTCGACCCGGCCGACCTCCTCGCGCTCGCCCTTACGAAACAGGGCATCGCCCCCGACTCTCGCTTCGCCGATCCAATCGCCGCGGCCAAGGCCCTCGGAGGGCTGCGGTCCGATTTCGCGGCCCGGCTCCGGGTGAAGGAGTTCCGCCCGCTCGAACGGCTTCATCGGAGCGGGCTGCTCGCCAAAGGCCTCGCGATTCCGGAATACTGGACGTACTGCACCGAAGCGGACCTGAGCCTCTACAAGGCGGCCAAAGCGACCCGCCTGACGAAGGAGATGAAGGCCACCCTCCGCATCATCCAGGAAGAGGGACCGATCTCCCGCCAGCGGCTCCTCATCCTCTCGGACCTGAGCCGGCCTGCGACGACGGCCGCGCTTCGCAAACTGTACGAGGGCCTCCATGTGACCCGGGATTCGGACAACCGGTACCGCCTGGTCTCCGACATGAAGATCAGCCGCGATGACGCCCGGCGGGAGGTCCTGCGGCGGATCATCCGCAGCCTCGGGGTGACGTCGGCCGAAGCGCTCGCTGCCTACACGCGGTTCGAGTACAACATGGGGGAGACCCGCCTGCGGTTGCGGGAGTTTGTGGCCGAAGGATGGCTCGTCAAAGGGTTCCTTGCCCGGGGCGAGCGAACCGTGATGTGGGCCGTGAAGGACGGTCTCGAACAGATCGGGCATGCGGATTTCCGCCGGAAGTTCGTCCTGACGCCCCTCGACAACCTGTTCCTCTATTTGCGCGAGGCGATCGTCGACAAGTTCCACATGGGGTCCTGCTACGTCGTGTTCGACGGGGCCGAGATGGTCGCGGCGTTCAAGGCTCGCCGCCGGAAGTGGGAGCTCCTTGTCACCGAGTTCCAAGGCGAACCCGCCGCCCGGAGGATCGTCGAGGCATGGGAAGCGGAGAATGAGCTCGCGGTCGAGGAGCAAGTCGACCGGATCTCGGACCACGAGGTCATGGAGTGGTACGCGAAAATGTATGGGCGCGGAGCCGCGGAGCGCTAAGTCCCGCGCGCCTCCGACACTCAAGTTCATACCGCCAACTTCGGATTCGGTCCTGATTCCGGTGACCGTCCTCGGTGTCGACACGATCGCGATCGTCGTCTCCGATCCGCGAAAGGCGATTGCATGGTATCGGGATGTCCTGGGCCTGGACGTCGCCTACATCGGCCCGAGCGAGCCGAACCCGGATCCGAGCATTGAGGGGACGCCCGAGAACCCGGGCCACTGGGTGGAACTCGGACCGGGTCGCCCTCGCACTCGCGTCCACCTATGTTTCATGGGCGGTGAGACCGAGCCCGGGCCCGCGGGCATCACGTTCATCACGGATGACATCCAGGCGGAGTACGAACGGATGCGACACGCCGGCGTCGAGTTCCCGCTTCCGCCGGAGAAGATGGAATGGGGCGAGTGGCTCGGCCAGTTCGTGGATCCGGACGGGAACGTGTTCGACCTCAAGCAGCCGATCTCCATTGCGGAATGGAAGGCCCATCCCGCTCGCGCGAAGCCACGGAAGCGTCGTCGGTCAGATAGGCTCAGCCCGCCGACCCGGTTCTAGGCCCAACGCGCGATCGGCGCACGAGGCGGCTTCGTCGAATCGCCCGAGCTTCGTGAGGACAAAGCCCATGTTCACCCACGCGCCCCGGTACCGCGCATCGATCTCGAGGGCGCGCTCGTAGCATCCGAGCGCCTCGTCGAACTTCCCGAGGCGTGCGAGCGCGTTTCCCTTGTTGTTCCATGCGACCTCATAGGCGGGGTTCACCTTGATCGCGGCGTTGAAGCAACGCAGCGCGTCGATGAGACGACCAAGCTTCGTGAACGCGTTCCCCTTGTTCAACCAAGCGACCTCGTTGTGCGGGTTGATGTCGAGTGCCCGGTCAATCGCACGCAGCGCCTCGTCGTACCGGCCGAGGAGGATGAGCGTCGCCCCCTTGCCGTACCACGGCATCTCCGCCCCCGTGACCCCCGGGCGCGCCGTGGCGATCGCGCGATCGTAATCCGCGAGTGATTGTTCGTAGTCTTTACGTCCCATGTCCCGCTCCGCTCGGACGAGTTGCCGCCGAAGGGTCGACGCCGAGTTTCGGCGCAAGATTTCCGCGGCCGCCAAGGCTGCAGGCCAAGGCATCGCTGCCCCGATGCCCGCGATCCACGGAACGCTCATTGCGTACGTGGAATCGATGACGGTGGCGACCGCATGACCGATGATGGGAACCGCGCTCGCGATAGCTAGCAGGATTCGATGAGGACCCCAGACCAGGTTCCGCGTGGCCCCGGCGAACGGTAGCATGCCGACCAACGTGAGGCCGACCGCGGCGTTCGCGTCGAGCGGCAGCCCGCGCAAGAGCACCGCACTGATCGCGAGAATGGAACCTGCGGCCAGGAGCGCTCCGTCGAACCGAGGCGGCCCGGGACTCCGGCTTCGAACATACTCTGCAGCGAGACATGCGCTCAGACCGACGAGGAACGCGGCGATCCCTCCGCTGACGAGGGGCTGGTTCAGCACGCCCGCGAGGAGGAGGCTCGTCGATGCGGCGAGGACGAGCCCGCCGGCGGTCTCTGCGGTGACTCGAAGCTGGGCCTTGGGGCGGGTATTCTTTCGCGGGCTTCGCCCAGGAATTCCGGGCCGCATGCGGACCTTCGGAGATGGCGACGAAGCAATCGTAGCCGGTCCGGACGTCCCCGCTCCGACCGTGAGGGGAGGCGCGAACTCTCCCGAGGGCGCGGGCTTGATCTCAGGCCGTTGCGGCATGGACTTCGGATGAACGGGCGGCGGACTCGGTGGGCGCGAGGCTAGTGGCTTGTCGGGGGCCGGCGCGGGTCTGAGAGGAGCGATTGCCGTCTTCACGGACGCGAGTGCGGGTTTCGAACTTGCGACGACCGGCACTGCAGGTGGTCGGGGGACATCGGAAACAGGCGGCCGCAACTCTTGGATGAACTCGTCGACCTTGTCGAGCACGGTGTTGACGGGAGCCGTCGCCGTTGCCTGTAGCCGGCTCGGGGTCTCTGTGGCGGCCAACGGGCTGGATTCCTTCGTCTCTCGCAGGGGTCCCCCGCAGACCTCGCATTCCTCCAGCTCGGGGTCGTTGTCCGCCCCACAGATGGGGCAGAGGCGCAAGTCCAGGATGTCCGCTTCCATGTCTTCCACGGTCGGCTCCGCCTCAAATTCGGCGGCACACCGCGGACACTTCGCGTCGCCCGACGCAACGAAGCCGCCGCAATTCGTGCAGATGAACAGGAGCCCGACCTCACCCTTCTCCAGCACTCCGTTCGGATCCCGGTCCCGCAGCTGCTTCGTATGGCGGAACCCGGCCTCGAACAGTTTCATGGCTTTCTCGCGGTCGAGCCCGAAGGCTCGGCTGAGCCGGACAACGGCCTCGTCGATGACAAAGGCCCCGCAGTTCGCGCACTCCGTCTCGTCGGGAGGCATGGGCTCCGCGCAGACGGGACACAGGACCCGGGCCTGCTTCCCGGGCATCGACGCGGATTCGAGCCGTCCGGCGGACCATAAACCCGCGGTCCCCGTTGTCAGGGTCGATAGTCGGCCCTCCGCGTTCTTAAGTAGCGCACCGGCCTTCGCACACCATCGATGGCCTCGAACCTGGATTTCCTGGTCGCTTTTCTGATGGGGATCCTGCCTGGCCTCGTCATCCTCTGGGCCTCGCTCCGACGCTTCGATCGACCGCACGTGGACCACACGCTGTTCGACGACCGCCGCGTCTTCGGAAGCCTCGCCGTCGGTCTCATCTTCGGGACCGTCGCGAGTGTCTTCGCCATCGTGCTGCCCCGCGGCGATCTCGCTTCGTTCGCGGTCGTCGTCGCGGTTAGCTTTGTCTTCGAGGAGTCATTCAAGCTCGTTTGGCTGAACCGCCGGAGCTACCGAGGTCGCTTCGACACGACTTTCTACGGCGTCCCTTTGGGGCTCGGGGCCGCCGCGAGCGGCGTCGTCGCGGCGGCCTGGGCGTCGCGGGAGATCCTGTACGTTCCGGAGACGTTCGTGTTGCTCGTTCTGTACTCGATCAGCCTCGGCCTGGTGAACGCCGACACCGGGGCGTTGATTGGCTTCGGGGCTTCCCGGGGTGACACGTGGCGCGCGTTCTTGAAGGCCGTCGGCGTCCGCCTCGCGCACGGAGCCTTCCTCTCTCCCTTCCTTCTCCAAGTCGACGAACCGTACGCGGCCCTTTCCGTCGTCACTTCCGCGGGTTTTGCCCTCCTGATTTACTATTACGTCTACCGAGAGATCCTGCCGGGCACGTTGCCCGACGACATCCGTCGGGAGCTGAGGCGGGAGCGGCGCCGCGCCCCGGTGGCTAGGGATTGAGGACCACGGCGCGGTAGAACCCGGCCTTCGGTTCGAAGACGGTGTTCTCCTCGACGAGTGTCGCGAGCGCTTCCGCAGGGTGTGGGATTCCCAAGCCGGCGAGGACCCGTTCCCAGTCGGACCTCGAGAAGACCTCGAGTTCCCGCGTGAGCTCGACCGCGGCGGATCGCAGGCGACTTGCGCGGTCGCGCCCCTTTCCGGCAACGGCGATGACGCGAACGTGGACATCGCGGGATCGCCTCCGACGGACCGGCGTCTGGGCCCGCCGATACTCCTCGGTACCACCCCCGAGCTCCGCGCTCACTTTCCCCACGAGCGGCGCGAGCTCCCGCGCGGTCTCCGCTCGGGCGCGTATCCGCGCTGGGATGACGTGAATCTCAAACCCGCATTGACACTTCGTCGTCTTCTGCTTGAGATTCACTCCTTTCGCGCGCTTACATCGCGGGCAGACGACGACTCCGTACATGCTCAGGCAAGAAACACGAGCGCCGCCAAGCATGCGCCGTAGTGGTCCATCGGGATGCTCAGGTCCTCGATTCGGTAGTCGATTCGACGGAACTTGATCCCGCGCAGCTTCGCCATCTCCCCCATCTTCCACTCCATCACCTCGCGAAGCGAATTCTTGGTCCCGTGCATATGGCCTTCCGCGACGTATCCGCCGTAGTCGTCGTCCCGGAAGCCGTACGCGATGCCCGCGGAAATCGTCTCGCCCTCCCCGCCTCGCTGCTGGGCGAGGACGCAATGGGTGATCGCGCCCATCGGGAGGTCTCGCCTCCGGACCGGTCGGATGCCCACAGGGAGGACCGACGAGACGGAGACGATGTTCTGCTCCGCTAACCCCGCGTTTTGGAGCGCCTCATCAAACGCGTTCAGGTCCGAGACCTTCGAGACCGCCTTGCCCGACGTGACGAAGAATTTCGTGGGAATCGGCAACATGTGCTCTGCGAACGCGCCGCATTGCCGAGGGAGACTTAAGGGTTTGCGAGACGGGGTCCGCCAGACCGCGGGAATAATATTGTAATATTATTATTTATCAGGTTGGATGGCTCGTGGCCGTCAACGGAGGCGCCGCTGCGGAGGAGGTCGTCGAGACGATCGCTTTGTGCATGCTGTATGCATCCTCGCCCCACGAGTAGTATCCGTACAACACGCCGTCCGTGCGGTAGCCGAGTCGACGGTAGAATTCGATGGCCACGAGGTTCTTCGTACTCACTTCGAGTCGGATCGCCGACAGGCCTCGTTCGCGGCACACGGCCTCGGCGGCTTGCATCATCTGCGTCCCGATCCCATGCCGCCGGGCCTTCGGGGCGACCGCCACCGACAGGACGCGGCACACATGCCCCTCGAAGAGGAGCATCATCGCGGCGGTCACCGCTTTCCGGCCGTCCTCGACGAGTGTGAGGGCCCGCTCGTTCCGCAGGATCCAGTCGACGTGATCGCGGCGGAAGCGGTGCTCCCGAAAGCAGAGTATCTCGAACCGGTACAGTGCATCGAGATCATTGGGCCCGGCAACGCGGAACAAGGCGCGGTCAAACCGCGGGCCTGCTTATTCTCCTTTTCGACCGCGAAAGAGTAATCTAGACCCATCCAAATGGGGCGGGGGTTCATGGTCTCGATCGCGGAAATCCTGAAGGGACGCCATACCGGCAAAGAAGTCGAGCTGCGAGGCTGGATCTACCGCACCCGATCCGTCGGCGGCAAGGCGTTCGTCGTGGTCCGCGACGCGACTGGCATTGTCCAGGTGGCCCTGTCCCGCGACTCCGTGCCGCCCGACGCATTCGGGGCGGCGGAGAAGGCGCTCATCGAATCCGCCGTCCTCGTGCGCGGGAAGGTCGTTGAGGACAAACGCGCCCCGGGTGGTTTCGAAATCCGCGCGGATGATTTCAAGGTCATCCACTTCGCGGAGAAATTCCCGATCCAGGAGGACCTGAGCGAGGAGTTCCTCCTCGATGTTCGCCACCTCTGGGTGCGATCCCAGAGGATGACGGCGATCTTCCGGATCCGACATACGACGTTCGGCGCGGTCCACGAGTACTTCCGGGACCACGGTTTCTGGGAGGTCCACCCGCCGATGATCACGCCCTCCGGCAGCGAAGGGGGCTCGACGCTGTTCGAGCTCGACTACTTCGGGCGGAAGGCGCACTTGACCCAGTCCTGGCAGCTCTATGCGGAAGCCCTCGTCCTCGCCATGGAGAAGATCTACTACATCGGGCCGTCGTTCCGCGCGGAGAAGTCCCGGACCACGCGGCATCTGACGGAATACTGGCATGCGGAGATGGAACAGGCGTGGGCCGGCATGGACGACGTGATCAAGCACGCGGAGGGGGCGATCTCGCATGCGTGCCAGCGGGTCGCCGAAGAGCGGCCGGACGACGTCGTCGCGATGGGCCGCACGCCGGAGTTCTTGAAGGCCGTGAAGCCGCCGTTTGAGCGCATGACCTACGACGACGCGCTGAAGATCCTGAAGAAGCAAGGGATGGACATTGAATGGGGCAAGGACCTCCGCACCCTCGAGGAGCGGGCCCTCACGGAAGGCAAGTCGAAGCCGATCATCGTGACTCACTATCCGCGGGTCACCCAGGCGTTCTACAAGGCCCGGGATCCGAAGCATCCGGACCTCGTCCTCGCGTTCGATCTGATCGGCGGCGATGGCGTCGGCGAGATCGTGGGGGGCAGCGAGCGCGAGACGGACCTGGAGGCGATCAAGAAGGGCCTCAAGGAACAGGGAGAGGACCCGAAGGCGTACGATTGGTATCTCGACTCCCGCCGCTTCGGCAGCGTCCAACACGCCGGCTTCGGGATGGGAATGGAACGCCTCATCCAGTGGATCTGCAAGCTCGATCATATCCGCGACGCGGTGCCGTTCCCGCGGACGCCGGCGCGGTTCGCGCCGTGAGGCGTAGGCTTTTAGGACGACAGGCGGTAAGCGCGAGCGATGGGCGAGACGCCTGACGATCCGTTCGCTCCGCTCGTGGCGGTTCACGAGGATTTCGTCGACAAGCTCACCGAACTCGAGGCGACCTTGGACGAGATGATGGCCACCCGCGAGACGCGCGAAGGGAACGAGATCATCCTCGATGAGGCCGTTCGATTCTTCGAGGAGGAACTGATTCCCCACCTCCGCTTGGAGGACGAGGCGGTCGTCCCTGCCATCGAAAAGGCGATCGGTCGGTACGGGACGCTGGTGACCGTCGTCATGTACGAGCACGAGGAGATTCGGCGCGGGGTCGCAAAGTTTGAGGAGGCCCGGGACGACCTGCGTCGCCTCCCGGATTCATGGCCATCCATCCAGGAACTGAATCGCCACGGGATTTTCCTCGTCCAGTTCCTCTGGGACCATTTCCGCAAGGAGAACACGAGCCTCTTCCCGACCGCCCGGAAGGTCCTCTCCCCGGATGCGCTGCGAAACGTTACGGAACGGATTTCAGTCCGGTGAGCGACCCAACGCCGCGCGGATCTTCACCGCGAAACCGTCCAGCTCGGTGCGATCAGCGATGCGGCCATAATCTGCGCGGACGCGCAGCCCAAACGCATCGCCTCGCCATCGCGGGATCAGATGCAGGTGCACGTGGAACACCTCCTGTCCGGCTTCCGTTCCGTTCGCGAGGTAGAAGGTCACCGCCTCGCATCGGATCCCGCTCATGCGCATGGCGCGGGAGATTTCCCTCGCCGCTTCGAGGATCGGCCCGACGGCCTCGGGCGGCAGGTCCTCGACGTACGCGGCATGGGCCTTCGGGATCACGAGCACGTGGCCCGGGTTCATCGGTCGGAAGTCCATGAACGCGAGCGTTGACGAATCATCGCGGACAATGCTTGCTGGAACCTCCCGGCGTACGATCTTGCAGAAGATGCAGTCGCGGGCCGAGGCGGCCATGGGTCGGACCTCTCACTTTTTCGAAGAGGGCCCGAGGATTTGCTCCGCGATGATCAGCTTCTGAATCTCGTTCGTGCCCTCGTACAGCCCGAGGATGCGTGCATCGCGGAAATATCGCTCCACGTCGAAGTCGCCGCTGAATCCATATCCACCGTGCACTTGGACGGCCCAGTCCGTGACCCGTTGGGCCATTTGGGCCCCGTACAGCTTGGCCATCGAGACCTCGATCGTATTGTCTTGACCGAGATCCCGGAGGTGAGCGGCCCGCAGGGTGAGCAGGCGCGCGGCGTCAATCTCGACCGCCGACTGCGCGATCATTTCCCGGATCAACTGGAAGTCGCCGATCGGCCGCCCGAAAGCCTTGCGATCTTTCACGTACTTCGACGCGGCTTCGAGGGCGGCTCGCGCCACGCCGACGGCACCGGCCGCGATGCCGATCCGGCCGCTGTTCAGGGTCCGCATCGCCTGGTTCCAGCCGTCCCCTTTCTTGCCGATGAGGTTCTCCTTCGGAATGCGGCAGTCCTCGAACGCGAGGTCCGCGGTGGGGCTCGCACGCAATCCGAGCTTCGTCGTCGTCTCGACGTGAGTGACCTTGAAACCGCGCGTGTCCTTCGGCACCAGGAAGAGCGAGATCCCTTCGTGGCGCTTCGTCCCTGGATCCCGCGCGTACACCTGGATGTAGTCCGCGATACTCCCGTTCGAGATGAACCGTTTCTGGCCGTTCAGCACCCATTCGTTTCCGTCGAGGCGCGCGGTCGTTGCCAGATTCCCTGCGTCGCTCCCCGCCTCGGGTTCCGTGATCGCCCACGCCCCGAACCGCTCCCCCTTCGCGAGCGGCACGAGCCAGGCTTCCTTCTGCGCCTCCGAGCCGAACCACATGAGGGACGTCTCGCTCAGGGACGTCTGGACCGAAACGGTCGTGCGCACGGACGACGAACCGCGGCTGATCTCCTCGACGAGCAGCATGAAGGAGACGTAGTCCATCCCCGCCCCGCCGTACTTCTCGGGCACGGGTGCCCCGAGGAAACCGAGTCCCGCCATTTTGCGGTAGAAGGACTTCGGGATCTCGCCTTTCCCCTCCCAGTCCCGGACGTGCGGGATGAGCTCTCGATCGACGAAATCCCGCGCAGTGTCGCGGACGAGCCTTTGCTCTTCCGTCAACCGAAAGTCCATCGGGCAGCCTCCCGCGGCCTAAGCTGCGCTATTCGCATAAACTTTCGGAGGCTGCGGGGACGAACCGGCTCGGCGATCAGCGGATCGAGTAGATCGGCGTGCGCGTGATGTGGATCGCCCAAACTCGGCTGGCTTGCAGGCCGGAGATTTGGCTGCAGGCCTTGCACCGCGTGAACTCCGCGTTCACGTTGGAGCCGAATCTTTCGGCATCCGCGTGGGGGCAGCTTTCTCGGCCGGGTTGGCGTTCCAGGGTCATGGCGCACATGGTTGGGTCTCCTGAGTTCTCCTTGACCCGTCCGACCGGAGCGCGCCGTAAATAGCCTGTGACCCGCCTCTCACTGCTGATTCTCGTAATCCTTAATGGGCGACGCTCGGATACGCGAACCGATGGCGGTGCTCTCGGACGGCGACATCCGTCGCTACCAGGCGAAAGGGGAGCTTCGGATCGAGCCGTTTGACGAGGCGAACCTCACACCGAACGGGTACGACGTAACGATCGAGGAAGTCCTCGTCCCGTCCTCGGACGTGCGGACGACCCGCGGGGTCGCCAACGTTCCGCCCCTGACCCGGTTTGCCGTGAGCACCCGCGAGTCGGTCAGCCTCGGCCGGCACGTGGCGGGCCAGCTCTGGCTCCGCACGACATGGGCGCGCCGGGGGGTTCTCGCGGCGTTCGGGATGATCGATGCGGGCTTCTCCGGAACCCTCACCTTCGGCGCGTTGAACGGCGCCTCCGAGGTCCTCGACGTGCCGATCGGCGAACGGTTCGCCCAGATCGTCTTCCTGTCGTTGGAGTCGCCTTCATCCGAGACCTACGAGAAACGCTCGGGGACGTACCAGGGCCAGCGGGGCGTGACGCTCGAGCGACCGTGACGTCGAACGCCACGTGGTGCTGCGTGGGAGAGTATGCGCGGACCGTGTGGAGCCGAAGATCCTTGACCTCCATGCCGGCATGTGCGGCGATGGCTCGGATGCGGTCCGCCGCGGCGCGCTCGTCCGCCCGCTTCAAGATTCGGTAGACATGGACCACGCCGCGCGCCCCGAGAGCCTCGAACGCGTGGCCCAGGTGGTCGAACGCCGTGTGCGGCAGATCGAGGATGACGCGGTCGACGGGCCGGATCCGCTCCAGGATTTGGCGGGCATCGCCCTCGTGCGTCGCGACCCGGTCGATCCGGTTGGCCCCGACGTTCGCGCGGAGCAACCCGACTGCGGCAGGATTCACGTCGGAGGCGTGGACGGTCTTGGGCCGACGGCGTTTCGCGATCAGGATGGCGTACGGGCCTACCCCGGCGAATGGATCGGCGACGATTTCGCCTGCAAGGACCTGATCGGCAATCCGTTGGCGTTCCGAGGCGAGCCGAGGGCTGAAGTACGCGTGGGCCAGGTCGACCGCGTAGCGCAGGCCGTGTTCCGTGTGCACCGTCGTCGTGCGTCGTTCGCCCGCGATGACCTCGATCGATCGAACCCGGCGCTTCCCCCTCACCCCGTGGTCCTCCACGACGACCCGGAGCGTGGGATTCCACCGGAGGATCGCCCGTCCGATCTCCTCGCGATACCGCTTCAACTCGTTCGGGATCTTCAGGACGGCGATGTCTCCAATCACGTCGAACGAGCTGGGAAGCGATCGGCGGAGCGGCGCCGGCACCTCAACGACGTCCTTGTAGCTCCGGACGGCCACGAATCCCTCGCCGAATTCCCGCTGTTCCGCTGGAAAGTCGAGATCCACCCGTGTCGTCGTCGGGATGAACAGCCGGTCTCCTTCCCGGACGATGCGGAGATGCTTGTGCAAGACGCCCAGATTCATGAGCCGGCGTCGGATTTCTTCCCCCCGCTCCGGCGGCACGACGATACACCACGCGCGCACGGTCCGCGATTCCGCGGCACGCGGTTAAGGGTTTTCGGAGGAAAGGAAAATAGCCTTCCCGCTATCCTCGCGCTTCGATGGGGGAGCTCGTCTTCATCGGACTCGGGTTGGACGACGAGAAAGGGATCACGCTCCGCGGACTTGACGAGGCCCGGTCGGCCGATGTCGTGTTCGCCGAGCTGTACACGTCGGCCCTGCCCGGCGCATCGCTCGAAGCCGTGGAGAAACTCATCGACCGCAAGATCCGGCGGCTGACCCGCCAAGAGGTGGAGGACGGCCAGGTCCTCCTCGCCGCAGCCGCGAAGGGCTTGGTTGCGTTCCTCGTCCCGGGCGATCCAATGACGGCCACGACCCACGTCGATCTCCGCTTGCGGGCCGCGGCCTCCAAGATTCGCACGCGCATCGTCCACGGAGTCTCGATTCTCACGGCGGCCGCGGGGGCGTTAGGCCTCCAGGCATACAAGTTCGGTCGCACGACGACGGTCCCGTTCCCTTCGGCGGGATTCGCGCCCACGAGTCCCCTCGAGTCGATCCTCGCGAATCGGACCGCGGGGCTCCATACGCTCGTCCTCATGGACCTCCGGGAGGACGGGACCTTCCTGGCACCACGGGATGCGATCGCCTCGCTCCTGCGGATGGCCTCCGCCATCGGGACGACCGAGTTCGGCCCGCACACCCTTGCCTGCGTCCTGAGCCGAGTCGGATCACCCGACGTGCGCGCGCTCGCGGGACTCATTGCCGAACTCGCGGACCGCGACCTCGGGCCGCCGCCCCATTGTCTCGTGATTCCGGGGACGCTTCACTTCCTCGAGAGAGAAGCGCTGGTGGCGTTCGCGGGCGCGCCTCACGGCCTCTGACTCGTCGCGATCTCTAGCAGCCTTTCCGAGCGCCAGAACGTGACTTCGAGGGTGTACGACCATTGGATTTCCTTCCCCCGCCACTTGGCCCGGAGGGGCTCCATTGCCTTGCGGTGAATCTCGTCCGGGACATCCCATTGCGACGAATAGGTCCGCCGGTCGAGTTCGTCCAGGGTGGCGTCCGCGAGGAGGGTCTCGCGGAACGGCCCGACCGGCATGATGAAGTCCGGCTTGAGGAGTCCGGGCAAGTCCTTCTCGTGGAGCCCCGGATGGGACCAATCGTAGCCGGCTCCCTTCACGAGCGCGTCGTATTCCCGTTTGAGCGTATCGATCCGATCCGAGCGCTCGATGACCGTGAAGTACGTTTCCCGCGTGACCCGCGCGATTTCCATCAGCACGTCCCGCCAATCCGAAATCAGGTGGAGGACATGATTCGTTGTCGCGACGTCGAACGATTTCGAGCGGAACGGAAGGCGGGCGGCGTCCGCAAAGACGACATCTCGCAACCCTTTTGCGAGGCCGATCTCAACCATCTTCCTGGAGATGTCCACCCCGATCACGCGGATTCCGCTCTTCTGGAGAGGCACCGCGTACCGGCCCGTGCCAACCCCGATCTCGAGGACCCGTTTGCCATGGAGTTCATCCACTAGCGCCGCGAGGACCCGCGCCATCGCCCGGGGTGCGAGGCTGCGCGTTTCGTCGTAGATCGCCGCGACCCGATCGAAGGACAGGCGGCCCGGCATCGCGCCTTGGATGGCGAGTCGGTGGAAAAATCTGCCTCGCGTCGACGGTCACGAATTGGCTGGCTGCTACCGGAGTGGGTAGAGCGTCCAACCCACGATGACGCTCCAGATGAACAGCAAGACGACACCGGCGAGGTTGAACAGTCCGGAGAGCGGGGAACCGAGGACGAACGTCGGAATGAAGAGCAGCGCCACGATCCCACCGACAATGCCGACGTACGCGGCGGTCCGTCGGAACGGCGTCTCGCGTAACATCGCGTAGCTCACGAGGATGACCGCGGAGAAGTGGACGAACGTCGCAATGAGCACCGTGATGTTCGCCAGGTCCATGGCCAACTGAGCCGTCGCGACGTACGCGCCCTGCGCCGCCGGATTTGCGGCGGCGTACGCATTGCTCAGACCAATCAGCGACAATCGGACCGGAATGTCGACCGCGACGTCGATCGTCACGAACAACGAGTTGAAGATGAGGGCGATCAGCGCCGCCACTCGATGGTGAGGCCTCAGGACCACATAGAGTGCCGCGAACGGAACCAGGTAGAGCAGGTCACTGACGAGGTAGAGGCCCCACGTCGTCCCGTACAGGATACTCTGGGAGTGGATGCTCTCCAGACCGGCCCGGACGCTGGTCGGGGCGAGGCTCGGGATGATCATCGGGATGATCGGCAGCGTGACCAGGACCAGGATGCCCGCGACGATCAGCGCGATGCCGCCCGCGCGGTCGAGTCCGCCCCATCCTCGATCCTCGGTCTCCATGAGGCGACGGTATGTTGAATCGGCCAGATGAGCGCCCACGTGAAAGAAAGTATAGTGAACGGTCCGGCTAGTCGGGCGCACCGGTGATCCACGGATGGTTTCCGCCGTTCTCCGGGTAGATCTCGGCGAGCGTGCGGGGCCGCTCGTCCTCGAAGATTCGTTCCGGGAACCATCGGGATCCGAACGCGACGAGGCGCATCAACACGGGCATGATGTCCTCTCCCTTCTTCGTCAGCGCCCATCGGACCAGTTTGGGGGAGTTGTGTGTCTCGACCCGGTGGATCATGTCGGCGTCCTCGAGCTCACTCAACCGAAGGGCGAGCATGCGGGGCGTGAGGCCCGGGATCGTCCGAAGGAGGGCGTTGAACCGGTCCGCCCGTTTCCAACCGATGTCTCGGATGATGAGCAGGCTCCACTTCCGACCGAGGACCCCGAGGCTCGTGGCGATCGGGCAGTTCTTGAACGGAACGATGGGCACGGGTGGCTCGACCGGAGTGCTTCCCATGGCGATCCCTGGATCGTTGAGAGGATGGGACTCCGCGCCCTTAAAAGAAGACGGTCGAACGGTCGGTGACTCGACGCGGTCCACGCCGGCACCGCGGCAATGGTCCCACAATTCGCTCGTCTCGCAGGAAAACGATAGTTTCACCCATCTCCCCGTGTTACCGCCTTAAGTATGGCCAAGGATGAGGGGAAGAGAGGTGAAAAGGTGGCTGTCACAGTGAAAGCCATCGAGGAGCTTCCCGGGGTCGGTCCCGCGACCGCGGAGAAGCTGAAAGAGGCCGGATTCACGGATCTCATGGGGCTGGCGGTGGCCTCGCCCACGATGGTCGCGGATGCCGCCGAGATCGGCACGAACGTGGCCCAGAAGATCATCATCGCGGCCCGCGAGGCGGTCGACATTGGCGGCTTTGAGACCGGGGATGTGATCCTCGAGCGTCGCAAGTCTGTCGCGAAGCTCACGACCTGTTCGAAGGCCCTGGATGAACTGTTGGGCGGCGGTCTCGAGACGCAGGCGATCACCGAGGCGTATGGTGAATTTGGTGCGGGAAAGAGCCAAATTGGCCATCAGCTCGCGGTCAACGTGACGCGGCCAGAGGATGATGGCGGCATGAACGGGGATGTCGTGTGGATCGACACGGAGCAGACCTTCCGACCCGAGCGAATCCGGCAGATGGCGGATGCGTTGGACCTAGATGCGGACGCGATCCTCAAGCGGATCCACGTGGCTCGCGCGTTCAACAGCCATCACCAGATGCTGCTCGTCGAGAAGGCGCAGGAGCTCACGCAAGACTTCCCGATCCGGCTCATCGTGATCGATTCCCTGACGGCCCATTTCCGAGCGGAGTACATCGGCCGAGGCGTGCTCGCCGAGAGGCAGCAGCTCCTGAACAAGCACATCCACGAGCTGATGCGGTTCGGGGACATCCACAACGCCGTAATCTACGTGACGAATCAGGTCCACGCGAAGCCCGATGCGTTCTTTGGGGATCCGACCCGGCCCGTGGGCGGGCACATTGTCGGCCACAGCGCCACGTTCCGGGTCTATCTGCGCAAGTCGAAGGGCGGCAAGCGGATTGCCCGACTGATCGACTCCCCGAACCTGCCCGAGGCCGAGGCGGTCTTCAGCGTCTCCGAGGACGGAATCCGCGACTGACCGTGCTCTTTCGTTCCGTGACAAATCGTGTCGGGACAGTTTGAAGTAGCCTCCCACCCATCGTTGACCGGTTCCATGGAACCGGGGCTTCTGTTAATCCCGGGACCCGTCCCGCTCCCTCCTCGCGTGCTCGAAGAACTCTCCAAGCCCGCGATGCCTCACTACGGCGATGCATGGGTGAAAGCCCACGGCGAGGCGCGGGAGATGCTGCGGTATCTCTGGTCGTCCGGCGATGGCCATGTGCTGCCCATCGCAGGTCCGGGCCACGCGGGCCTCGAGGCGATCGCGTACACGTTCTTGCGCCCCGGCGACCGGGTGGTCGTTGTGTCCAACGGATTCTTTGGAGAACGAACGCGGGAGGTCCTCCAAACCCATCGCGTGAAGGCGGACGTCGTCTCCTCAGACTGGGGAGCCGGCCCCGACATCCCGGCCTTGCGAGAGGCGCTCAAGACGCCGACGAAGGCCGTCGCGGTGGTTCACAACGAGACGTCGACCGGCATCACGAACCCCCTCGAACCGATCGTCGAGGCCGCGCACGCGGTGGATGCGGCGGTCATCGTCGACGCAGTCTCCTCCTTGGGCGGCCTCCCGCTCCCGTTCGCCAAACTCGGGATTGAGGCGGCGTTCAGTGCGTCCCAAAAATGCATCGCGGCGCCCGCGGGCATCGCGCCGGTCGCGGTCGCACGCTCGCTATGGGAGTCCACGGATTCGAAGACCGTCGAGGGTTGGTACCTCAACCTGTACACCTGGGACCGATACGAGCGGGAATGGGGAGATTGGCATCCCACGCCGACGACGATTTCCTCGAACCTGTTCTACGCGTTCCATCGGGCGCTCCTCCTCCTGAAGGAAGAAGGGCTCGAAGCCCGCATCGCCCGCCACGCGAAGGTCGCCGCCCGGCTGCGCGACGGGCTGGGCGAACTCGGTTTTTCGCCCCTCGGAGCCGCGAGCCTCTTGTCGAATACGGTCACGTGCTTCGCCCCTCCGGCCGGCGTGGACGCGAACCGGCTGGTCCGGCGGCTCCGGGACGAGCACAATATCTACATCTCCGGCGGCCTCGGACCATTGCGAGGCAAGACGATCCGGATCGGGACGATGGGAACCCAGGCCGATCCGGAGATCATCGACTGGCTCCTGAAGGCGATCCGCGCGAGCCTCTGAGGTCAGCGGTCCGGCAGATACTGCCTAAGCCATTGGAGCGCGCGCTCGTTCAGCCGGATCTGGTTCGACGTCTTGCGGGGCCAGTGGCCTTCGTCGGCGAATTCGAGGTAGTCGACGACCTTCCCCATCTTCCGCATCTCGTCGACCATCGCGCGCGCCTCCGTGACGGGGCACCGTGGGTCGTGCGCCCCGCCCGTGAAGAGGACGGGCGCCCGGATCTCCTCGAGGAAGTAAATCGGCGAGAACTTGCGGTACAGGTCGGCGTCCACCGCGGGGTCTCCCATCTTCTGTCGGTCGTACCGTCGCAGGTAGCCGCGCTCGTTCGTCGTTGCGGTGAGCCAGTTGAAGTACCCGACGATGCTCACGCCGACCGCCCACAGCTCGGGTGCCTTCTCCAGGACATGCGCCACGGCGTACCCGCCGTAGCTCACGCCGATGGCTCCGAGTCGGTCGGCGGGGACGTGACCTCGCTGAATCAGCCATCGACCGCCCGCGATGATGTCCTGGATGTCCCCGCCTCCCAGGTCGCGGTCGCTCAGGCGGCGCCAGGCGCGCCCGCTCCCGGTCCCGCCGCGGTAGTTCGGCGCGAGGATCGTGAAGCCCTCCGCGACCAAGAACTGGAACCGCGCGTCCCATTCGTTCAGCGTCTGCGACTCCGGGCCTCCGTGCGGGTCCACCACAGCCGCGTTTCGGCGGCGTTCCTTTCGAGGCACAAAGAGCCATGCGGGGATCTGTCGGCCATCGACGCTCGGGTATCGGACGAGCTTTCCATCGGCGAGTTCGCCCTTCGGCAGCGGCTCGCGAAGGCTGTTGACCAAAGGGGTGGACCGCTCTCCCTTTCGGAGCATGAGCCGCTCTGGCTGCGTGAACGTGGAATGGTGGTAGAACAGACCCTTGGCATCCGGGGACCACAAGGCCCGGGTCGCCGATCCCTTCGCGGGAGAGATCGCGCGGGAGCCCTTGCCGTCTCGGGAAACGACCTTCAGCTGGACGTTCCCGTCGTGATTCTCGAGGAACGCGATCCGCTTTCCGTCCGGCGCCCAGAGGGGCATCGTCTTGTCCCAGCGATTCGTGACGATGAAGCGGACGCGCTTCGTCTTGACATCGAGCACCCCGATGTCCAGGTGATCGTGGACGTTCGAGACGAACGCCAGCTCCCGACCGTTCGGGGACCAGGGCTCCGGTCGGCCGAGGTCGCCTCCGATCGCATTCTCCGAGTCGGGGAACGCGACGACCTTCTCGAGGTGGCCCGCGAGGTCCACGAGCCCGACGTAGTCCAGGAGTCCAACGCCCGCCGAGAACGCAATGCTTCGGCCGTCGGGACGCCACGCAATCTCGCCGACGATATCATCCACGTTCGTGAGCTGCTTCGGGTCGCCGCCGGTCGTGTCCACCACGAACACGTTGTCTCGGTCGCCGTCTCGGTTCGACAGGAACGCGATCTTGGTGCCGTCGGGCGACCACCGCGGGAAGGCGCTGTCGAACGGCGTGGCCGTGATCTTCTGGACGTGCGCGCCCTTCACGGGCACGAGGTAGATGTTGTAGTTCTCGTCGCCCTCGAAGTCCGACTGGACCGCGATCCACCGGCCGTCCGGAGAAAACTCCGGATTCAGGACGGACTGCTCGGATTGCAGGAGGATCCGATCCTTCTTCGTCCGAAGGTCCAGGAGGTAGACGGACCACTGGTCTCCCTTGTTCGCGGCGAAGGCGAGCAACCGGCCGTCGGGGGACACGTCGAAGTTCCCGAGCTGCCAGATTCGCTTCAGGAAGCGCCGCGGGGTGAACGTGACCTTCCGTGCCATGGCGCACCGAGTCGTCCGAGGAACGAGACCTGGGATAAAGCCATCTCGTTCGGAGACCTGACCGGGGTCATGACCCTCAACGTTGCGACGCTCCCGATCACGGTCGGCGCGGGCGCCTTCCTGGTCCGCGACGGGAAGCTCCTCGTGGTCCGCAAGACGTATGGCCCGTCGAAAGGCCTCTGGACGATCCCGTCGGGATACGTCGAGCCGCGCGAGTCGGTGGTCCAGACCATCGAGCGCGAGGTGAAGGAGGAAACGGGCATCGCGGGCCATGCCGGGCCGATCCTCGCCATCCGAAATCGCGTGACCGAGGCGGCGAACGATACGTTCCTCATCTTCGCCATGGCCTACGTGGGCGGAGAGCCGCGACCGGATCGCGAGGAAGTGAGCGAGGCCGCATTCCGTCCCCTTGCCGAACTGAAGACCTCCGACACATCGGCCCCCTTCACGCGGGCGATCATTCCCAAGCTCGACCGGCGTGCCGGCTTGTCGTTGGATCCGTACGCGCCATCCGCGGACCCGGCGCACCCGATCGCATACCTCTTGTATCTCTGATGCCGGAAACCTTTAGTCGGCCTGTCGTTTTGCAGCAGCGTGGTCGAGACGATCGTCGCGCAGTCTTTGGGCACGAAGTATGTCCTGGACGCGGCCGCGTTGGGCCGGATTCGCGACATCCTCGGCTCCGGCGGGCTGGTCGTTCATCCGACCGACACGGTGTATGGCCTCGCCGCGGATCCTTTCCAAGTCGCCGCGGTCGAAAAGGTGTACGCGGCCAAGGCGCGCCCGCGGGATCTGGCCGTCTCGATGTCGGTCGCCGACGTGGAGAGCATCTTCCGGTTCGGGGAGCGGACCCCCATCGCCGAGGCGTTCTGCGCCAAGAACCTCCCAGGGCCGTACACGGTCGTCCTGCGTGCGACGCCGGAGGCCCCAAAGGCCATCGTCTCAAAGGACGGCCGTCTCGGACTTCGCGTCCCTGCGCATCCCATCCCCCGCCTCCTCGCGAAGTCGTTCGGTCCGGTGACCTCCACGAGCGCGAACCGCCACGGCCAGGGATCGCCGAGCACGTGTCAGGAAGCGCAAGAACAACTCGGGGACCGCGTCGATCTCTACGTGGACGGAGGACCCACCCCGCTCGGTGGAGAATCGACGGTCGTGGACCTGTCCGGGCGCCGGGCGAGGATCCTTCGGGAAGGTCCGATTCGGCAGGGAGGGTGAGGAATGGACGCGGACGTGCGCGAGTCTCTGTTGCGGGCGGGTCGCATCTCGCGCGAAGTACGCGAGTGTGCCGTCGCGTTGGTCAAGGAAGGCGCGTTGCTTCTCGATGTGGCCGAGGAGGCCGAGGACCTCATGCGGAAGCGGGGGGCGAAGCCCGCCTTCCCGACATGCATCTCGATCGATCACATCGCCGCTCACTATTCACCGACTCACGACGACACGACGAGATTCCGCCACGGGAATGTCGTGAAGCTCGATCTGGGAGCCCAGCTGGACGGCTGGATCGCCGACACCGCGGTCACGGTGGAGGTCGGGACGCGGAACTGGACCGAACTCGTGAGGGCCTCGGAACTCGCGCTGCAGACGGCCATCGAGGCGGTCCATGCCGGCGTCTCGACCCGGGCGATCGGGGAAGGGATCCAACGGGCGATCGAGGCGCACGGGTATCGCCCGGTTCGGAATCTCACAGGCCACACGATCGAGCGTTATTTGCTTCACGCGGGGAAGAGCGTTCCGAACATCGCCCACGGCCACGATTTCCTCGGGGCGGGAGAGGTCGTGGCGATCGAGCCGTTCGCCTCGTCCGGCGCCGGCCAAGTCGACGGCCGGCGGACCGGGAACATCTACCGGGTGTTGAAGGTGAAACCACAGAAGGCGGCCGATGGCGACGACTTCCTCGGGCGCATCGCCGAGGAATTCAAGACGCTGCCGTTCGCCGAGCGGTGGGCCCACCGAATCGATTCGAAGGCGCCGGCCCTCCTGAACAAGCTCGTCCGGACCGGGGCCGTGATGACCTATCCCGCGCTCCTCGACCTGGGCGGCGGGATCGTGTCGCAGACCGAGCACACGATGATCGTGGGGCCCGCCGGTGCGGAAGTCACGACCGCATAGACGCGCGACGCTCTCGGAACGTTTATTATCGAACGTCCCCATCGATGCCGTCCTCCCGGAGTGGCCACCCGTTGACCGACATCAAGCGGATCGTGCTGGACGTGTTGAAGCCGCACAAGCCGTCCTTGGTCGAGATGTCGGTTCGTTTGTCGAACCTCAAGGGCGTGGACGGGGTCACGTGCACCTTGGACGAGGTCGACCAGGAGACGGAGAGCGTCAAGGTCACGATCGAAGGGCCCTCAATCAACTACCCGAGCGTTGAAGACGCGCTGCGTGAGCTCGGCGCGGTCATCCATTCCGTCGATCTGGTCGCATCCGGGAAGCGAGCCGTTGAGGATGTCCGGACCGGCCAAGACCATCGATGAATGCGACTACCGGGAATCTTTGATTCGCTTCGCGACCTTCTGGACGATCGAGGTCTTGTAGTAGTCCGCCCGCACGAGGACGCGTCCCTCCTTCCGCCATGGGGTCGACGGAAACGCCTTTCCTTCCTCGAGCTCGGGTTGGAGGCCGAGGGCTTTCGCCGCCGCGGTGACCTCCTGCGCCGTTGGGGACTCGACGGCCCAGCGTTTCGCGACCCGTCGGCCCTGGTCCCTCGTCCGTCCCAAGTCGAAATACGCGGGATACAGGACGATCGGGCGGTCTCCTTTCGGCATGGACCCGGCCCGAATCCCCGCGCCGCCATAAGGATTTGGGCGGCCGCGCGACCGATTCGATATCTTCATTCCCGACGCCGCTCTCACGGGGCCACTTTCGGGGCGGATCGTCATGGAAGACGAAACGGATCTCGCGAATTTTGCGCTCGACTATGCGATGAAGAAGGGCGTATCGTATGCCGAAGCCCGATACGAACACCAGGAGCAGGAGAACTTCATCCTGAAGAACGGAGTCCTCGACGCGCTCTACGTCGGCCAAGACCGTGGCGTGGGTGTGCGGGTCCTCGTCAACGGGGCCATCGGGTTCGCGGCGACGAACCTGCGGACGAAGTCCGACGTGCGCGCCATCGTGGACGACGCGATCAAGGTCGCCAAGGCCTCGCGGCGCAAGACGAAGATTACCTTCGCGCACGAAGACGCGATCGAGATGAACTGGTCGATTCCGGAGCAACGAAAACTCGCCGACGTCTCCGTGGAGGAGAAGATTGCGGAGGTCCAGTCGGTCGACCGCGACCTCATGGCGCTCGGACTGAAGATTCCCGCGCGGTTCTTCCAGTTCAGCGACAACCGCATCGTGAAATTTTTCGCGAACTCGGAAGGCTCCCGCATCCGGTCGTACAGTCCGCGGCTCCGGGTGTTCTACTTCCTCACCGTCACCCAGGACGGCCAGGTCGAACAGACATACCGCAACTACGGATGGTCCGGCGGCTGGGAAGGAATCGCGGAGTGGGATCTCCGGAAGCGCGTCATCGATGAAGCCAAGTCGATGCAACGATCCCTCGTGGAAGGCAAGAAGTCCCCGGAAGGCAAGATGGACCTCGTCGCGGGACCGCAAGTGGCCGGCATCGCCTCGCACGAATCGTGCGGCCACCCGACCGAAGCCGACCGCGTCCTCGGACGGGAAGCGAGCCAGGCGGGCAAGTCGTTCATCCCGCCGGACGGGATCGGCATGCGGGTCGGCTCCGAGGTGGTGAACGTCGTCGACGATCCGACGGTCGAACACGCGATCGCCTACTATCGTACGGACGATGAAGGCGTCAAGGCTCGGCGCCGGTACCTCTACAAAGAGGGCCGCGTCACGGAGTTCCTTCAGAACCGCGAGACGGCCGCGGCGATGCACACGCGCAGCAACGGCGCCGCGCGGGCCGTGAACTACAACGTCGAGGCGATCGTGCGGATGGCGAACACGTTCGTTGAGCCGAAGGACCACTCCGTGGACGAGCTCCTCGAGGACGTGAAGTTCGGCGTCTACATGAAGAGCTTCATGGAGTGGAACATCGACGACAAACGCTACAACGCGAAGTACGCGGGCCGCGAGGCGTACCTCGTCGAGAATGGGGAGGTCAAGCACCCGGTCCGGAACACGATCATCGAGCTCACGACGCCGGCGTTCTGGTCCGCGGTCGATGCGGTCGGGAAAGACCTCGACTTCGAGGCGGGCTTCTGCGGCAAGTCCGACCCGGGACAGGCGCTCGATGCGAGCCTCGGCGGGCCGACGATCCGCCTTCGGAACGTGTACCTGAGGTGATCCCATGGAAGACGTCTCCTCCCGGATCGTCGAGAAGGCGATCGGCCTCGGTTGTCAGGATGCGATCGCCGACGTCGTCACGAATCGTTCGTACCAGATCCGGTTCGCGCAGAACGAGGCGGTGATCAGCAACCGGTGGCGGGAGTCGACCGCGTCCGTGTTCTTCGTCTACGAGAAACGGGTCCTCGCGAGCGACATCAAGGACCTCTCCCGCGCGGACGAGGCCGTCGAACGCCTCGTGAAGATTGCGAAGGGCTCGCAGCAGAATCCGGACTACGCGGGGATCGCCGACGGGCCGTTCCGTTATGCCCGCGTGCGGCCGGACCCGAAAGTGCTCTCCCTCGACGAGGGCGGCAAGTACGTCGAGGCAGCAATCGGCGGCGCGACGGATGAGGGCGCGAAAGAATGCGCCGGGTCGTTCTGGAAGTACGAGGACGAGCACTTCCTCGCCACCTCGAACGGCGTGGAGGGGCACGACCATCGGGCGAGCCTCTACCTGTCCATCCGGGCGCTCTTGTCGCTTGAGTCGAGCGGTCACGGGATCGCCTGCGCCACGCGGCTCTCCCAATTCAATCCCGAGAAAGCCGGGCGGAAGGCGGGACGCATCGCGGCCTTGGCGCGGTCGCCGAAGCCCGGGAAAGCCGGCCGATACACGGTCGTGTTCGACCCGCTCATCTTCGGGTCTCTGACGGACCAGACGGGCGGACGGCTCGGCGCGTGGACGGTCATGGCCGGCCTCTCTCCCTTCGGCAAGAAGATCGGGAAAAAGGTCGCGTCCCCGCAACTGACCTTGTACGAGGACGGCTCCGGGGAGTCGATCGCGCGGAAGCGCTTCGACGCAGAAGGCGTCCCGACCCGGAGGAACGTCCTCGTGAACAAAGGAGTCCTGAAGACCTATCTCCACAACACCTCGACCGCGAAGAAGTTTCGGACGAAGACGACGGGGAACGCGGGCCTCGTCTCCCCGGACCCCCACGCGATCTTCGTGAAGCCCGGAGACCGGTCGCGGGACGAGATCTTCTCCGAGGTGAAGGACGGCCTGTGGCTCACGAACACCTGGTACACCCGCTACCAGTCGTACGTGACGGGGGATCTCTCCACAATCCCGAGGGACGGCATCTTCCACATCCGCAAAGGCGATGTCGTCGAGGCATGGAAAGACATCCGGCTCACGGACAACCTCCTGCACCTCCTGAAGAACATCGAGGCGCTAGGCGACGAACCCGAACAGATGATGTGGTGGGGCGAGGTGAGCATCCCGAACTCCGTCCCCTATGCGCGGATCAAGGACGTCGGGATCACGAAGTCCGCCGAGTGACCGAGGCCTCGCTCGGGGCGGTCTCGAGCAGGACCGCGTTGATCACGCCATCCTGACCGGGCCGGGACGTGACCCGCGCGAGTCCGATCTCCGTCTGGATCGTCGCGCCGCGGGTGATGATGTTGCGCGTCACGAAGTTCGGATTCGACGGGTTCGCCTTCACCGTGACGATCTTGACCTTCTTCGTCGCGGAAGTCCGGCGATCCAGGACGTTGGCGAATTCCGCGCTCAGGATGCGGACCTTCCGGTTCGCCCCCTTCGTGCGGTAGAGCTTCAGGCGCTCGGCCCCGATGAAGGCGTACTGCTGCTCCCGACCGATCTCTCGCCGCCGCTTCTTGCGGAACGGCCGATAGCGGCCTCCGGTCGGCTTCCGTTTCGAGCGTCCTTGCCAAAGGGCCATCGAATCGCGCCAAAGAACGGGCCGTATATGACCGTTGTGGGTCAGACGATGTGGATCGTGCCGTACACGACGAGGCTCGTGACGAGGAACCCCAGCAGCGCGCCTCCGTTCAGGAGGGGCAAACCGGCCTGCGGATTGCCCTTGAGGACGTATCGCATCAAGACGAAGAAGCCAACGAGGCTTCCGATGACGGTCCCCAACGCCACGGTCATGAACGGGGCGACCGGACCCAACGAGCGGCCCAGGAGCGCCGGATCGTTCAGGAACGTGAAGGCGGATACGCTCAGGATCCCGGGGATGATGAGATCCCCTAACCCGATGAACATCGCTTCGCGTTCCTCCCCGGTGGCGATTTGACCTTTCAAGCTCTTCTGCTCCCGGAACGAATAGCCCGCCTTCTTCGGGATCACGAGGAGGATCGGGAGCCGCTGGCTCGTCAGCTCATCGGCGAGCGTGATCATGTGCTTCGTCCGGTACACAGCCCATGCGTCGTAGACCGCGAGGGCCACGAGGAGGAGGATCGCGGGCAACAATCCGAACGAAATCCCCAGGATTGCCGTCACGCCGGCGGCGGTCACGAAACCGATCGTGTCGACCACGTACCACTCCGGGAACTTCACGAGGAGGTAGAGCAAGACGGCCGCGACGGCGAACGAGAGCAGGGTCGCGACATTCGCGAGTGAGTTCAGGAAATTCGGGTCTTGGCTCTGCCCGGTCCCATACCACAATCCGTAGTACAGAGGCAGCAGCAGGACGAATGCGAGCGTGACGAAAATTGAGGCCATGATGACGTACTTCGCGAGGTTTTGCCGACGATAACGGACGAGCCCCAGAATCACCGCGGTGAAGACGAGGATCAGGATGATGTAGATCGCGGTGTTCGTGACGTCACTCGGGTTCGGGAACGCCTGGAAACCGCTGCTCTGGAACAAGGGCGAAAGCGCGATCGCGACCGCTTGGCTCGCGACCAAGAGCACCGCCATCGCCGCGACCGGAGCGTACTCGCGGCGCATCGATGCCTACTCCCGCGTCACGCGTCCGAAGGCCACCGTGCCGGCGATTTTCTCGATGT
>Ga0209801_1000136_pt1 | contig 51082 bp, 49 predicted proteins | sample GraSoiAngelo_127_FD_185884 | JGI IMG/M metagenome (GOLD analysis project Ga0209801, IMG submission 185884) | Grasslands soil microbial communities from the Angelo Coastal Reserve, California, USA - 14_0927_09_40cm (SPAdes) (version 2) | ecosystem: Environmental > Terrestrial > Soil > Grasslands ... | reverse complement strand
GCGCGTCGATGGCGCCAACCGTCACATGAAGGTTATGGAAATTCGCGATAAGTTCGCCGTGGACTGCTTACAGCTCGTGGAGCGTCCCGATCAAGTGCCAGGCCCGGGGCAAGTCGTCCTCAAAATGAGAGCATTCTCCGTCAACTATCGGGATCTTCTCGTTGTCAACGGCGTGGGGCGATGGAAGCCACCTCTCGGGCGGGTTCCCGTGTCTGACGGCGTTGGTATCGTTGTCGCTACGGGAAACGGCGTATCCCGAGTAAAGGTTGGGGATCGAGTCGCTCCCATTTTCTATCCGAACTGGTTGGACGGCCGAGTCGCAGGCGGGAAGATGGGGCAGGCCTTGGGCGGCGCGGCCGCTGATGGTGTCCTCGCCGAATACACGCTCTTTGATGACGTCAGCCTAGTGCATGTGCCCGCACACTTGACCGATGAGGAAGCAGCTACACTGCCCTGCGCTGGAGTAACCGCGTGGAGCGCTGTTATCGCGCTCGGGGATATTAGACCTGGCGATTCCGTTGTAGTTCTGGAGACCGGAGGTGTTTCGATTTTCGCGCTCCAATTCGCGAGATTTCTCGGAGCCCGCGTCATCGTAACCTCGAGCAGCGATCAAAAGCTCGTTCGGGCAAAGGAACTGGGCGCCGCTGAAGTCATTAACTACAAGACGGATCCTGACTGGCCAAAGGCAGTCATGGAGTTAACCGAAGATATCGGGGCGGACTATGTTGTGGATACCGTGGGAGGGCTGAAGGAAGCCATTGCAGCTGTGCGGCTGGGAGGCACGGTGGCATTGGTGCGACTGCTCATTGGTGTGACTTCGGAAGTCGACCTCGTTGCGTTCATGGGCAAATGTGCTCGCGTAGAAGCGGTCGACGTGGGCTCGCGGGAAATGTTCGAAGCGATGAACAAGGCGATTGCATTTCACGCTATGCGTCCGGTGGTGGATCGGGTCTTTGGTTTCTCCGAGCTGCGAGAGGCCCTTAACTATCTGAGGGAGGCTCGCCACTTCGGCAAGGTTTGTCTGCGGGCTTAGCTCGAAAGACTTTCCTCGACGTGACGGAAGGAATTGAGATGTAACCCGCAAGCCGCGCCATTGGCTATAGAGTCGCAACCTTCCTTCATCGAGTGTGCTCTCCCTTGGAGAACTTACGAAAAAACTTTGGGCGCTATACGAACATCAACTAGTCCGGGTGCCGTGCCTCACGAATTCGCAGGCCTCCTTAGAACGACCGGGGCAAACCGGGCATCAATCTGCCCCACTTTCGGTTTGTTTTTCTCTTCGGTCATGAGTCCCCGACTCCATGCTTGGAGCGCGCCGTTCGGAACTGATCCTGGCTCCGTAGGCAATCTATCCCGCTTCGCTCGATATGCACAGCTACAACTTTCTGATGCAAGAGGTTCCCTTCGAAACCAGATGAATAAACCTTGTTGTTGTGATGAGGCCTGTGAATCTGTGGAAACTACAACAAACCTTTTTGCCGCGTGCACTTGGAGAGTTGAGCCCCAGGTGGCTTTTTGTGAAAACAGCGGAAAACTCGACCCACTTGGCTCGGCACACCAGCAGGTCACCGTTTTATCCGGATCCGTCAACAAGTTCTCCGCACCTTTTTCAATTCTTCTCCACAGGATATCTCCATCGAGGGCCTGTAGCTCCATCACCGGTCTGACAATCTGCTGGCCGACGTGTTTCTGCAGCCGCTGCCGATTGCGAATAACGCGCCGCAACCCAGATCACCTCTTCGCGAGGCAGGTTTGACCAGCTAAGCCCCTTTCAAGCATGCAAACTAAGCGCTATAGCTCTGTCGAAGTTGAAATAAATCTCCGCGCAGATGCACTGCGTGAACTCTTTTATTGCCCACTGGGTCCGGCGGATGAACTTCACCGACGACATATCTGGGCCAAGATTCGAAAAATCAGCGACAGCTCGCACGATCGCGGTCTCATTTGCCGGCCTGGGCGCTCGGTACAATCACTTTCCTACCGAGCTTTCTAGCGGGGCAAAAATGCGAACTACTACTCGTGTCTGAGCGCAACGATCGGATCGACGAGCATCGCCCGCCGCGCCGGCAAATAGCACGCCGCAAACGCAACCGCGCTAAGCAAGATCGCAACCGCCGCGAACGTCGCCGGGTCCGTCGTGCTGATGCCGAAAAGCAAGCTTTTGATCAGTTCCGTCAGCAATCCGGCGGCGATCAGGCCGATGGGCAGGCCCGCGAAAACCATCATTGCCGCTTCGCCGAACACCAGCTTCAGCACATCTCGTCGTTGCGCTCCCAGGGCCATTCGAAGGCCGATTTCGTGAGTCTGCTGGCCGGCCACGTAAGACATGACGCCGTAAATTCCGATGCTGGCAAGCACCAGCGCAATGGCCGCAAACACACCCAACAAGATCATCGCGAATCGCCGTGACACCAGTGACCTCGCTATGATCTGGTCCATCGACTCAAAATTGTAGGTTGCCTGCTCGTGGTTCATCTGCTGCATGGCTGAACGGATCTTGTCCGCAGTCGGATAATTTGGAGCCTCGGTGCGAACCACGATCCCCGCTCCCTTTCCCAGCCACGCGTCAGGGGCTTGTTCGGCGAGCGTGTAGAGTTGAACCTTCACAGAGCCGCTGAGCTTCTCATCCTGTGCCCACTGTTCTGTGTGGCCAACTACGCCGACGATTTCCATAGGCGAATCCTCCACGAGGATGCGCCGGCCGATCGGATCCTGGTTTGGGAAATACTCTCGCGCGAGATTCTCGTCGATGGTTCCGACGCGGCGTGATTGTGCACTATCTTCCGAGGTGAAGAATCGCCCGCGGAGAAGAGGAATGCCCATCACCCGGAGATAATTCGGGCTCACGATGTAGAGCAGCGTTTCGGGCATTTCGTTCACCGTCAGTGGCTTCGGCCTCCCTTCGATCCAGAAGTGTTCTTCCCAATCATCGCTCAGCGGCATGGATGCATCTGTCAACGACGCCGCTTCCACGCCCGGAATTTGTGCAATGGTATCAGGAAGGCGACGAAGCATCGGCCGGACTTGATTCGGTGCTTCCTTCAGGACGGAAGGAGGAAAAGCCAGATCGAAACTCAAGACGTTCTGCGGATTGAATCCCCGATTCATGCCCCAGAGGCGCGCGAGGCTGCGAAGCGTCAGGCCCGCGCCGACCAAGAGCACTACCGCTAGCGCCAGCTCAAGCACTACGAAAACGGCCTGTGTGCGATGCCGCGCTCCGCTCGAGCCGCGCCCCCCTTCTTTCAAAGTCTTATTCTGGTCCGGGGACGCGGTCTTCAGAGCGGGCGCGAGGCCGAAGAGCACGCCAGCAACCATGGAGACGGCCAGTGTGAAAAGCAGAACGCGGGAATCGACGCGCACATCGTTCGCCCTTGGCAGTGCCTGTGGCAGAGCGCCCAACCACGCCTGCGTTCCCCACCATGAGAAAAACGCGCCCAAGGCCCCGCCTGCAACCGACAGCAGCAGACTTTCGGTCAGCAACTGCCGGATGACCCGGCGCTGCGTCGCTCCCAGAACCGAGCGAATCGCGAACTCCCTTGCGCGCCCCATTGCCCGCGCGAGCAGCAGATTGGCCACGTTCGCGCAGGCGATCAGCAGCACGAATCCGACGGCGGCGAGCAACACGAGCAGCGTGGTTTGGATCCCCTGGACCATGCGTTGTTGCAGGGGCATCAAAACTAGACGGGCGTTCTTGTTTGTGCCCGGATAAGCCTTCTCGAGGTTGAGCGCGACCTCATTCATATCCGCGCGCGCCTGTTCGATGGTTACTCCCGGTTTCATCCGCCCGATACCGCGGATTCCCGGGCGAAAACCACGCGCTGTGAGCCACGAGGCGTTTCCGGACCCTATGGGCACGTACACATCGCCAAGCTCGAAATTCATCGACTCGCAGCAAAAATAGAAGTTCTCCGGTACGACCCCAATCACCGTATAGCCCGTCCCGTCCAGCGTCAGCAGGCTCCCTAAAATTTCCGGCGAGCTTCCAAACTTGCTCCTCCAGAAACGTCCGCTCAGCATGACGACCGGCGGTGCGCCTTTCTTGTCGTCCTCCGGCGAGAAATTTCGTCCAATGACCGGCTTGACCCCCAACAACGCAAAGAAGCTCGCCGAAACCTGTACGGCATTCAGCCGCTGTGCCTCGCCTGAATCGGTCAAGCTGAAATCCGTGTGACGATAAGCAGCTAGCGCCTCGAAGGTGTGGTTCATCCTCACCCAGTCTAAGAAGTTCGGATAGGCAATCGACGCCTCCGGGAAGGGCGGAAACTTTTCGGCCACCGCCACCAGCCGTTCGGGATTCGGATAAGGCAGGGGATTCAGCAGCACTCCATTGACCACCGAAAACAGCGCGGTATTCGCACCTATTCCGAGCGCCAGCGTCAGCAGGGCTATCGTCGTGAACCCCGGCGACTTCGTCAGTATTCGCAGCGAGTAGCGCAGGTCCTGCCACACCGTTCCCATGGGTACTCCGAAATCTGCTGAGCTAAACGTCCAAACGCAGGTATCCTTCCGAATCTACACTTAGCTAAGTCTCTGCGCCGTCGGTCCTTATCCAGCTCGCTCAGGATACATCTCGGCCTGGACTGTCCGTTGCAGGGAAATGCTGTCGCGGAACCGAACAGCCGCCTTCAGTCAGATAGCTTCAGGATCGACGCAAATCGGAAGCGGAGACCTGGTCGTGGTTGGTGAAATATCGCTTTATCACAAGTAATTGACGATTCATCAGCAACTGTTGCGCTTTTACTCTATTGTACACTGATTATCTGGCAGCATGTGAGCTGCAACGCCACTGGATCGCGAACTTGCCGAGCAGTCAGCGTAATGGAAAAATCCTCAGCCTGTTCATCGCGGCAAGAATGGTTGGTCCAGCCGTACTCGGAAGCCACGTACTAGCAGCTAGGCTCGCAGCGCTCAGCGTGGAAGAATCCTCAGCCGCTGCGTCTTGGCAAGTTTGCGCTGCCGTTTGTCGAACGTATAAAAGACGTCGGGCCCCAGACCTTCTCCATGTTGCAGCCGCACTTAGAACCAGAGCCTTTTCCCAGATCTCAGAACCAAGCGGCGCAATGCGAAATACACCGGCGGCTTGATGTTGCAGAAACAGATCGTGAACGGACCGAGCCTCGAGGCGCGTCCATTCCTTTCGGAACACTCGCAACTGGACGGCGTTGGTGAATTCCGCCTCGCCCAGAGAGGTCAGCAGAAATACGGGTTTGGACCTAATCAAGCCAGTGGCGACGGCTGAGTTGCTGTCCTGGCCATAAAGGGACACGAGAAATCCAGTGTGGCGTAGGCGATCAATAGCGCCCCCGCTCCTCAGAGGCAAGCTCGGTACCAGTTTTGCGAGTCGTCTTTGCGCCAAAGATCCGTCGTCGGAGGGCGGAAAAATCAGGGTATACGTCAGTCCCCGGGCGAATGGGCAACAAGCGGGCGATCATCTTCCGCCGCTTGTGGGCTATGATTCCCTCACCCTTATTCAGCCGAGCCTCGATCTCCGGGAAGTGATAACGAAGATCTCGCACAGTTGTCTTCTTCATTGTGACTCATTATAGCATCACATTTGGTCGGTGTCTATAATCAATGGACCGGTCAGGCGTCTCCGCTTACAACGACGAACACACACACTGGCCCTGGTTCGTGCAGTTTCTCGGCGGAGCCGTCTTCTTCGGTAACGAGTGGCCGCCGCTTCGCGCCAGGCTCATCGTCGATGACCGCGCACACCCAGTCACCAAACATCTGGCCGCGACACTCTCCTCACCCGACAACGAGTGGTACATCTGGAAGCCGAGCCCCCGCCTCAACAAAGACGTCCAGGTCCTGCTCACGCTCGACCTTTCCAACTATCCCATCGGCCTGAAAGACACCATCACCTCAGGCGACCTTCCTGTCGTCTGGACCAACGCCCGCTACCATATGCTTTACATGAACATGGGCCACGGCGACAAAATCTTCACGAACAAGGAACAGAACCAAATATTCGAAAACGCAGTCCTCTGGCTGGGCGCCTCTGCCTCCGGTGAGAAGACAAAAGGCAAATGTTGAGCCGTTGAGCGCGCGGCGGATCGGCAACCCTTCCGTCATCGGATAAGGGACGGAGTTGCGGGCCCTGGAAACGGAATTGGCGGTTCTGGCAGTTGTGGGTCTTGACACCTTACGAAGAATAGAGCCAGAATCTGCTCCACCTCGGGGCCGCACCGGTTGAGAAGAAAACGTTTCAAACCAACTAAGGTAGTGTGTCTCAGACTGTTACGACTACCCGGCGCGAAGCGACTTCACTGAAAAGGAGCTCGTCAATGGTATATGGGCCTTTACTTCGTCGAGTGTCAATCAAATCCGCCGTCGCAGCATTGGTTGCGTTTTTTTGCGGCCTTTATCTGCAGGCGCAGACAACCAAGCCGACTGTGAATCCTTCACCGGCCGACTATGCGGCGGCCGCCGAGGCAACAAACGTTAAGCACCACGCCCGGCCGGCCAACACTGAGGCGGCAAAAACGACAAAAATCATGGGGCTCTCCAACGCTCACGACGCCAGCGCCGCCCAAGCCGTGGCTGCTCCGGATTCGGGAGGCCCGCGCTATCCGGGCGACTTGCAGTACCATGGAGGCCCCGTCGCAGTATCCATGAAAAATCATTTGATCTTCCTTCATCCCAATGGGGGCTGTACCATTGCCGGTTGTTGGGGGAACCCGGGAGGTTTTCTGCGCGACCTCTTCAATGGCGACTTCATCCACGTCGTTGACCAGTATACCGGTAGCACTGCGAATGACCGTTATACCGTGGCAGAGGAGGCGACAAACATCAACTATACCCCGCCCAGCAAACCGTTCACGGACGCCGATATGCTGGCCATCGTGCACGCGGTCGTAGCATCGAGAGAAGGCGATGACGATGGCTTTGCTACCGGCTATGGCAACGAGTACCACGTATTTCTGCCGCCGGGACAGGACGAGTGTTTCGACTCAACGTTCACTGTGTGTTACTCGCCGGTCCAGCCAAGCACCTTTTTCTTTTGCGCATATCATGGCAGCATGGACTTTCAGGACATTGGGCACGTCCTTTACAGCGTCGAGCCCTTCCAGAACGTCGACGGATGTAGTTCGAGGCCTGGGACTCCCAACGGACAGCTTGCGGATTCGACCAATAATGTCCTCTCGCACGAGACGTTTGAGACCATCACCGACCCCGACGGCACCGCTTGGTGGAACTCCTTGGACAACGGCCTTTTCGGGCAGGAGATCGGGGACGAGTGCAGTTTCATAATATTCTTCCGTAACCCTAACCCGCCGCCGCCGGTGCTGGTGTTTTTCGACCCGAGTGATGTCACCCTGAATGGCAAACCCTACGCTGCGCAGCCCGAATACAACAACGCCGCTCATGCCTGTACGACTATGCCTTGATCGGCTCATTCCTTAGACACGCGAATAGGGGCGACGCGGAGCAATAACGCGCCGCCCATGATTCCAAGTTAATGAATCCTACCGCCGGAGGGTTGCTGATAGAATCGGCGATGACTTCGGCCGTCTGGCCCCTAAGTGACCGGCCTACTGCAACTTCGCGTACTCGGCCTTGGCAGCGATAAGAATGGGGATGTCAGGGTCGGCGTCCTTCCACAGCGTGAGGAATTCCTGATAGGCAGCACGGGCTTTGGCGGTGTCGCTTTGCATAGCATAGGCTCTGCCGAGTTGGAGATGCGCCAGTGCGCCGATAGGTTCGTAGAGAACGACTCCGCGATGGTCGAGAATTTTCTGGAACTCAACGGCGGCCTCGTTGCCCTGATGCCCGGCCAGATAGGCTTCGCCGCGCACATAGACGGGATGCAGAGCGGGCATGAAGGCACCGCCGCCGGCGGCACCCTCTGTCCCCAGGTCATAGGGAGCGGTGGCCTGAAGAGCTTCAATGGATTGGGAAGAATTGTTGTGGCTGAGCGCGAGCTGGGCGTGAATCGTTGGCAGGTAGTTGAACTGGACCACCGTATCCTCTGGGAAGCGCTTGGCCAGATCAGCCGCTAGTGCCTGAGCCCGAGATGCGTTCTCTGCAAAGGCTAGCGCCAACGCCGCTAGGTACTGCACATCCCGGCCCGTCGAAAGGCGAAGCGCCGCTTGGGCCCGCTGCCCGGCTTCGGCCGTTTCCTTTTCCTGCGCCCGCTCAGCCGAAGCCACCGCCCGCCGTGAAAACTCCCGGGCGTTCCCCAGCCGCCGGAATAGGCGGCCGCATCGGCTTCTAGGTCCAGTAGCACGTCTTCGAGTCCGGGTTGGCCTGCACCCCAGGCCACTTGCCGTGCCATTCCCGGAAGGTCATTTCGCAAGAAGGCAATCGAGTAGAGGCTGAAGCGGATGTCAGGGGAATCGGAGTTTCTTGCCCGCGCTTCTTCGGCTGTAGCCTGGGCCTCCTCTAGGCGATTCAGACTGAGGTAGGAGGCGACGAGGTTGTGGTAAGCGTAGCCAGGGTCGCGGCGGAATGCGTCACGTTCTATTGCAAGCGCTTTGTCGTAATTGTCCGAGCCCTGCGTAAATGGTGCTCAGCACGTCCACAGGAATCGGGTCGCGCGGATAGGCCTGAGCCCAAAGTTCGTAAGTCTGACGAGCCTTTCCCAAGTCACCGACGACCGCGTAGTAATAGCGCGACTCGATAGCGAATCTTTCCGAGTGGCTAAGACGCTCGCTGAGGTTGTACGCCTTTTGAATACTTTCTCGTCATGTTGTACGAAAGATGAAGGTGGGCCCTTCGGAGCCGCCTTGTCCTCCGGTTGCCCGTTGACTCCACTTGACGTGGTTGCTTGGCAGAGCGTCATAAACAACTCCAAGCCTTTGCTAGCTAGGGCCGTGCAAATGCCTTCCGGGAATACGAAAACACTTGCCTGTTATGTGCAAGACCTCGCCTTTTCATCCTTGGGTTATCGATCTACTTCTTTACCGGTTTGTATCCTATTCGACTGTATATTTAACAACTTATACATAGGTGAAGGCCTCGCGGGAAATGCGGCACGACAGTTGCTCCATACTTCCATCAGTAATAGTCCGCGTAATAGTCCCCAATTCAGTGTCAGGTACTTACCGGATGTTTGATCTCCTAGCTAGATCAGGCATTGCGGCAAGGCGGACTGGTGTATTCAACGGAAATTAGAAAGGAGGATGCATGACGTTCCTACAATTCATTAGTAAGTTCCATCGGGAAGAGTCAGGCCAGGATTTGGTGGAGTACGCTTTGGTTCTGGTAGCCGTTGCGACCGGCGTGGTGGCCGGCTCGGCTACCCTTGCCGGTGACTTCGCCACCTGGATGGCCACTCTCAACGCGAAAATTAACGCGTTGATTTAACAGGCTGGGAGCCGGGCGTCACTTGGCGGTGCGGCCCGGCACCGAGCCTCTTTTTCCCCGAGACAAAGGTACTCGTCCGAGCATTTCTTCGTTTGTTCGAGCCCAGGTACCACATGAGAGTACTTAAAATCAAAGCTTGAGGAGGAGATTTCTATGTCGTTTGTACAGTGCATTCGCAAGTTTCATCGGGAAGAGTCTGGTCAGGATCTAGTGGAGTACGCTTTGGTTCTGGTCGCCATAGCGAGCGGCGTTTTTGCTGGCTCGGCAAGCCTAGCCGCTGACTTCGCCAACTGGATGACCACTCTCAATACGACAATTAACAACCTGATCTAGCAGGACGTGGGCGCCGGGCAGCACTGAGTAGGGCGCGGCGCCTGTTCTCGATCTCGAACCTTAAGTCGACGGTGCGGCCAGGGGTTCTTCACGCTGGCTGACGCCGCAACGGGAGGCGGCAAAGAACAGGTATGTCGAAATGACTCTTATGACTTCAGCTCAATTCACTGCGATGTTGGCTGTGGCCTTGGGATTGTGCGCCGCGTTTACTGACGTTAAGGCCCGACGCATTCCCAACCGGCTGACCTACTCCGCCATCCTTGCTGGCTTAGTCTTGCAGACGGCGTTCCATGGATGGCGAGGGCTGCTGCTCAGTGCCGGTGGGGGCGTTCTGTTTGGAGGCATCTTCATGCTGTTTCATCTCGTCCGGGCCATGGGGGCGGGAGACGTCAAGTTGGCTACGGCACTCGGCTGCGTCGTGGGTCTCGCAGGGTCGCCACGGCTCATGTTCGCTACCGCGCTGGCAGGAGGGGCGCTGGCCGTTGTCTTCATCGTGGCGTCCGGCCGGATTCTCGAGACATTACGGAACACGTTAGGGGTGGTGGCATTTCACGCGCAGCACGGACTGCAATCGCACCCCGTCGTTAATCTGGATAATCCTGGCGCAGTGCGCATGCCTTATGGGTTGGCATTTGCCGCCGGCACATTGTTTTGGGCCATTTCAACGCAGTTGTGGAGGTAATTCATGGGTACCCAACGACTTGGTTTCGCGCTGGTTGCCGCCCTGGTGATCTCGCTGGGCATCACCTCCGTTTTCTACGCGCGCATTACTCGCACGCAGGCCAGCGCCCGTCCGAAGACCAAGCGCATCATTGCGGCCGGCGTTGCTTTGCAGCCCGGCGCGCCCATTACCGCTGAAAACCTCACAGAGATTGACTGGCCCGTGAATGTGCCGCTGCAAGGGCTCACCGAGAAAAAGGAAGATGTCACAGGTCATGTGCTGATATATGCCGTAGCGGCGCAGCAACCGGTGCTGCGCCGTGACTTGGCCTCCGGCGCTAGCCTGGGCCTCTCCGCCAAGATTCCGGATGGCATGCGCGCAACCGCGGTAAAGACTAATGAGGTCACGAACATTGCTGGATTTATTTTCCCCGGCTCTCACGTGGATGTGCTGGTGACGTTGCGGCCCGAGAACAACACCGCGAGCACCGTCACACGCACGGTCATACAGAACGCACAGGTGCTATCGACCGGGACGAAGATGGACCCGGATCCGAATGGCAAGCCGGAGAACGTAACCGTGGTCACCCTGCTGGTCACGCCTGAACAATCGGAAAAAGTGGCGCTCGCCCAGACCCAGGGCACTATTCATTTCGTGCTGCGCAACGGAGGGGACTCGGCAAGCGCGGACGTCCCGGCGGTTGACATGGCGGAACTGGCCGGAGTGCCAAAGAAGCCTCTGGAGCCCGTGACGAAACATGTGAGGCAGGTCGTGAAGCTCCCTGACGTTTACACAGTAGAGACAGTGGCGAACGGCAAGATAACAGTCGCCAAGTTTCCAGAAAGACCGAAATAGGACAGAGGAGGGCGTTCTGCAACTACAGCTCACGACGCGTTGTCTGTTGGCACTCTGTACCTTGAGTCTCTTAGGCCTACTCGGTCCTGCGAGGGCGCAGGTCTCTGCCACGGCCGCCCTACCTCAGCAGCCCACCGGCGAACAGCCTGCGCCGCAGACGGCTCCGGCCGAGTCTGCGGGCAATCAGGTTCTGCACATCCTCGTGGGCCACTCGGTGGTGATTCGCACCGATCCCCGCCTCCAGCGCGTGCTGGTCGGGAATCCTGCGGTCGTGACCACGGCAACGACCGCGCCTAACGAAGTGGTGGTCACGGCAACGGCCCCCGGCAGCAGCAGCGTCATTCTTTGGCAGGAGAACAATCAATCGCGAATCATCGAAGTGTTCGCCGATGTGGATGTGTCTTTGCTGCGCGAGGCGATAAGCCGCGGGTTGCCAGGAGAGGCCGTTGAGGCCGAGTCTGAAGAGGGCAGGGTGATTCTAGTCGGGACCGCATCCTCCACGGCAGTGGCCGACCAGATCGGAAAAATGGCCGCGCCTTTCTCCAAGGAGATCGTGAATTCCATCCAAGTCGCCCAGCCACACCGGCAGAAGCAAATACTGGTGAAAGTTCGCTTTGCCCAAGTGGATCGATCGAAGTTGACGGCCTTGGGCTTCAACCTGTTCAGCACGCCAGGAGCACCCATATTTGGATCGGCAACGACGCAACAGTTCGCCCCAGCTCAGTTAGTGAACAGCAGCTCGGGTGGCACATCGGGTGGAGGAACCGGGGCCAATGGTTCCACGATTGGCTTGAGCGACTTGCTGAATATTTTCATTTTCCGGCGAGACATTAACCTGGGCGCGACCATTAAGGACTTGCAGCAGCGAAATGTGCTGCAAGTCCTGGCCGAGCCGGATCTGCTCGCAGCGAACGGCGAGCCGGCGCGCTTTCTGGCTGGTGGAGAATTGCCTTACCCCGTAGTTACGGGCGCAGCCGGGCAGGCCACGGTCACGGTGCAGTTCAAGCCCTTCGGCGTGAAGCTGGAATTTACAGGAACCATTGAGGACGACAATACGATTCGCCTGAAAGTATTCCCCGAAGTGAGTTCGCTTGATTTCACCAACGCCGTCACGATTAGCGGATTTGTGCTTCCTGCGATTGCGACTCGTCATGCGGAGACTGTCGTGGAGCTGAGAGACGGTCAGAGTTTTGGCATCGCCGGATTGCTTGACCAGAGAACGACCGCGCAGTTTTCCAAAGTGCCGGGTATTGGAGATATTCCGATTTTGGGACAGCTATTTCGCTCCAAGTCCATAAACCAGCTGAACTCCGAACTGGTGGTGATCGTTACGCCAAGCATCGTGGACCCGGCGGCCGCGCCGGGCCCTGCACCCGAAGTGCCCAAAACGCCGATCAACCCATTAGACCAAAAACAATTCGATCAGAAAACCCCTAGCGGGAACGGGAGCAAATGACCATGGGCACGGTTGAAAGGTCAGCCCGAATCGGTGTAATGGGGGTGTGCCTCGACACTATGTCGTACGAGGCTTTGTCTCATTTCATGGGGGGCATACCCGGGGCGGTTATTTTTGGAAACCTGGACCATTATGTAGGTATTGAGCGCGAGATAGTCCGCGCTCTTGACCTGGCACAGACGCGCATTTGTTTCATTGATTACGACCGGAATACCGAAGAAGCAATCTGGATGACGGAGCGATTGCGCTCAGAATATCCAGACGTGCACAGCTTTGCGGTGTCGTCTTATTCAGAGCCTGAAGCGATTATCGCCGCCATGCGAGCAGGTTGCGCCGAATATCTGCTGAAGCCAGTCCAGCACGACCGGGTGGTCGATGGATTGGCGCGTGTGGAAGCGAAGCAGAAGAAGAGAGCGCGGTCGACAGTTCGTGGAAAGGTTATTACCTTTGTCGGTTCAAAGGGCGGCACCGGAGTCACCTCGCTGGCTTTGCACTTAGCGCTGGAACTGGCCCGTGAGGGGAAGCGAAAGTGCCTGTTAGTAGACCAGCACCCCGCGCTGGGTGATGCGTCACTCTATCTCGGCACCGGTCGCCACCAGTACAGCTTTTACGAACTTGCCAGCAACGCCGATCACTTGGACGAAGAGCTGTTACGGGGCTTTCTCTTGCACCATGATTCCGGGCTTGATCTCCTCGACTCGCCCGAATCGGTGGATGCGACTCATGGCGTGTCGCCCGCCACTGTCGAACATACGCTCGCATTCCTCGCCGACACCTATCATTTCGTGATCGTCGATTGCCCGCCCGGCCTAACCGACGGGACACGGGCATGCATTTCGCAGTCCGAACAGGTTGCGATCGTAATGACCGCCGAATTGCCGTCGGTACGTAACACCGTCCGCTACATCGAACACCTATCCAAACTCGGTTATAGCTCGAGCAGCATCCACGTCGTGCTCAATCGTCATTCCAAGAAAGGCCCGCTGAGCGATGACCGCATAGAAAAAGCTTTGGGTCGCGAGATCTCGCTGCGGGTGCCAAACAGCTACAACGAAGTAATTCGGGCCATCAACACGGGAGCGCCAATTTCTTCAGGAGAAAAGTCGGATTTCGGCGCAGCCATCCACAAGTGGGCGTACGAATTAACGAATAGCGATGGAAATGACAAGAGCAAGGCTCTGGCTACGTCCCAATCTGCCTACGGAATGAAGGCGCTGTTTAGCAGATAGTTTGATCGCGAGGAATGAACGGCATGGCATTCGGATTTGCATCCACATCAGCTCCTCAGCCGCAAGGGACCAGCGCGCCTTCTTTCAAGTCACACCAGGAGCTCAAGACAGCTCTGCACCGCGACTTATTGAACAAGATCGACCTCGAGAAACTCACTTCATTGCAAGATGTCCGCGCCCGAACGCAAGTACAAAATGTGATCCTTGACCTGATTGGTGCTGCGAACGTGCCGCTCAGCGGTGCGGAAAAGGAGCGAATCTGCCGCGAGGTGTTGCACGAGGTCTTCGGACTGGGACCGCTCGAACCGCTCCTGCAAGATGCGTCCATTACCGACATTCTGGTCAACACTCACCGCCAGGTTTATATCGAGCGCGGCGGAATACTCGAACTTACGAGCGTGTCTTTTAAAGATGCAGCGCACCTTCGGCACATTATTGACAAGATCGTATCAAACGTAGGCCGGCGCGTGGACGAGTCATCGCCGATGTGCGATGCGCGCCTGGACGATGGCTCGCGCGTAAACGTAGTCATCCCGCCGCTCGCTATCGACGGCCCTATCATGTCGATCCGCCGTTTTGGCCGCACACCGATCGGGGTTGACCAACTGCTTGCCAAGCATACGCTTACGTCTCCCCTGTTGGAACTGCTTAAGAGCGCGGTCAAGGCCCGACTCAACATCATTGTCTCGGGAGGCACGGGCGCGGGCAAGACGACTTTGCTGAATGTGCTATCAAGTTTTATTTCCAAGCGGGAACGCATTGTTACGATCGAGGATTCCGCCGAATTGCAGATGCAGCAGCCGCATGTCGTCCGAATGGAATGCCGTCCGCCGAACGTCGAGGGCAAAGGCGCAGTGCGTCAGCGCGAATTGGTGATCAATGCTCTTCGTATGCGGCCGGATCGCATCGTGCTGGGCGAGGTGCGCGGCGGCGAAGCCTTGGACATGCTGCAGGCCATGAACACCGGCCATGACGGGTCACTGACTACCATTCATGCTAACAATCCACGCGACGCGATCGCGCGTCTCGAGACCATGTCTTTGATGGCCGAAATCAATCTGCCCGACAGGGCCATTCGGCAGCAAATCGCATCGGCGGTGTCCATCGTTGTCCAGGTGGCGCGGCTCAGCGACGGCTCTCGACGAGTGACGCAAATTTCCGAGGTCACCGGCGTTTCGGATGACATGGTGACACTGCAAGACATTTTCGTATTTGAACGTCTCGGCATCGGGGCGAACGGCCGAGTACTCGGTCGCTTTCGCGCTACTGGTCTGCGGCCTACTTTCAGCGAACGACTGAAGGCATCGGGCATCCAGCTTCCGCCAAATATATTCGAACACGTCTACGAGGTTCAGTCGTGACGCTTGTCAGCATCTTTTTCATTATTTTGATCACGGCATTTGCCGTGGTCGCGTTCTTTACCGAACCCTCGAAGGCGGACAAACTGATTCATTCCCGGTTGGCCTCGCTCGATCGCAACAGGGTTTCATCCGGGCGCGACGAGCTGGATATAGTTAAGGAAGTAACGTTCAGTACGATTCCCAGTTTCGACAAATTCCTCCGCAACAACCGTGCTGCTGTGGGCCTTCAATTATTGATTGAACAATGCGATCTGCAGTGGACCGTGGGCCGGATCGTGTTCAGCACGCTGGCGCTTATTGGCTTGGGCGCTTTTTTGGGTAATTGGTGGATTGCGCCGGGGCTGCTCGGCTGGATCCCCGGTCTGGCGCTAGGTGCGATCCCCTACAGTTTTCTGCTGCAAAAGCGCAAGCGCCGACTGCGGCGTTTCTCGGAACTTCTATCGGAAGCGATCGATCTGATGTCGCGCGGATTACGCGCAGGACAAGCCCTGCCGACGGCCGTCGAGACGATAGCTCAAGAGTCCGACGAACCTTTACGTTCGGAGTTTCGCCGTGCCGCGGACGAGCAGAGTTTCGGGCTGCCTTTTCGCGAAGCCATGGCCAATCTTAGCCGCCGCGTCCCGGTTGCCGATCTGCAGTTCCTGGTCACCGCGATTCTGGTTCAGAAGGAGACGGGCGGCAACTTGGCGCAGATCCTGGACAAGACCTCGCATGTGATTCGCGAGCGAGTGCGCGTTGGCGGACAATTGCGGATTCGCACGGCACAGGGACGGCTGACCGGCTGGATTTTGTGCGCGTTGCCATTCGTCATGTTCATCGGCATGAATTTCCTCCATCCAGGCTATGGAAAAGCTTTGTTCGAAGACCCGCTCGGGCAAAAGTTGGTGACTTATGCGGGGGGCGCAATGGTGATCGGTATCGTAGTGATACGGAAGATTGTAAATGTCAAGTACTAAGGACCTAGTCGCATGCTTCTACTCCTGATATCGGTGGGCATCACGGTGTTTCTGATTGTTGCCGCGCTTATGCTGCTCTTGAGTGGAAAAGACGCCGTTGATGCGCGCCTGATGGAAATTTCAGCTCCCCCCCCGCCCATCTCACCGGTCATTGTGGAGACGCCAACAAGCGGGCTTGCTCGAGCGGCGGTTGGAATCACCAGTATTTTCAAGCCGATTCGCGGCATTGTGTCTGGTTCAGATGAGGATTTGGCCTATCGCCTCACGCTGGCGGGATTTCGGAAGGCGGAGCACGTCGAGATTTTTGCGGCGACAAAGATGTTGCTGCCGGTGGCCGCGATAGTTGCAGGAAGTTTTTTCGGCGACAACATGATAGCGGCAATTTTGGTGGGAGTGGTCCTCGGTTTTATCGCTCCCGATGTTGTGCTTACGAAGTTGATTTCTCGCCGGCAGGGAGGCATCCGACGCGCCCTGCCTGACGCGCTCGATCTGCTAGTGATCTGTATGGAGGCCGGTTTGGGCATCGACCAGGCAATGGCGCGGGTCGGCGAAGAAATAAGGATGACCTCGCCCGCGTTGGCCGAAGAGTTCCAAATCATTAACCGCGAACAGCGTGCCGGAAAACCGCGTCTCGACGCCTGGCGCAGCATGGCGGAGCGGGTTGATATCGATTTTGTGAGGCAGTTTGTCGCCATGCTGGTGCAGACCGAGCGCTTCGGTACACCCATCGCAAACGCGCTCGGACAGTTTTCAGATACGCTCCGCACACGCCGCACGCAGGCTGTCGAAGAAGTGGCGGCCAAAGCCGGAGTCAAACTGCTTATCCCTTTGGTCTTTTTCATCTTCCCTATGATTTTCGTGGTAGCGCTGGGGCCGGCGATTATCGCCCTGCACAAACTATTCTCGGAAACGCTGAAGTAGCCATGAGATGGCAAAAAAAAGTGGTCTGCGCAACAAACGCTACGCGGGGAACGGTTCTCGGTCAGCGCGTTCGAGTGGCCGAGACGGGAATGACACGAATTGTCGGTTTGCTTGGGGAGCGCGAACTCCAGCGAGGCGATGGGCTGCTTATCGTAACCTCGCAAGGTGTGCATACTCTGGGGATGCTGTTTCCGATAGACATTGCTGTTCTGGACCACTACTGGCGGGTCATTGCGGTGAGGCGGGACATGCGCCCGTTCCGAATGACCCGCGTGTTCTGGAAAGCGGCAGGGGTGCTCGAGCTGCCGTCCGGCATGCTCGAATCAACTTCCACACTTGTTGGCGACAGTATTGAATTTGCTCGCGTAGAGGCAGCAACGCAGTAGTTAGAGAAATGACTATGTGGCAACGAGAATTCATCCACGGGCGTCGCTTTAAAGGGCAGGAAGGGCAAAGCCTCGTCGAAACCGCACTTACGTTGCCGCTACTGCTCGGAATCGGCTTCAATATCATCAATTGGGGTTACCTCTGGTTCATGGTGCTGGCCCTCTCCGCTGCACCTCGGATGGGTGTGCAATACGCCACGCAAGGTGGGGCGGCAGGCAAGGCGACAGCCCCCCCAACCGCGACGGTTCGCGATCTGGTCTGGGAGAATGTGACCCATGCTGTGCATGGCGCCACAACGTCCACCGTCGCCGTTCAGGTGTGCTCTAGTGCCAAGGGCGTCGATTCGACCACCCACATTGCTCAATGCGATCAGTTCGGCCCGGCATACGCGTTCCCAGCGCCTGCCGCGGATCCAGAGCAACCCGTTTACGTGCTTGACCGCGTCGATGTGGAGTACACAGTTACGCCGATTATTCCTGGCACGGCATTTACCGTAATTCTGCCACCCAACTTGAAATTCCATCGCCAAGTCTCCATGAGGTCGCTTTACTAGCATGCGCGAACGAACGCACCTTCGCTTGCAAGGCCAAAGGGGTCAGGCCCTAATCGAATCCTTATTGATGCTCGTTGTAATTATCACCGTCGTGTTGTGGGTCTTCGAGCTGGGTTGGCTTATGTACACCTACTCAGTTCTTGCCGATGCCGCCAACGAAGGCGTTCGTTATGCCATTGTTCATAGCGGAGCGGACCCGGCCGGCACCCAAACGAAGGTACAGACTTTCGCCGCTGCTTCCATGCATGACGTCAGCGCCATTTCCATCGCGGTGACGGCTCCCGATGGTAGTTACACCCCGCCGAACCGCGTGCGCGTGACCCTAACCTACGCTTACGTACCGTTTCTCCCGAAATATATAGGGGCTGCGACGATGACCACATATGCGGAAGGGCGAATGGTGGCTCAATAGCATGAAACGCGGCCGCCCCAGTTTGCAACGATGGTCTACGCAGCAGGGACAAGCATTCCTGTTTATTGTCATCCTCATCGCATTCTTCTTGCTTGCGGTGCTTGGCCTGGCCACCGATTACACGCAAGTCTGGGCACACCGCCAAATGGCACAGGGTGCGGCAGATGCCGCCTGCGAGGCCGGCGCGGCGGATGTGTTCTTGAAGGGCACCGATCCAACCGCAAGCACCGATTTCCCCGCGCTCGATTTTTCCTGGATCGGGTCGAGCTTCGATTGCAGCGCTAAACCGAATTCTGTGCCTTGTGAATACGCATCGTTCAACGGTTATGCGGGGGCCAACGTCAGCGTGAGTTTTCCAGCGAGTTTGCCGGGCGTGAGCGGCATCCCGGCTGGCTTCGGGACGATCGCCAACCCATACCTCAAGGTGACCGTTACGGACCCTGTGGCAACATACTTTACGAGAATCGGCTCTTCCATAACTACCGTCAACGTAACAGCTTCCGCAAGCTGCGGCTTGAACGTGATAACCGCTCCCGTACCTCTTGTCGTGTTGCACAGGACGGCAAGCCCATCACTTCAGGTAAACGGCACAGCCTCGGTCACGATTCTTGGAGGGCCTCAGCGTTCCGTCCAAGTTGACTCCAGCAGCGCCACTGCCGTGAGTGTTGGCACGGTGGATCTCCACCAGGCAGGGCCCACTAACAACGGGTCCGATTTCGCCGTATTCGGAGGACCCGCTGCCAAGCCAACGGGAGTAAACGTGGGTACCGCAGGTCACTGGATTCCCGGCGCAAATCCATTTGGCGATCCCTTTGCCGCGGTCGCCGCCCCGACTAGCGCCCCCGCTACCGCTGGCACGGCTACGCCCGTGCCATTCGCTGTGAACGGCTGTCCGGATCCCGTTGGCTGTGTTGAATTCACACCGGGAAACTACGCGAGCTGCTCCACCGGACCAGTGGCTCCGGGCGCAAATGCCTGTTTGAACCTTCCCTTTGGGGGCTCCCGCCCCAGGTTTAATCGCCGCGGTACGAACTGGCAGGCGAACACTGCTTATGCCGTAGGCGCACTGATCCTGCCGTCAGCATGCACCTCAAATGGGTTCGTGTACATGGCAATCGCGGTGACGGGTAATTCTGGTAGCGCCTGTCCGGCATCGTTTAGCCCGATGGTGTGCACTCGTCAATCCGACGGAACCTGCTCTGGTGGTACCACGCTAGACGGGGGAGTTACTTGGCAGAACATCGGAGTTGTCTCAACCACACCAGGAACTGCAGTTTTCGACCCAGGGTTGTACTACGTCGGCTCGCAGGGCCTCAGCTTGGGTTCGGGTTCCGCCGCACGCATCAGCACCGTCAACGGCGACGGCAGCAAAGGTGTAATGTTTTACTTTAGCACCTCTGGCAGCGCGTCGATCGGCTCAAGTAGCGGCGGCTCTAGCGCGTGCACGTCGGTTACGCAAGGCCCTGGCGCCGCTTCCGGGACTCCCAATAACTGTGTCGTTGGGTATCAGATTAGCGGCACCTTGTCCCCTGCAGCAACTGGCTATGTGCCATCCGTGTTGCTACGGTGCCCCAGCGGTTCAGCGACCCCATCGCAGGTTCCTGCTACGATTCCGGGCAACGTCCTCCTCGGTCCGTGTGGTGGCACCTCAGGCATAGGCGCTACTGGCCAGTATGGATCTCCCGATGGCAACCGCGGCTTTCTATTCTTTCAAAATCGTTCAACTGCCGCTAACGGCGGAAGTTGCACGGCCGGTTTCGGTGGAAACTGTGCCATCTTGGGCGGCGGCGGAACCTTTGTCTTCTCGGGTTTCATTTATTTCCACAACGGCAACGGAGCCACTTGCGGCACAAACACCAGCTGCCTATCCCTGGCCGGTGGATCAGGTGGAAACAGCTTCACGATTGGAAACATCGTTGTGGACAAGATCTCGTTGACCGGCAGTTCGGGCGTCAACATGGTGCTGAACCCGACAGCCACTTTTTCCGTACTGCGCCCAACACTCCTCCAATGATGCCCCATCCCAGCACCGGTGTTGTGCATTTAAGCTCTGCGATGAGGCCCGCAGAATCAACAGTGATCGTGCGCAATTTCAATAAGGGCTTGATGCAAGTACGTTCCCCGATCGGACCCTTGGCGCCTTCCGTAGTTATACGGAAACAAATTCGAACGCCGAAACTCGAGCTGTTACCCGCCAGGGTCACTCCGCGAAAAGGACTATTCCTTTCGACGCTTCTGCATACGGCCACTGCCGCAACGCTCGCTTCCCTGCCGATCCTTTTTCCATCATGGCTTGGTAGGGTGCCAAGTACTCCGAGAGATCTCGACCGTGAGTTCGAGGTCGTATATCAGCCGTTGCAGCTCCCAGCTCTGCCAGGCATGGGAGAGGCCAGCGAAGGTACCAAGATAGAACACGCACGTGGGCACAAAACGCCTGACGTCGCGAACCTTTTGGCCACAGCCGCGCTATACACCGCCAATTGGCCAAAGCCTGACTATGCTGCGCCACAAGAAATCGTTTCCAACCCCCCGGATTCGAGCACGGGAGTGCAGACGATCCGTCGGCCGGATTTGGCCTTCCCCCCAAAGATGACTTATCCTCTCCGGCTGCCAAGCATGGTGATGCTTCCTCATCGAGCGGTGCAGGGGCCCGTTGCCCCGCAGCTTGAACATCGTGAACCATCGAACCCAGAAGCACTATTAAGTTTCAGAGCCGGCGAACCTCCGGCGCAAATTCCGGCGCCGCCCAACGACAAGCCAAAATTATTGCTGGCTCCGGTTAAACCGGTGCTGCGAGAAACGAGGGCCGTTTCCGAACCCACGGTACCGGTGTTGGCCGACACCATGGGACCGGAGGTGAATGCGCAAAAGGCGGCGGTAATCATTAATGCCGTCCACGTTCCTCCCGAACCCGCTCCTGTTATTCCTGACGCAGAACTAGCCTCCAGATTCGTCATCGGACCATCGAGAGCGGCGACAACCGTTGCGACGACTACGCCAGATATCACTAGTGAGAATCCTGCAAGTGCGAGCTCCTCAAAGGCAGGACAGAACTTGCCGCACGTGAGCATGGAGAATGGGACTGGAACCAAAGCTGAAGCGAGCGATCGGCATTCCGTGGTGGCGAGTAACGAGTCCTCCTCGGGCGTCGCCCCGCCGGCCAGTTCTAGCACTGGCACGGCCTCGGCTGCGGCTACGGAAAACAAAAGTCTTCCGGGGATTTCCATCTCAGGTGACATGCCAGGAAGCAGTGGGCCAGCGGCCGCAACAAGTCCTATTCCACATGGTTCTTACGCACTTACGATAATTTCAGGCGGTAGCAGTGGCGGAGCCAGTCGCGACCTCGGCGTGTTTTCCCGCACTGACACCGTTTACACCGTTTACATCCCAATGACCGACGCCGGCGGCGGCCCCGACTGGTCCATGCAGTACGCCCTGATAAGTCCGGCCCCGGCCGGCAACGGCTTGTCGAATGGCTTACTTACGCCACCCGTTGTGCTAAAGAAGGTCCAGGCGACGGTGCCAAAAACTGGGCTTACCGCGAATTCAGGCCTAGTGTTCGTGACCGGCATCATTGATGAAAACGGCAAGCTAGCCGCTTCGCGCGCAATTCGCGCACTGGATGGAAGGGCGCGATCTGCTCTGAATGCCCTTGCGCAATGGCAGTTCCTGGCGGCGCAACTTAACGGTAAACAAGTCGCGTGCAAGGTTCTGATCGGAGTTAGTGTGTTGCCTACTGAGGAGGTCGGGAAGTAAGACTGGTCAACCGAAAGTGGAGTTGGGGAAAATCCGCGTGGTGAGGGGCAGTTAACTAGTTTTCAATCGGCCCCACCGAAGGAATAGAGCTTATGCTGTGTAATTGTCACCTTTCATTTGGTTTTCCGGTTGTTTCACCGTATTTTCGTGTCACTCATTCCGTTCCAAAGCCTGGGGGAAATTCTGTAAATATGTGGCAGGTCGTTCCGCAATCCATGCCGCATAACCTTATTTTAGGGAGAATGCATCGATGAATCCGACTACGATTCGCATTATCGCGGGTATTCTGTTTGTAGTGGTCGTGTTTATTATTGTCGCGCGTCGCAAAAGGATGGCCTCAAGGCGCAAGCCCATCCCATGAGACACGACAAGATCGGCTCTGTGGCTGGAAACCAGGCTTGGGTTTAGCGGAAGTTTCCGCGGTCAACGAAAAGAGGCGGAGCAGCGTCTCTACAATGGTCGCTGAACAGGTTGTGCCTCGCCAAAACGTCGTACACCTGCAAAATGAATGACTTGGCGCAACGCTCGATTCGGACTCATAGGTAAGATTCTTGCGATGATCGTGTCGCTCCGGCATCTCCTTGGGTGGATGGTCAGCGGTTTCCGTTCCCGGGAGGACCTACCAGACGCCTGCGAAGGTTGACCGGAAGCTGGTGCGCCAGGGCGTCGAGTAGATTCTCCGTGAGGCGCTCGTACACGCCAGCCAGTGCCAGCTGAGCCTGCTACAACAATCAAGCAGCTCCTGTCGGACTATCCGCCGCCAGCAATTGGCGGATAATCCACCTTCAGAGATCGGGGCTCGGATGGCAAAAGTGTACGGCTTCGTCCCCAGGCTGCACCCGAACCGCCTGCGCCACCAGCCCGAAGCTTGACAGCGTTGCTCATCAAATGTACATTTGATTGTGCATAGCGTACATTGGGGAGGCTTTCGATGGCGCGGGCTTCCATTGCCGTTAAGAAAGTCACAGCGACCGACCTTCGAGACAAGCTGAAGACGTACTTGAAAGAAGCGACTGCAAACCGCGTCGTGTTAGTGGAGAACCGTCGCCAGCCACCAAAGTACCTCGTGGACAAAGACTTTCTGGACTCCCTGGTGAACGAGCGTGAATCAATGCTTGCCACCCTGGAGATTCTGGCCGACCGTGAACTTACTGACCGATTGCTAACCCTGTCCAAGACCATTGACGAGGACGTTGCCGCTGGCCGGCTGCTTACAACCGCTGATGTTTTTGGCAAATGAGCAGAGGCCGAAAACAGCCATCGCCGGCTGCGCCATCACCACAACAGGCGCACCGACAACCTGCCTTTGAACTTAGGTACACGCCGGACGCCGCAGCGGACATCAAAGCTCTCGACGGCAGCGTCCGTAATCAACTGCGAAAGGTTTTGGAGAAGAAGCTCGCCATTGATCCTGAGGGATATGGACTGCCGCTGCGCGGCTCGCTGGCCGGCTATTGGAAGCATCAGTTTGGCAACCACCGCGTCGTTTATCGAATTTACTCTCAGCACCACGTGGTAGTCGTATGCAGTGTCGGCGTTCGTAAGCAGGGTGATGCGGAGGACATCTACAGGCAACTTGAATCCGTCGCCAAAACAGGCCGTCTCGCTGAACAACTGGCCTCCGTGCTCAGGAACCTTTTACCTAAGAAGAAGTAAGAGGCAAGTTTCTAATATTCCTCGACCTCTTGCTTAAAGGACGCCCGGAAGGGTTCTAAGTCTGGCCTAAGAAACCGAATGTTTGGACCATCACGCGGAGATGAGGAACTTGTTTTCGCTCCACCCAAAGATCAACAGTCTACAGGTTGGGCGGCCCGTTGAACTGTCCACGGACCGCTCATGAGCCCGGCAATTACAGTCGTGCCTGGAGACGTCCTTTCGACACTGTCGAAGAGATGCAACTCGTCCTCAACATGCCGTGCTGCAGCCTTAACGGTCAGGCGCTGCCGGTCCCAACTCATTCTTATGGACCTTCAGACTCCTCCGTCGAACAGCCACTCGCCTGATCAAAAATGAGAGTCCAGTGTTGCCTGTGTCGCTTGCTGATAAGTTCAATGCCGTTCGCGCCCGACCGAATCCGGCCGATCCATGTGAGTAACTAGCGGATTTCTTTTGTCGCCGGCAAAGGCCTGCTGTTTATGACTGTGCGATTGAGCTAGCTCGCGGGGGAAGAGATGCTATGGTGCTTCCGGTAACAAAGGTCGGGGAGCCAACGAGGAAATGGGCTTTGAAGATTTCAAGATTGCGTATGCACGTTCATCGTCTGCAATCCGGCGATAAAGGGTTTTTAAATCTGCTAGGCCCTCCACCGGCACTCGAAGTTCTTTGCGCTCGTATGTGCGGTCGTAGTGAAGCGCGTGTTCCGCGGCACGCAGTTCGCTCTTGTAGGTCGCGAAACGATATTCGTACCTGACAGGCTCAGGAAGCTCGTCGATGGTGTACTCGGCGGGGAAGGAGATATCAAAGACGTCGCTCTCCGAAGTTACATCAGAGAATACCACCGCCTGCGTGCGAGCTTTTCCCTCCAGTAGATCACTGCTCTTGCGGCCAAGCGCGCAAGGGCGAAACAGAAAAAGCTGACCGGCGTGCTGGGCATATGCGGTAGCCATCAGACCATATTCGATGCCTAGCGCACCGCCAAAATCCTCCAAACCGGAGAGAGAAGCGCGAGTGAGGACGGCACCGTCGAGGAGGTCGGTCAGCAGATCCTGGAAGACCTTCTGGCGCTGCGCCTTCGGCAGATTCAGCAAGCGTTCGCGCAGCTGCGCGGCAGGAAAGCCACTACGCAATTCACTGACAGTGCCTTGCAAGTTTCCAGACTTGTCCAAAGTGAGAGTTGCTTCGCGCAGGAGGCGATTGGTCGTCGGTGGCAGCAGGGGTAGCTTCACCATCTCGCCGCCTTCGTCAGTCACCAACAAGCCGTCGTTCGATTGCAGAATGGGGGGCAGATAGCCAAGGGATGTGGAACTGTCTGTGGGGTCGAAGATAAGGAGCGGTCCGGGCTTTGCTTCGGGCAAAGTTGCAAGCAACCCCTGGTTGTCAGCCGGCCGTGGCAGACGGATCGCCAGAATCACGTGATTGAAGCTCAGAAGGCTGGGAAAATCACGCGACAGATAGTCGCGGTCGCTATTGATCAACATGAAGTAAGAATCAATGCCGGCCTCGTGCAGCATGGCATTGAGCAGCGTCGCCTTGTCTTTGCAATCTCCGTAGCCGCTGGCTAGCACGTCCTGTGCTGCATGTGGCTGGAATCCCCCGGTGCCAATCTCGATCGCTACATAGCGGATACTGTGTTGAACATAGGAGGCTAGCCGTCGGATCTTCTCCATTGCGTCGTTTGTGCCGCTAATAAGCTCACGTGTCTTGTCACGGATCGTGGGGGTAATCGCGAGCCGACCGCTGGCCAAGTCGGCGTACCACCGACCGATTTGCGCCCACGAGCCTTGGTTGCTCTCCCGTCCTCCCGTGGACCTCGGAGAAAACGAAATTCCAAGTTGGCCTGCGACGGATCGCCAAGCGGGCATCTCTGGTTCCTCTTGGATGGGTTCAAGGTCTGCAAGCTCCCATGTCCAGCGATTCTCTCCGGCCTGTTGTGGGCTTGCTGCCGCATGATTTCGCCAGTACGCCGTATATTTCCACGTCGACGGCAGCTCCAAAACAAAGCGAGCCCGTCGTACAGGAACCTGATCCTGGAAAGACCAGACGGTCTGCAACACCGAAGGTCTCTGCCGCTGCTGATATTCATAGCCGATTACGCTACCCGGCTGAGACGCCGGGATCTGAAGCACCTTGAAGCGTGTGTCCGCGTACAGATTCTCAGAGAATGCGCTTGTCTCGACCGCACTGCTCTCCTTGACCTCATACTCTTCGCTTTGCGAGGTGATACTCCAGCCCTTCAGGAACGTAAGCTGCGTTTCACTGTCGAAGTACACGGACACGGTCCCGAAGGAGCGTCCTTCCGGTCGCAAGATCTTGTATGCCTTCCTATGAGTCGTGCGGATATCACCCGTAGTTGACACTGTGGTGAACGTCTCGTTGAGCAGCATCACGGCATCCGTGTCATCGGGATACGCGGGCAGTGGTGCCTGTGCCGCCTGCTTCAGCCAATCAGGCGTTCCGGCAGATGCGACAGGGCTTGTCAAGACGAGCGCGCCGGTCAGGGTGAGCTGCAACCCACTAATGACGAGCCTGCGTTCCTTCCAATTGATGAAGTACGACGTTTTCTGCATCACTCTGCCTCAGTTTTTCAAAATAGTTCCATAGCGACGCGTGGAAGTCTTTGGGGAAGTAGTATTCGCTCATTATCGCGTGACGCTCGAGCCGCACAATGCCAGCTTCGCCGGTTCGCTTAGCCTGGAAAACTGCAAATGGGGTCTGGTAGTTAGTTTCTGAAGGCACGGCCTCCAGGCTGTAGTCAGTCGGCAGCGAGATGGTTATCTTATCCACTTCGCTGGAGCCATATCTGAAGTACACCGGTTGAACCCTTTTCAGCGGGCTCAAAAAACTCTTTCGGCTCACCTGGAACACCGCAAGGGGGAATAGCATCCGCTTGGGCGTGAGGACGGCGAAGCGCCATGCGTGGAAGTGGCATTTCACTCGGAGCGGTAGCTCGGAGTCTTGCCAGCCTGTTACCGAATCGACGTCGATCGTGGCACGACGCGGTGTCAAATCCTTAATTTCCTCCTCTAGCAATTTGCGACGGCCGGCCTCATCCTCATTGGCCGCTGACAAACGACGGTCCACAGCCTCCTGCCCTCTGAAAACGACCTCAAGCGTGCCTTCCAGACTTCCATCTGGTTGCAGTTTCAGTTCGGCATTGCGCTCGATCGTCGACGATTCGGTTGCGGGGGTATGAACCTCCAGAATTTGACCACCAAGTTTTTCCCAAGTGACACCCGTTGTGTCCGTCTCGAACCACGGCACCACGCCGTAAGGACAAAAACGGCTGGCCGGATCAAAATAAAGGCTTTCCCCCTTCAGTCGCACAAGGACAATCATCGCATTCAATTGCGAGGCATCTAGTACCTCTGATTCGAAAATAGCAGAACGGCGATCAACGACCTCGACAATCGACGCGTCGAAACCTCCAGCGCGAGCCAGAGCGGTGAACAAGAAGTTGATTTCATTGCCGTAGCCATAACCTCGACGGAAAATGTCTTCCGCACTCTTGTTCTCCTCTAGGTGTTCGCGTTTAGCTTCCTTCTCAGTTTTTGTGGGCTCGTAGCTGAGATATCGAACTTGTTGAACACGTGAGTAAAGTTTGCGCAGTCTAGTCTCCGGCGGATCGCCAGGAGGTGCAATCTCGTTTGCCGCGCGCTCCAGGAATTTCGTCTTCTCGATGAACTTTTCTGCTTTCTCCGCCTGAAGCCTGCCGATGCTCCTCCAGTAGTCACTCACGTAGCCCGCAACGTAGAAGAAGTGCACTCTGCTATTCAGCAAGGACAAAGGTGGCATGTACTCCTGATCTTCAATCGGCGCGACATTGTTCACCTCCATCCGCATAGTTCCGTCGGGATACCAGGAAGGCGAATTGTCAGAGAGGCGGACCTTTGCAAAACTTAGGTGCCCACCTTTCACTGGACGAATGACAAAAACGGCGTGGCGCGTAAACAGCTCCTCCTGGACGGTCCAGGTCGCGGTCGGAATGGTCCAGCCCTCCTTAAAGGTGTAACTTGCGGGATTGCGCACGTAATCGGGCAGGCGCTCCTTCCACCGCATCGTGTACGCGTATTCGATAACAGAGCCAACTTCTACGCCCGGCAGGGCAAAGGCCTTGGCCTCGTACAAGAATCTGCGGTACTTCGCGACCACTTTATCGAAGGTGGTCCCATCAAAAGTAATCACGTTGCCGTTGGGCCGCACGGTGCGTCCGCGGATACCTTCAATCGTGATGCTCTTCGCCAAGTAAGGGATCTCGACATCCGCGTAGGCTCTACCCTCTTCCGTAAGAATCTTGATGCGCAACCACTCCGTCTGAATACGTTTCTCGTCATCCGTGTAAACCTGCCGCTCGAGGATCATGGCCGAGGAGCCGGGATTTGCAGGGTTGTCCTTGAGCGCCAAATCATCTTTGGGAATCTCCTGCCAGGTATCGGGTATCTGTGCGGGCAGTTCCGGAACAATCGAAAGCAAACAGGCAACAAAGAAAATACCCTGTGCCACGCTCCGGAGACCTCGCATGGGTCTCCTCTCCGCCGAAGGGCGACAGCCACAACCAGGTAATCCGCGATGGTCGCGGCTGAAAAATCTCTTTCTACCGGTTCGCGAAGGTGATTGAACGCTGTTTATTGCGAGCTTGCGGTCCCCGATGTTGGCCGAAATGGCTGCAGCGATATCCGCAGCAGGGATCGACGCCTGCAATGGACTGCCCGAAACGAACGAGGCGGCAAGGGGGTTTCCACTAAACTGCATTGTAGAGGGAGACACAGAGTTCGTTCCATTAACAGTAAGCATGAACCCTGTGCCACCCGCGATAGCTGAACTTAGATTCAGAGATTCGCTTGCTAGTGAGGGATTCGGATCAGCTGCAGGCGGGCTACTGGAGCCAATGCTGCACCTCACAAACGATCCCGACCCCACTAGATACATCATCACTCCTCGAGGCGGAAGCTCGAAAAGTCCGGCCGCAACCCCAAGCAGATGTCTTCCACGACGGCTCTGAAGGACTCTGTTGTAATGTTCATCGCTCTCCCTCTCTCAGAGGTTCCAGCGAGTCCCACGCCTCAAGTCAGCCTGCTAGAATGACCCGCTGGTAGCCTGCAGGGTCGGTCCTTGGAACAGTTGGGCGGATTATCAACCCGAGCCGAACAGCAGCGCAAGCGACAAGAGGCGCCAGCATCCCAGTGACGCGCTTTGTCATGCCAGCCTTTAAGTAGTGACGCAACAAGAGAAACGGTTTCATCGATTGAATGATCTGCAGCACGCTCAAAGGCACGCAGCCGCCTCCGCAATGCGCTTAGACTCAACGAGTTGTGGGCACAAGCACGAATAGGATTTTCAGGCACTTTGCTTTGGGCATTCGCAGGGTCGTGGGCCCAGTAGCGACCTTCCCGGCTTCCACACCGGTGGGTCGGAATCGCGAGTTGTGCTGTACCTGACCGGGTAATCGGAAAAATGGTAATGGAGCCGGATATATCGTCCGTGACCACCTGGCACTACAAGGGTTCACCCCAATGGTTATGTCAACCTGGTTCTAGCTGTGTCCGAGCGGCCAACTTGAGCGCATAATTGACCCCGAATACAACAAGAACACATAGCTCCTGTCGTGGCTCCGAATGACCGTTTTTGGCCAAAGCTGTCTGGGGAAATAAACCTAAATGACGGCAGGCGTCTTTTTGGCCGCTTGTACGTCGAACCGGCCCGGCGTTGCCTGTTAGTTTTGATAGTTTCGACGTACCCGCGGGAAGAATTAGCCTTGGCGGCCCTGGAGGCGGGCACGTAAGTGGCCCGGACCTCGCAGAAAAATCCGTAAAGCATTGAGGTTGAGCGCTTGTCCTCTAAACGCGAAAGCATTCTGATCGTCGATCCTGACTCGGCAGCGTTAAAAGTGCTTCAGGAATTAGTGCGTTCCGCGGGATATCAAGTGGCGGTTTCGCCCTCCCAAGCCGAAGGATTCCAGCTTGTTCGCGATGTTGGCGTAGACCTTCTTCTGTTATCTGCAGATCTGAATGATATCCAATGCTGCGACGCGCTGGCTGAGGTGAAAGGAAGCAACGCGACCTCCGGCACGCGCGTCATTTTACTGACCGACGGCACAGGAGCTGAGCGGGCGCGGGGGCTCGAACTTGGCGCCGACGAGGTCCTCTCTTTCCCCTGGGAGCCAGTGGAATTGCTCGCGCGAATTCGCGTACAACTCCGCCAAAAACGCGACCTGGATGAAATGCGGGAGAAGACGCGCATTGCCGATGAGGGCAGGGAAGTGGCGCAAACCGCGTTCCAAGCGGTGGCGGTTACCGAGAAAATGACCCGCGATGCATTTTCCCTGGCGCGCGCCCTGAAGATTGGTGTGTCAGTGCTTTTCGCGATCGCTATCCTCATTGCCGGGATTTTCCTGCTGTATTCCCGCCGGGCTGACAAGGAGGCGCGACGGGCGTACGGGGTGATTGCGCAACTGGAGCGCAGCGCGCATCGCCAAGAGCAGTTGGTGGCGGATGCCCGCAGCGCCCGCGCGGATCTTCAGCAATCCGATGTACTTCGACAGAAGCAGCAGCTCCAACACCAATCAGAAGAGCTGCGGCAGAAAATCTCGGGCGCTGGAGGCGAAGAAGTCTCGGCGCTCCGCAAGCAGCTTCAGGAGACCAACAATCGCCTGCGGCGGATCGAAACGGAATCGCAGACCGCGGAAGAGGTGATTCGCGCGTACGCGCCGAGCGTTTGCCTGCTCCACGTTTCGGTCGTATTCCTTGACCATTCCTCGAGACGACCGCTGCGATACGCCGGCATCACCGGCAACGGCGAGCCTCTGAAAGACAGCGACGGCAATCCGGTCTACACGCTGGAAGGCCGCGCGCCGGAGGTGCGGGCCGACTTCTTCGGCACCGGGTTTATCGTCGGGGAGGGAACGATTCTCACGAATCATCACGTCGTGCAACCCTGGTGGAAAAATGACGAGCTCGGCAGCGTTCTCAGCCAGGGGCTCGATCCGGGAATTGGGGAGATGATCGCGTACTTTCCGGACTCGTCTGCCGGGGTCAGCGTCAGCATTGCGCAAGTTTCGGAAGAAGCCGACCTGGCAGTCGTGAAAGGCGATCTCGCCGCTCTTAAACGGCCGCCCCTAAAAACGGACGCGCGGAAGGAGGCCGCTGTCAGCGGCGAACCGCTCATCTCCCTCGGTTACGCAACGGGCATTAACGCCATGCTGGCACGTGCGGGCGAGGAAGCCGTGGACCAGATCGCCAAGGCCACCGGAGGAGATGCGGACAGAGTGGTAAACGAACTCGTCCGCCGCAAGCTCGTCCGTCCGCTGATCACGCAAGGGCATATCGGCGATGTTTCCGCCGATAAGATTGTCTATGATGCGCAGACCACTTCCGGAAGCTCGGGAGGACCGCTCATTAACAAGAATGGGCAAGTCATCGGGGTAACCTTTGCGGTGGTCCGGGGTTTTGGAGGCTCCAATTTTGGCGTTCCGATTCGTTATGCGCAGCCGCTGCTCAAACGGTGAGCGTGGCGCCGGACACGCGTGAGGATGCTCTACCCGCTCAAGAACCATTTGCGACGCGTTTCTGCAGCCGCTGCGGGCTACGAATTACGCCCTGCGACCCATGTCACCTCTGCGCGAGGCAGGTTTGACCAGCCAAGCCCCTCCAAGCGCGTAAACTAAGCGCGACGTGAAAACGAAAGGGAATTACGGGATCGCTTCGCCGCGAATCGTGGCAGCCCTCTTCGGTTAGGGATGTTTGCTGTTGCTTGTGGCTTCTCTAGTGCATTCCGCATGGCGGTGGGTGTGGAATCGCCATGCAGTCCAGCGACAATCGAGCGGGCTCCGTTCTGGAAAACGCCGCTATCGAGGGGTCAGGGACCGCGTGACGGTGAAAGAAGGTGACGCTCGGAAGCTTCCCTTTGCCGACAGTACTTTCGACGTGGTGGTGTCGAACTTCGTAGTTCATGAGCTGAAGAGCCGTGCGGACTGACAACAACTGTTGTGCGAGGTGGCGCGCGTATTGAAACCCGGAGGGCGCGTGGCGCTCGTGGATTTCATCTTCAAGGACGAGTGTGTCGTGGACCTGAGGAAGTTCGGAGTGAAAACTGCGCGAACGCGGGATGGAGTCCTCTCGTTCAGGGTTTCGGCGATTCTGAATTTGGGCGCGGTTAGGACGTATCACGTTGTCGGAAGGAAAAGGGGCTATCCCGTCCGATAGGTTGGCTTTTGCTTCATCGAACCGCACTTGCATCTGTCTTGTTGGTGCGGCCTTGGCAGCTCCTGCTTTCAGCGGCTCCAGTCCGACTGATATGCTGGCGTGGTCCCTTCCACCAAACTCATGTTTCCTCCTAATATGAAGCTAAAGCCGTGCATCATATAGAGGACCAAGCTATGGATTTAATCCATTGAGAGCTATTTTCTGCACCCTCGTAGCGTTTTTTGCGTGCGGATGCGCCGCGCGCAACCCCCCAACCACCAAATCGCCTACGCCGCTGTTTGTCAAGGCGATTCAAACGATAAAACACTCCATAATCCCTATTGCGTGCGGCCAGGCCGTTCTTGATAGCGAGACCAAGGAACAGAAAATCCAAGTCATATTGGTTGAAGGGACTGGCTTTTTTGTCGCAATAGACGGCACTTTTGTTACAGCAGACCATGTGATCGAGGGCGCGCTCAACCCGACAAGCCAAATTCCTTGTCCACGAATAGGCTTCACCTTGCCGGAGTCTGGTGGGTGGGATACAGAACTACCGCCGACCTTCCGGCCTGATTTTTATGAGTTTGACGCCGGAGCGTGCAAGCGAGATAAGCTCCTTGATGTTGCACAGTGTCGAAGCAAAAGGGCCATCGACCGCGTGCATAACATAGCGCCGGTGACATTCGAAGACGCAATTCAACCAGATGGGACGCCGGTAGCTTTCACTGCCTTCCAACATCAAATCCCGTTCAGCTCGATAGGAAACGTCTCGGGATATGCGACGCCCCAGAATGGCCCACAAGAAATCATAATGGACAAACCTGGATGGCCTGGAGCAAGTGGAAGTCCATTTTATCTTGCCAATGGCAGAGTCATTGGAATGCTCCAATTGTCGGGAACTAGGCAAGGCTCTGGTCAGGCTATGGGAAGGCCAAGCCGCTTCATAAAAGACTTCTTGCGTGACGCTAGAAGCCAACGCGAAGGCTCAACCACAGCCGACCGTTCCTCTACTGCTGTCCATGGCTGGAATGTACGTTACACACACCGGTATGCAGCGAAAGAGACCGTGCGAAAGCATCAGCCTTTTCGGAAGTGACAAGGGGAATAGATCTGCGGATGCAGCCCCACGCGGAAAAATCCGAAGTAGATCAAGTGCCTTGGTAAGGCACCACCAGGCTAAACCGGCGCCATCTTTAGCTTGGCGAAGAGTCACTTGAATCACTTGAATCCGGCAGCCTTCACCAAGGTAGCTGCATCCGTGCCAGGAATGGATCGGTTCCTCACCCAGCGGAGATTTCTCTTTTGTGGCGGTTGCGAATCGCTTTCCGCTACGGTCATACGTGACCAAGCCATCACCTTTTCAAGACGCACCCGATTACTCGATCTATCGAGACTTATCCGATGAGTGCCGAGCGGCCTGCGATTCTTGCGGAACTTTCGGGGTCATTCAAGAGTGAAAGGGACGTAGATTAGCTTGCCCTCGCGCTGTACCTGCAACACGACGGCGCCCCCCGGGCCGATCGTTTTCAGGGCTGCGCGCAGTCGCTCTAGCGTAGTCATTGGAGTAGTATTCAAACTGCGGATCACGTCTCCAGGAACAAGGGGTACAGTAGGCGTCGAACCGCTCACTCGGGCGGTGACGACGATTCCATACGGATCTCTCAATCCTTGCAACATCGGAGCGGTCTTTTTGTCAATTTCCACGCCAATGATGCCAAGTTCCGGGACTAGGTTTCTATTGGGATCCGCAAGGGAAACGAGTTGATCGATGTTTTCCTCGACCGCAGCGACGTTGAAAGTTTCCTGTGCCGTCCCCCTAAGAACAGTGACTTGCACCTTCTGCGAAGAATCCCGCAGAAGGAAGTAGTAGTTCACGGTGGGCAGGTTGTCCGCAGGCTGCCCGTCAATAGAGACCAAAATGTCGCCAACCATTAAGCCCGCTGCTTCCGCTGGGCTCCCAGGAAGTACGTCCGAAACGATAACACCATACTTCTGACCCAATTTGAGTCCCGCAGCCATTGCCGACGTGATGGTTTGAATCCCAATGCCGATCTCCTGTCTACGCAAATGTCCAAATTGCTTCAGCTGTCGATAAACGGTTCTGACGGTCGCAGAGGGAATGGCAAAACCCAGACCTTCGTTCCCCCCTGATTGAGACAGGATAAATGTGTTTACGCCAATGACCTCACCGTTCAGATTCACAAGCGGCCCTCCGGAGTTCCCCGGGTTGATCGGTGCGTCAGTCTGGATGTAGATAAGCGGGGAATCAGGATCCAGTTGTCTTGCGACAGCGGACACTAATCCATGAGTTATGGAATTCCTCAGCCCCTCGGGACTGCCAAATGCAAAAACAGCGTGACCTTGTCTTACGTCCCGATAGGACGCAAGTGGCAATACCGGAAGCTTTGTGTTTTCGATTTTGAGGAGTGCGAGGTCTTTCTCTTGTGCAATACCGACAATTCGTGCTGGGACGGTGTCGATTCTCGCTGAGAGGGCAGTGCTGAGCGAACCATCGGAGTTGAGCGGTGGCAGAATAATTTCAACGCGTTGCGCTCCGTTCACCACGTGGGCATTCGTCACAATGTATCCGTCCGTGTCGATGACGAATCCTGAACCACTTGCGCGCTGTCGCCCAATTACCGCCCCGGCGTTTCCTCGGCCACTGTCTTCCATTGGTGCATAGGCGGTCACAATGATCTGTACGACGCTCGGCGAAACTTTCTTGATTAGGGCGTCTACCGCGGAGTCAAATTGGTTGACTGTCGTGGGAGTAGAACGAGATTGAGGGAGAGCCTGGGCTGCGGTCAGCAACAAAGTACAATGAAAGAAAATCGCGCGCCAGCGGAGTCTCATGGGTGACCGGAAGTGATGAGATAGCACGATATGCACTCGACGCGTACCCGGTTTGGCTACTCTCTCGTTCAGCACAATCCTTGGTCGTTTGACCCGATTTTTCGCCTGTACAACTTGCCAACAGCTCGCTACAAGCTTGACAAGCTATGACTCACACACGATCACGGAGCTACTGATAGTTTTACCAGTCGTTGCTTTTGGTCCAAGATGTTCGGTTATTGAAATCGCAGTGTAGGAATGCGCTGCAAGCACGTTGTGTCCGCTTGACCTCCGTTCTGGGTGATGCGATCAACCTTTGCCGTCTTACGTAGGCAGGAATGGACAGAGGACACCTGAGCCCTGAGGGTGGCCGCCGTCCGCCGGGGACCGATCTAAAGCAGGATTACTTTGAGCTGGAGCCCGAGAGAATTATTTACACGATCTAGTACTCTTGAATAATTCCCGAGTGGATATCAGTGACCGTCTAAGTCGCACTTCATGAGTCTGTTAACTACCGCACTTCGATTGGCATCCGAGTTGCGCAGGTTCTCAATTGGTTACCGCTTTTAGACTCTCAGCTGTTCCCCGCGGGCTATAGGCCACCGGTTACTGAAGGGCAATGCAAACAAAAGGCAGCGGTCCACGTGTGCGGGAGGGTTTGTGAAAGGACGCGAAGAAGTACGGAGTTCTGATTCTCAGGAAGCCGAAGCGATTCGACGGGCTCAGCGAGGCGACGCCAACGCCTTTGAGCTGCTCTATCGCTTACACAGCTCGCGCGTCTTTGCCCTTTGTCTTCGGATGTTGAAAAACACTGCCGAAGCCGAAGATTTGACGCAGGAGACGTTCCTGACCGTATTCCGCGCACTTGGCACGTTTCGCGGCCATTCCGCCTTTTCCTCTTGGTTGCATCGCGTGACGATAAACCGTGTGCTGATGCATCTCCGGAGGAAACCCCTCACCGACGCCTCACTCGAAGAAATCATCAGAAGCGGTGAGGAATCCGGCAGCCCCCGAAAGGAGCTGCGCCACTTTGATCTGCGATTAAAGGGATTGACTGATCGGCTCTCCATTCAGAAAGCCATCGCTCAATTGCCAGTACGCTTAAAAGGAACCTTCGTACTCCATGACCTCTATGGCTGCGAACACGGAGAGATTGCGGAAATCCTCGCTTGCTCGACGGGGGCTTCCAAGTCTCGATTGCATAAGGCTCGCCGCCGCCTCCGCGAGCTACTGCCGAGCTGGCCGCCTAGCGGCACTCGCCATGAGCTCCATTCAATAGGCTAGCCAGCCCTCCAAACTGATGCTTGCATTGGACTAGGAGCCACAGCGGCTCAAGCAAGAGGGGAAGCTCGACTCGAATCGTCGAAAACTGACTTACATATCCGGGAGGTTGCCATGGAAGCTAGGACAGCGGTTCTTCGGCCCGTTCTGCACAAAAAAGAGACTCTCGAATTTGAAAACAAACTGCGGGCCAAGATCGTCGGGCAGGAAGCAGGGATCGAAGCGTTGGTGGAGTTGTATCAGGTTTTTTGCGCGGGCCTGAACGCGCCAAACCGACCGATAGGCACGCTTCTTTTTCTCGGCCCGACCGGGACGGGGAAGACACGCTTGGTCGAGGCTGCCGCAGAGATCCTGTTTGGGGATTCGCGCGCGGTCGTCAAAGTGGATTGCGCAGAGTACCAGCACTCGCATGAGATTTCCAAGCTCATTGGTTCGCCTCCGGGATACCTGGGGCATAGGGAAACCCATCCACTCATCACTCAGGACGCCTTGAAGCAGTTTCACACCGATAAGCTAAAGCTAAGTTTTCTGCTATTCGATGAAATTGAAAAGGCCAGTGACGCACTCTGGCAATTGTTGCTGGGAATCCTGGACAAGGCCACTCTCACATTGGGGGACAACCGCCGGGTGGATTTTTCGCAGACCTTGATCTTTCTAACCTCCAACTTGGGTGGCCGCGCCATTACCGATTTGATGTCAGATGGTTTTGGGTTCGTTCGCGCACCGGACAAGCCGACAGCCAAGCTCGATGAGCAGGTGAAAGCAACCGCAGTGGAAGCGGCACGGAGGAGATTTCCCCCCGAGTTCATGAACCGGCTCGACAAAATAGTGGTATTCGGTCCACTTCATTACCAGCAACTGATGGAAATCTTGGAGATCGAACTCGACTACTTGCAAGATCGCGTGCTTCAAACAGTGAAGGGTCAGTTCGTGTTTCGCGTGACGCGTCCCGCGAAGTATTTCTTGCTACAAGAGGGGATGGACAAGAGGTATGGCGCGCGCCACTTAAAGAGAGCGCTGGAGCGGAATCTCGTGCATCCGCTAGCAAACCTGCTCGCGACGGAACAGGTGAAACAGGGAGACAGGCTGTGCATCGACTGGGACGGGCGGGTCGGTCGCCTGGTGTTCTGGAAAGAGGGCGCGGCTCCGCAGCTAACCGTCCCTGTGCAAATTGGTCACGCTGCGAGTGGCCGCACCGTCGAATTTCCTTCGCCGTCGCGAGGACGTTAGGTCGCGCGGAAACCCAGGGGATTGGTTATGAACGTGATCTCGGGATCCGGGCGCTTGCTCACCATCCTTCTTGCATATGGCCGCCACCTGGGCATACACCGCGCCAGTGGCGCCCATATTCCCGAAGAGCAGGTAAATAGCCGTGCTGGCAGGCGAACAGTCTACACGCCGGTTGACCGATAGGTGAAGCTCGTCTCCGTAGTTTTGGCCGCTTCGACAGTGATTTCCTGATCGAGTTCGCCTAGGCTTTCCTGCCAGACCTTCAGGTGGTAATGACCTGCGGGAACACCCTCAAGACGAAACTGGCCTCCGGCTCCAGAGACCACATAGTAGGGATTCTTCGCAACGACAACATATGCGGTCATCCACTTGTGGACGTCGCAGCGAACCGTTACGCGGTCCGCGCGCGCCAACGTTATTTCTTGTGGGACCGCACCGACGGGCATGGCTTTGTTCACTTCCCGATTCGCATAGCTAATGACGTGGACGTTGTGTAAGCACATGTCGGTGTTCCCCAACTTGAGCTCTCCCCCCTTCATCAGGAGGACATGGGGGACAAACGAGCATTTTTTCTGATCGATTAGAGCGGGCGGGAAATCAAACGCCTTGCCGCTGGTGATGTCGTCGATCCACACAACTGCGTCCGCGATTCCTCCCTGTTCGATCTTCACTGGATAAACCTCTTTTGTGGTTCCACAGGTGGATGTATCACTGGTTACTGTGAACCGCTTCGGCTGCACTGGTTTTCCGCTATACAGGATCCGGCCCGAAACCGTACCGCTAACGGATTCCTCGATCGCCCGGACCGCGTAACTGGAGGACGCGGCCGACTGTTGACTCTCTTGGCGACGCAGCTTGCCATTCAGTGACGGCGGCTGGGACGTTGATCGACTCCAGGCGATAGTATTTCCCAGCAGGGCCAAGCCGCCCAGTGCGCCCCAGAGGCTCAGCTTCTGAAAGTTATTATTCCTCTTCATCTGACGTCTCCTCGCATACATTTCTCGGCGCTGTGGGTCGTAGCGGCCATCACGACAGAGCAGGACGTGGATGTTTAACACGGAATTTCCCTTTAATCTCGAAAACGGGAACCATTGTATGCCCATTTCGCCTGCTCGCATGGTGTGTGAAAAGATTTTCATCAGAGCGCCCCCAACGGAAGCTGGAAAGGCTGATTTTGTGTTTCACCTATCCGGTCGAAGCCTCCCCGATGTCGATTCTTCCCTCAGAGCCACATGAATACTGGCGTTGGTGAAATCATAAGCCCGCTTACCCCGATTTCAAAAAGGGAATACGGGGTCTAACCTAAAGTGATCAATGCGGCTTAGGCGGTGGCTGAAAGACGTCAGGCGGCTCCAAAATAACAGTGCTTCCACAGATTGTCTTGGGAGAGCGAGCGCTCCGTCAACTGTCGTATCGTACGTTCGCGAGTGTCGCTCCAACAATGCCCCCATCGGCGGAATCGCTGGTTACCAGGACGCCCTCGACTCCCGGCGCAGGCCCAGCTGAGTCTGCCGAGAATTTCTCAAGGAGGGAGGAGGCAAAATTGAGCTTCGCAGCACCATCTGTTGCCTTCGAATCCTGCGAAACCGGCTGGACGGTATATATCTTTACAAGCTTCCCGCTTAATGGCTCCCATTTGCCAGAGAAAATGCTGGTTTCCTCACGCTCCTCACACTCTATGCGGAAAACCTCCAGCTTCACGTTTGCAGGCGTCCCGTTGGGCGATTTTAACCGCGAAGCGACACTGCGTTGCGTGGATATATTCACCGAAACAATCTGGATCGAGGCAGGAATCTTGCTTGGAATCGATTTACAATCCAGCTGAAATTCATCTACAGTATCTGCCAGACGCTGTACTCTTGGCCGTCATTGCAACTCGTCCTCAACAAGCCGCTCTTCAGCGTTAACAGTCAGGCGCTAATTGCCACCGAGCTGGACGCCTCACCAAGCGGAACGAATCGGAGTACGGACATTCACCTGACAAGCCCGGAGTGGACTTAGAGGGTTCGCATCTTGCTTACTGGCACTTTTAACAGTTTCAGCCTGTGCGGCCCGCCGACTACGCTGCCGGGGCGGCTTCGCGGTTGCCAAGCAGGGTTCGTCCGCACAAAGCGCCAGCAGAGCCAAATCGCTGGAAGGAGAGTTCACTGGTCGATAAATGTGGGTTACCGATTGGGAATAGAGCTGGTGACGGCCAGGGATACCAGCCCAATGGAATCGGATTCACCATGACACGCAAAAAGGCACTGTGAATTTAACTTAAGGAGGAGTCTAGTGAAGCAGAAACTCGTGGTCCTGATGGTCTTGGCTGGCATCTGTTTTGTATACAGCCCGCGAGTCCGTGCCCAGGCTGGAGGATCATCGCAATCCACCGCCAAAGGGCAGGCGGACATCGACCAAAACATTGAATTACTCCGGAAAGACATCCGTTCTGGGAAGAAGCAACTGCTCGCCGCTAATCTGAAACTTACGGATGACCAGGCAACCAAGTTTTGGCCTGTCTACGACCAGTACACGGCCGAGCTGACGAAGATTGGTGATCAGAAGACGGCACTGCTAAAGGAATATGCGGAACAGTGGGGCACTATCAGCGACGAGCAGGCGTCGAGCCTGATCAAGCGCTCTCTTTCATTGGATGGGCAGGTTAACCAATTGCGGGTTAAATACCTGCCGATCTTCAGCCAGGCTGTACCGGGTAAGGTGGTTGCCTCGTTCTTTCAACTCGATCGCTACATTCAGGCGCTGATTGATATCCAACTGGCGTCTCAGATTCCGGTTGTTCAAGCCCAGGAGTAAGTGTCCGCCGAATCGACCGAAGCGGGCCGTCGTCGTTCACCTGTGCGGTTGCGTTGCGGATGCGCATACGCGCGCGGTCATGATCCGCGTGGACTTATGACTGGCGAGCAACAGCAAGCCGCTCTTGTCGCCAGTCACAAGATAATCGGCGTTGCCAGCTTCCGCCAGAGCCAGCAAGAAGTTGTCGCCAGGGTCGGGTGAGCGTTTCACGCGCGGTCGCTCCTCGATGTCCTCGGCGAGTTTTTTGATCTGGTTGACCAGGCTGTCCCTGGCGAATTGGTACGGTGTCAAGGTTCAACGCAATGTCACATTGTGTTAGACCGAAGCAAAACAACAAATCGCCAACCACAGGATAGTGCAGGGGTCGCGGACCAGCGTAGCGGTCAGAACCCTTCAATCATCCAGACATTGCTGTTGTAGACGTCGCCGGCTATGGCGAGGTAGCGGCCGTCCGGTGAAGGTACGCCCCACATGTAAGCGCCCGGTCCCTTGATCTGCCACAGCACCCGGGCGTTCCCCTTGAGGTCCACAGAGAGAAGAGTCTTGCTTTGGGGCGAGACGGAGCCTACGTAGAGCCTTTTGCCATCAGGTGACCAGTCTAGACCTGAGATGCTCGGCCAACCCTTCACCGTAATTTCGCGGTCGGAACCGCCTGAGAGTGAGAGCAGGCGAATGTGAATCTCGGCCTGCCCGCTAGTGGAAATGGCAACGCTTGATCCATCGGGAGATAATAGCGGTCCGAAGTCGTCACGCGACGCTTCTTTCTGGAGGGTTCTGAGCACCTTGCCTCTGCCCTTGAGCGGATCAAATGCCGTAAGCGTCAACTGTTTATTATCCTGGCTCATCTCAGGGAGCAAGCAAAGGCTGGCCGGGGCACGGGCGCAGTTAAAGCCAACAAAGCCTTGGATCTCCATGACAAACTGAGGAACGCCACCGCTCACGCGTATTCGCATCAGGCGGTACGGTGTGGAGGGGCCTTCCGTCTTTGGAACCTCCACGTAGAGTATCCAGGCGCCATCGGCGCTGAGACGCGCAAGAATAGCTCTCTGCGGCCCGGTAACCACAGGCTGGGCCGCGTCCTGGCTGATTGCCTGTTTGAAAATACCGTCGGTACCGTTGCGGTCGGATGAAAATAGCACCGCTTTGCTGTCCGGCGTCCATGCCGTGGGCTGGTCCGAGGCTTCGTCATTGGTCAGCCGCCGAAGGGGACTCGTGCGAGTCCCTGCTGCCGCGAGCTCGCCGAGGTACACCTGCTGCCGATACGTCGCCTTTTGCAGCGTCAGCCGCTTTCCGTCCGCACTGGCGCTCAAGTTCGGAATGAACGATCCTGCCCACTGCGTGATTCGTCTGGGTCTACCGGTGGGCGTGCCCTTGGCAGTGTCAATACCGACCTGCCAAAGGTTGAAGTCGTTCGAGGCCGAAGAGTCCTGCCGCGCGTAGACGATCCGTCCGTCCCGAAGCCAGCTATAATCTTGCAACGCCAGGTCAGTACGTGCCACAATCACTGTCCGGTTCGCCCCCTGCAGGTCGCAAGTTTCGAGCGAGTATCCCTCCGGAGTGCTCTCCTTCACTGTGTAGGCCAGCCTCTGCCCATTCGGCGACCAGTGCACGCCACCGAGACCTTCGTTTTCTTCCAGCGCGAGGACTTTCCGTGGGTTTTCTCCCTGGCCGTCCATCACCCAGATTTCACGAATCTGGCCCTCGGTTCCGGCCTCGGGAGTGAAGACGACGTGCGTGCCATCCGGCGAGACCTCCCGAGCCGATGCGCCCTCGCGGAGCTCGTGTACCGATTGCCCGAGTACGGAGGCCGTCCAGATGCTGTCGTGCCCGCCCGGTTCCCAGGCGTTGGCGAGCAATTGTGCGCCGTCGGGAAACCACGATGCGACACTCCACCTGCCACTGGAGGAAATGCCGGCAGGCTTCGGGATAATCCGCTCTTCACCGGTTGAAAGCAGTTTGACGTGGATCTCAGCCGCGTGCGAGTAAGCGAGGTACTTTCCATCGGGAGAAATGTCCTGGGATTCGACAGGGTTGTCACTGGTGTTGAATGTCAGGCGCTTCTGCGTCAACTCGACCGAAGGCCGTATAGGCGGCGCGCGGTGCGTCACGAACCACGCGAGCCCAGCCAGCGCAACGGTCAGGGCCCCAGTCCCGATGACAGCTTTCTTGTGCCGCCGGATGAGTCCGGCAATAATGACGGAATCAGAAGTTGGCTCCTGTCGAGTGGCATATCCATGCTCTCCTACCGATGCTGCACGGACATCTTTCGCTTCGACGGCATCCGGGACGGCCGCGCTACGGACGCCTGCGCTACGGCCAGAATCCGTGTCGCGCTTGAGACGCTTCAACTCGGCGCCCATTTCCGAGGCGTGCTGATACCGCAGGTTGCGGTCCTTCTCCAGCGCGCGGTTGATGATGTGTTCCAATTCGGCAGGGATCTCGCTGTTGAGGCGCACCGGCGCTGGTGGTGCCTGATGCAGGATGCCATCGAATATCGCAGCCGAAGTATCTCCCTTGAACGGTAGCCTCCCCGTGGCCATTTCGTAGAGCACAACGCCGAAGGAAAACAGGTCTGTGCGCGCATCCAGTTCCTTGCCGAGTGCTTGCTCCGGCGACATGTACGCCACGGTGCCAAGTGCCGTCCCCGGGCTGGTCAATTGCTCCGACTGCGAATCCGCGCTCACCGTCGCCATCATGTCGGTGGCGCCGCTCGAAACCTTCGCCGCCGACGCCACTTTGGCTAACCCGAAATCCAGAATCTTGGCGTGGCCCCGCTTGGTCACGAAAATGTTTGCCGGCTTGATGTCCCGGTGCACGATATTCTCGGAATGCGCGGCGTCCAGCGCGTCCGCAACTTGAATTGTGATATTCAGCAGGCCTTCGAGCTCAATTGGTTGTCCAGCAATGAGATGCTTCAGCGTCGCCCCGTCCAGGAATTCCATCGCGATAAAGGCTTGGCCACCCCCCTCGCCAATGTCGTAGATCGTGCAAATATTGGGATGATTCAGTGCGGACGCCGCCTGCGCTTCCCGCTCAAACCGTGCTAGGACCTGCGGGTCACCCGCAACACTTTCAGGAAGGAATTTCAGGGCAACGAAGCGATGCAGGCGAGTGTCCTCGGCCTTGTAGACAACACCCATCCCGCCACCACCAAGTTTCTCCAGGATTCGGTAGTGGGAAACAGTTTGGGCGACTTTAGATTCGGGCTCCGCCATTCTTGACGTCATCTTAGGTCGCAAGCCGGAAGGGTGTCAAAGGCATGCGGCCGGGAGCGAAATGCCCCAAGGGCCACTTGTCTCTACCAAAGAGTTCGTACGTGTCTCTGGCGAATTGATACGGTGGCGGTGAGCGATCGGATCCGCAAAACGCGCAGCACCAAGAACGTAAAAACCAGATGATTTCATTGGAAGTTTTCTGAAGTTTTCTGAAGGTTGACCGCATAGCGCAACCAGCGGGAGTCGTTTGACAAATCAGGCAGCCGTGGGGGTCTGATAAGGCGCCAACGCACTTTAAGTGACTGCTGACAAACTGCGTGCTGTGAAGAACGAGACCATTGGTCGACTTAAAACCCTGGCTTTAGCACAAAACTGTAGGATAAGCTCTTCTTGAACTGACTTCCGATCCTAACCTTGGGTGGAGATTTCTTAGCAAACCGTTTCGACCTTACGTTGGATAGGTTAACTTGTGGCAAGGGAGAGTCACGCGACGGAATTACCTTCCCTTAAGTCCGCGACGCGCAGAAGTCGGGGGCTTTGCGCATTCCTGCTTCTGTTGCTTGGTTTTTTCCTCCTGCAAGGCGCTGCCGGAGCTCAAGTCAAAGAAGTCCGGCGCGTTCTTGTCTTGTCTGAGGTGGGCCCCGATTACCCCGCTATCGCACTTGTCGATCAAGGAATCCATCATGCCCTAGAACAATCACGCTACAAGGTCGAGTTTTATCACGAGTACCTCGACGCAGCCCTTTTCCCCGATTCGGCAACTCAGCAGGAATATCGCGATTGGTATGTGCGCAAGTATCGAAATCGAAAGCCGGATGTGATTATTACGGTCGGCCCATCGCCACTCGAATTGACGCTGGGTTTACACGAAACATTCTTCCGAGATGTCCCAGTCATTTTCTGTGCCAGCACGGAGGACGCGGTGGGCGGTGCCAAGTTGGACGCCGATTTTACTGGCATATGGGAGGAGGCGGAGCCGGTGAAGACGCTGGAGGCCGCCCTGCGGCTCCAACCTGGCACAAAGCACGTTTTTGTGGTCGGAGGCACGTCCCCCTATGACAGGGCTAATGAAGCACTGTTCCGGGAGCGCTTGCGCAGCTACGAATCGAAGCTCGACTTCCAGTATTTCACGGACTTCACAATGCCCCAGCTCCTTGAGCGGCTGCAGCATCTCCCGAATCACTCCATCGTTCTTCACGTTTGCATCCTCCGAGATGCCGCTGGAACACAGTTTATTGACGCGACGGAAGCGGCTCCAATGGTTGCTCGGGCCTCCAATGCCCCGGTTTTTACCTTTTTTGATGTCGATTTGGGTTACGGGGAGGTAGGAGGCGATGTTAGTAGTTTTGCTTCTGAAGGGCAGGTTGCTGGCGCCATGGCCCTGAGGATAATCGGAGGAGAAAAGCCGAAGGACATTCCCGTTGTGAGAGGCACCAACGTATACATGTTCGATTGGCGCGCCCTCGAGCGTTGGCGGCTGAACGAACAGAATCTGCCGCCGGGTAGCATCGTCCTCAATCGTCCAGTGAGCTTCTGGCAAGTCTATAGACGCTACATTCTGGCGGGCATTTTGGTAATCTCGGCACAGTCGTTGGCCATCTTTGCGCTTCTCTGGCAGCGGGCAAGGAGAAGAAAGACGGAGCAAGAGCTGCGCGAAAGTGAGGAGCGCTTCCGGTTGATCGCTAATTCCGCGCCCGTAATGATCTGGATGTCTGGCCCTGACAAACTGTGTACATATTTCAATCCGCCGCGGTTGGAATTCACGGGCCGGACCCTCCGGGAGGAGCTGGGAAATGGCTGGGCAGAGGGGGTCCACCCAGAGGACTTGGAGCCTTGCCTAGAGACCTATTCGCAGGCGTTCGATCGGCGCGAGTCTTTCCAGATGGAGTATCGGCTGCGGCGACATGACGGAGAATATCGCTGGATTTTCGATCACGGCGTGCCGAGGTTCAACGCCGACGGCGCCTTTGCAGGTTTTGTCGGATTTTGTATTGACGTCACCGGGCGCAAAGAGGCAGAAGAGGCCCTTTCGAGTGTAAGTCGCAAATTGATCGAAGCGCACGAGGAGGAACGTACCTGGATCGCCAGAGAGTTACACGATGATATCGATCAGCGAATCGCTTTGTTGGCAGTGAATCTGGACGGATTAGGACGAGACCTTCCCGCTTCAGAAGGTCAAACGGGCCGTCGCATCAAGGAGGTCCAAGAATACGTTTCGGATCTCGGGAGCGACATCCAAGCCCTGTCTCACCGTTTGCACTCTTCGAAATTGGAATACCTGGGACTCGTAGCGGCTTGCGAGGCCTTTTGCCGAGAGTTTTCAGGGCAGCAAAATGTGGAGATTGATTTTCACTCCCAGGATATTCCCAAAGAACTGCCTCCAGAAACTGCACTCTGTCTCTTCCGCGTCTTGCAGGAAGCCCTCCAGAATGCCGTTAAGCACAGTGGGGCTCGGCAGTTCGAAGTGTTGCTCAAAGCTGCATCGAATGAGATCCAGTTGAGTGTGCATGATTCAGGGGTTGGCTTTGATCTGCAAAAGGCAATGAGCGGGCACGGACTCGGTTTCACCAGCATGAAAGAACGGATGAGACTCATCGGCGGGCACCTTTCTATTGATTTGAAGCAGCAGGGCGGAACAACGATTCATGCACGCGTGCCGCTAAGAACTGAATCGATGGCTGCAGGAGCAGGCGGACAGATAAGTCCGAGTGAGCTGTAGATCGCATTCGCCATGGACTAACAATCTCGCTTTTCGTTTCACTCGGATGCACATGGCCAGCGCCCGCAGCTGGTTCCTGATCCGCGTGCCAATCTGCACTAACCGATCGCTTCTGGTTGTCTTACCAGAATGGCGTCGGACTTCCGGACCAAGCCACATCCCTCATGAATTTTCTTAGCGATCCGACTTACAACAACGGTGGGCACCTGTACTCCGGTGTTCTAGTAACAGGTATGAACCGGCACACCGGCGGAGTGCAGTGCGCGCACAGCTGCCAGGGCGTTGGCGAAAATTCACTTCCGCCACCCTATGATATGCAATATTATATCAGAACACTAATCTGATATAATTTAACCTATAGACTTTCATTCGGATTTGATGTGCTATATTATATCAAGCATGAAGAAAAATATAACAAAGCATATCAAACCGCTGCGTCTGGACGGCCTTCCAGAGGATATGCGCCGGGAGTTGAAGGAGGCACGCGTCAAGCGCGGCTGGAGCCAGAGGGAGTTGGGAAGCCGTCTCGGCCTGCCCCAGATGCACATCTCCGGCATCGAGTCCGGCAAGATCGTGCCGCGCTACGACACCCTCCTCGAACTTGTCCGCATCCTCGACCGCGACCTCCTCATGGTCCCCCGCGCCCTTGTTCCGGCCGTCCAGTCGCTCATCCGTGATCATCTCCGACACGACCAGCAGGGCGAAAGTGACGAACGCCCTCTCTATGGTGACGCCGACGACGAGCAGAAAACGCCGGAGCGCAAAGATGAAGTTTGATACAAAAACCCTCAATGCGCTCGCCGTGCGCCTGCACGGGCGGCAGATCGGTGTCATCAACTGTCTGGCCGGCGAACGCCAGATCTTTGCATTCGCGCAGGATTACATCGACGACCCGAACCGCCCGACCCTCAGCCTGTCTTTCAAGAGTGGCACGGGCGGGCTCGTCACAGCCTTGCGTCCGGTCCCTCGCCGCGTACCGCCCTTCTTTTCGAATCTGCTTCCCGAAGGGCATCTGCGCACTTATCTGGCAAAACTTGCAGACGTCAAGCCCGAACGAGAATTCTTTCTGCTCGCCGTCCTCGGCACCGACCTGCCCGGCGCGCTCGTCATCAGCCCGCTTGAGGGCGATGCGCATGACGCCGGCGGCGATCATGTTATTCATCCTCCCGAAACCGCGCTGCGGTTTTCTCTCGCCGGTGTGCAGTTGAAGTTTTCCGCCGTCATGGAAGCGTCAGGCGGTCTCACCGTTCCTGCCGGCGGCATGGGCGGGTCCTGGATTGTCAAACTTCCCTCTGCCCGCTTTGCCGCCGTCCCTGAAAATGAGTTCGTCATGCTTGAGCTGGCGCGGCGCGTCGGCATCGCCATGCCGCCCAACCGCCTGATCGATATGGCAAAGATAAAAGGGCTGCCGGAAGAAACCCGGACCACGGGAGGCACTGCGCTTGCCGTGCAGCGGTTCGACCGCGTCCCCGGCGGCGACCCCGTTCACATGGAGGATTTCGCGCAGGTGTTCGGCCTCTATCCCGATGCCAAGTATGGCCACCGCAGCTATGCCAACATCGCTTCCGTTCTCTGGGCGGAAACCGGCGAGGACTCCACCTACGAGTTTGTCCGCCGTCTCGTCTTCTCCGTGCTGATCGGCAATGCCGACATGCATCTCAAGAACTGGTCGCTTCTGTACCCCGACCGGCGCAAGCCCGTTCTGTCACCGGCCTACGATTTTGTGGCAACGCTCCCCTACATTCCCGGCGACACGCTTGCCCTGACCTTCGGCGGCAGCCGCAGTCTTAACGAAATCACAACCGACCAAATGCGGAGCTTTGCCGACACCGCAAGAATTCCGGCAAGCCCGCTCTGGCAGATTGCGGTCGAGACCGCAGAGCGTACCGTCGCGAGCTGGAGAACGCTCGAACAGGCGGACCTGCTCCCCAAGGAAATGCGTGCCTCCATAGAGAAACAGATTCTGACGGTCGCCGCCACGACAAAGTGACGGGAATGTTTTCGATGCAGATGATCCACGCAAGACACCCTGGGTGACCTGACGGGCGCGTCAATCGAACCACCAGCAGCAGCACCACTACAGCCACCTTCACGACCACGTCCGGCCCCACACCGCGACCACGCCCAGTGCCACTACCACTCCCACCACCGCCACTCCCACCACTACCTCCTCCGCGCCGCGCCACCGCAGTCGGCGGCGCGGAACAACGAAAACGCGCCGCTACAGGCTTAAAATCCCGATCGTTGAAAGTGACGATGGCATCGGCGCGACCGTTGGATGCAGACCATTTCTAACCTGCGGCGACCCGTTCCAATCGCTCGAGTGTGTCCGGATACTTGCGAACCAAGAGAACGAGAGCCGCCGCTTGGGGATTCGGCTTGGCGCGGCCCTGTTCCCACTTCTCGAGGGTGCGTTCGTTAATCCGCAGCTTGCGAGCGAAAACGGCTCGTGAACACCGTAGTCTCTTACGAGTGTCCCGAATCAACTTGGAGTCTACTTTGGGGAGTGGTGCCGCTTCCACTTTATAAGTGCGCAGTGTGATTTTGCCCTCGCGATGACTCTTCATCGCTGCGATGCCGTCCATCACTTCGCCGAAAATCTTTCTCTTCCTCATCACCTTCACCTCCGCGGTTTCCTTTGCTTCGCAAGCTTCGCGCCCTGACGAGCCCGGAGCTCGGTTTCAATCGCGCTCTTCAATCCCTGTTTTTCTTTGGGTGTAAGGTCTGAAGCCTCGTCCTTGTCGTAGAGCGTCATCAGCCAGATCTGTTGTTCACCTGGGAAGTAGTAGTAGATTACGCGCAGACCACCTCTTCGTCCTTTGCCGCGTCTTGGGTCCGTCCAACGAAGCTTTCCAAATCCTCCCGTTCCCGAGATCATGTCGCCAAGCAGCGGTGCAGCTGTGATCCGGTTTTGCAATTCCCGATACTCGTCATCCGTCAGATACCTGGAGACGTGGCGAGTGAAGGCCGGGGCTTCGAGGAATTCCATCCTGTTCGTGGTACGCCGCTAGCGTATAGTCATAAGTATACGCCATTAGCGTATAAAGTCAATTGTGAGAGAGGGAGCGTTGCCAGCTTGACAAGCTCCTAGCCGGGGGGCACAATTCCGGCCGTCCCCGCAGGCGAAGAAACTCCCTGGCAAGCCGAGAGCATCGCAAAAGACCAACCGACGCGAGGGCGTCCCGTCTCGCGTGGCCCTCCCTAGACACCGGAGCAACAGAATTTCGCCTCGTTAAAAACTTAGCAAGGAGCAAGAACATGAAGATCGCAACGAAATGGATTTTGGTGACTGCCATTGTGACTTTAGCAGGGTTGTTAGCGATTCCAGTTTGGCTCCCGGTCGCGCGAGCAGCAGCTGACCATGTGCGCTGGGATATCATCCACATGAACCCAGCAACAACCCCTAATACACTTAGCCCGGGTGGGGTCGCTTTCGCTTCGGCCAGGAATCCCAGCAGTTTGTCGATCAAGCTCACGGGTTCCGGGACCTTCAGGCCAGATGACCCTGAAGAGGTGACCGGTGGCGGAACTTGGGAGACGTTCAGCGGTACCATGTCGACCGGAAGCGGCACTTACGAGGTCAGGAAACTTGTGAGTTGGCAGTTCGCTAGGCTTGGGTTAGGGAGCTTCATCGAATCAGGTTTCGATGACGGCACCAGCGCCAATGGCAACGCGGTTTTGCGAATCCGCTATTCCGACGGCGGCGAGGGCGTTCTCGGGATTGGATGCGAGGGACCCGGTCCAGGTATCGGTATCCTGGAGGGTGTAATCGCCACGAAAGACCATGTGACCTACTGGGACGCTCAGGCGCCCGTCGGTGGGGTGGACGCGAACCGGACGTTATTCCACGTCTCGAACTCAACTGAGGAGTAAGACATGCTAGAGCGATTCAAGCTTTCCCACCGCTGGGTTGTCGGCCTGCTCGGGCTGATCGTTGGGCTTGTATTAGGTGCCACGTTCTTAACTCGGTCGGTTCTAGGCCTGGACTCCCATTCCAGCGCGATCGCTCGCGGCGCCGGAACAACCATCATCCAAGGAGGAACTGGAAGTCCAGGCTTTGTCCCTGTTCTCACTACGTTAGCGTTTCACGCAGAACGGGAAGCTGGAACGGTGACAGGCGCATTTGAGTGTCTAGCTCGTGCTCCTGAGAAGAGCACCGGGAGCGGGAGCGCGCAGTTCACAGTGAATGCCATGTATGTGACCGGCCAGATCACGGAAGCGACGGTCAGCGGGGACACAGCAACTCTCAGTGGTATTTCCATGATCACCGGGCTGGGCGCAGGCAGCAACGTACCCTTTCATATTGTGGTGCGAGGGGGAGGGCCCGGAACGACCGCTGTCCTCACCACCGAGGGCTCGCCCCGGCTTGCATTCAGCGAGGTTCTATTGGAAGGCTCGTTCGAGATCTTTCATAGTGGGCACGAGTAAGTGAACTGCGACGAAGAGACTGAAGCTGGGGCACCCCGCGCAACCCTGAAGTACAACCCGGGAGAAGAACCACGCGTGATGTGAAAGGCAGCGAAGGTGAAGTGAACCACGCAGGGAACTTCTCTCGGAGCAAACGCCCGCGGGTTTCTCCGTGGGATAGACAGTTGGCGTCTCGCGCCACCACATAGGACATGACCCCGTAAAGGCCAATGATTGCGAGAAGCGAGGTGAGGACGCCGAAGACGGCTCTATTCTATAACAACCCTTACCACATATTGTAACTGGAAGCTCAACCGCCTCAACCGCCACAAGAGATAAGAGGGTGGAACACCCCAAATGGCAAACGGGGGTGTCACACGATCTACCTTGGGATGCCGCACCGCGCCGGCCACAGCCCCCGCAAGGACAAAGCGGAAAGGGCACGTGGGGCTTTACAGGCGGCAGTGGCAAACTCAAGGGCATCAAGGGGAAAGGCACTTATACCTGTGCGCCGTCGGGTGACGGTTCTTCCTGCAATGTCGAGGGAGAATATCAGCTCGCGAAATAGCGCCCGGGT